>Ga0208297_1002139_pt1 | contig 12838 bp, 12 predicted proteins | sample LMS_cellobiose_e_FD_187367 | JGI IMG/M metagenome (GOLD analysis project Ga0208297, IMG submission 187367) | Rumen-fistulated moose microbial communities from Alaska, USA - LMS_cellobiose_enrichment (SPAdes) (version 2) | ecosystem: Host-associated > Mammals > Digestive system > Stomach > Rumen... | reverse complement strand
AACCTATAGCAACATAGTTCCTATGGATCTGGCATCGTTCAGGGCTCTTTTCAATTATCAGAATATTATGGCTGGCAGAACACTGGATGACGGAAACTCAGACAGGGCTAGAATACTAAGCAAAAATATGATTGATATTGCAAGCCAAGAAGAGAATTGGAAAACACTAATTCAGTCCTTGCCGGATAAGATTAAGCAATCGATTGAAGATGAACAAATTCAGCAAGAGGTTCGTAAAGCGTCTGTTGAAACGCTGGGAAAGACTATCGAACAAATATCCAAAACCAATGGTGGGCAAGCTGGTAACATTACCATCGATATGATGGTAACAGATGAAGCAGTCCAATCCCTGCTCAAAAACATTACAAGCGCAAAATATCAAGTGGATAATTTTTTCTTGAAAGAATCTTCTCAAGGCTTAGGATATAGCAATCTTATTTTTATTCACCTTCAGTTGGAAAAGTACCGAAAGACCATTGATCCTCTGCTCGTAAACTTCTTTGTCATTGAGGAGCCTGAGGCTCATATGCATCCACAGATGCAAAACGTTTTCTCGCAATATCTGTTCGCCTATTACAGCAAAGAGAGTGAAATGCAAGGTTTTGTAACAACACATTCTCATGAAGTCGTCCGTAATAGTTGTATTTCTCAGCTTCGAGTTCTCCGGCAAATTGAACCATTTAAATGCCGCCTCTATGACTTACATAGGTTTATAGATGAAGTAATCAAACCAAATCAAGAATTAATAGATTTGATCGAATTCTACGATGGTTTTTATGCCATCAATTTCCCGGATATAATCTTCGCCGATAAAGTAATACTGTACGAAGGTGATACGGAAAGAATGCTTATAAAAAATGCATTGCTTTCGGAAAGGTTTGAGACTTTGAGAAATCAGTACATTTCCTATGTGCAGGTCGGTGGAGCATATGCGATCAATTATAAGCCAATTTTGGATTATTTAAATATCAAATCACTTATCATAACAGATCTGGACTTTGATGCAGATGCCAAGACAGAGAGCGATGTTGTTCAATCGATTTCTACAAACGTGACAATAAATGCATTTGCGAAAGAGGCTTTAGATAACTCATCCCCAGCCGTGCAAGATCTTTATTCTTGGAAAGACGATGTAAATCACATAGTATTAAAAAACATTTGTCTGGCCTTTCAGGGTATAAATGATCACTATGCTCGAACGCTCGAAGAAGCAATGCTTGCGAAACGATATAACATGTCAGCACTGGATACGAAAACAAGAAAAGAATGGACTTGTCTGCGCAAAAGCGATAAACTAAGGTTTGTGATTCCGCAAAAAGTAGACCCATGCAGCATTCGGACAATCGTACAGCATACGAGTAAAAACAAAACCGACTTTATGTACTCGGTCATTCTCAACAAGCTTGTTGACACTATGCTTCCCAACTATATAGAGGAGGGCTTAATGTGGCTAACAAATTGAACAACTGTTATTTAATAAATGCACCAGCGGGCAGTGGGAAGACGACGGAAATAAAGTCAATGGTACAAAGGTATATCATAGATAATCCGAAAGATAATATTCTCTGTATCACATATACGAATCGTGCTGCAGATGAATTATCAAAAGATGTTCTCTGTAAAAATGTATTCATCGGTACGATCCACTCTTTTCTGCATTCTTTTTTGAAGCCTTATTTTGCCCACCAAAGTATATTGGAATTATACTTTGAAATCTATGGTGCACAAATATCTGAGCGGATAGATAATAAAGGCCAAAAAGATAGTATAACTGAGAGCAATGCTCGTTATATTGAGAAGTACGGGAAGCTAGATAATGACACGGTTAGAAAAAATATCCAGGTGCTCTCATATAACGAATCGCCATTTAGCTCTTTGTATTACGGCGGCCTGTCTCATGATGATTTAATAAGCTTTTCAAAAGCGATTTTCAATCGCTATCCTGTCATTGGAAAAAGAATTTCCAGCAAGTACCAATTCATTTTTGTCGATGAGTATCAGGATACAATGAGCGATGTCCTAAAGATATTCTTTGAAAGTGTCCATAATACAAAAACCAAGCTGTTCTTGTTTGGTGATCGAATGCAGCAGATATATAAAAACTATGATGGATCTTTCGAAGAAAGCTTTGAACTATTTGACACAACAAAGGCATTGACAACAAATTACCGCTCAACAAAAAACATTGTGGACATCTTGAACAAAATCTACAATGATCCAGCGTTTGTTGAAAACGTCTCTGAGAAAATGAGAAGCACTGAATCTGATTTTGATCCAAGGATTATTATTAGCCATTCTATTCAAGCGGAAATTGAGAGCCTTCGAAAAACAGATCCTGACACACTGATCCTATATCTCTTTAACAAAGAGCGTTTTTCTGATATTGATGCAATTCATTTGTATGATGCGTTCAATAGTATGGAGAAATACTCTTTTGGCAAAGCAGTATCTGCGGTGGATGTACTAATAACACGTTATGAAGATAATCCTGATGCCCTCTTAAAAGTATTGTTCTGTGTTGTTGAGTTGTTAAAGCTCTATAAGGCGCAACAGTATGGGAGTATTATTCAGATTCTGAAAGGGAATAAATCCATCTTTAGGAAAGATAGCTGGAATATTCAAACTCATAATGATAAGGAGACGGTCTTTAATAGCTTAAAACGAGTTTTCAATATTATGGAAAGCGAAGATAAAACTATAGCCGATCTAATTAACTGCCTTGTAGATGCGCACCTACTAAATGAAGCATACTTAAGCGGCATTGTTGATGATAATGACTATAAACTAGCAGAACTTGTCCCTGTAATTGAGGTTGTTCATGTCGCGGATTATTTATGCAATCCAAGAGTTTCAACTCAACATGGCGTAAAAGGAGAAAGCCATGATAGTGTTGTCTTTGTCGCCGAGGATAGCTCAGGTGATCCGCGCGTCGCAATGTATCGCTTTTTCGAAATGTGGGGGCAAATACAAGTATCCGCTAAAATGCTTAACCGATTCTACTACGATTTTGCAGATGAAGTGGGCAAACTCCAGAGGAGTATAGGCATTAAAGCAAGTGATCTTAAAAGGGATACTTATGTGGCAAACGAAGAAATGATTAAAGAGAAGATACACACAATGTTTGATAGATTTAAAGATGATCTGTATTTTCAATTCATTTATGGTGAAGATTATGATAGCTACTTTTCAAAGCCGGGTGTTACAAAAGCCAAAGATTGCTTAAAAGATAATACGGCATATAGTATTCTGAGCGCATACAAATTATTTTATGTGGGGTGTTCGCGGGCGAGGAAAAATCTGACCATTCTGTTGGATGGCTCGAAAATCAAAGGAAATCTCGATCTACAGAAAAAGAGGTTTGAGGAAATAGGCTTTCATGTTATATGTTTTCCAATGCATTAGAACAAAGATTAATGAATCATTCTTTGAAAGCCGTACCCTTAGTTTTTAGACAACAAAGGATTCTCCTTCATTTCCTTGATTTTATGCAGGTTTGCATACTTTTGTTTTTGAACTTCAAATTGGACACGGAGATTGCAAAAAGCTCAAAATGGAAAACGAAAACGAGAAAGGCTTATGATCTAAATCCACACATCTAATTTGAATAGTTAAATGAAAACTGCCTGCTGAAAGAACCCACATTCCTGTTGAATACTATTGTCTTGCAGGAGAACACAATTCTGATATTTCCGCGAAAATGCTACATTTCAAAACACTCCGCTTATCAACCATAGCATAGCATCGTAAAAAATATTTATAAATTAAACAATTCTTTGTCAAAACAAACATACTACCTGCCGATTCCACGAAGGAGGCAGGTGTTATTGTTGATGATTCGCAAAAATGACGTTATAATGGGTTCGGAGAGTCGAAGTGCCGACATCTCCAAGGACCTTTACAATACGAATAGTTGCGCAAAACCAAAACCTGTGCAAGTGCCCTTGGACTACACAACTCCAGACGGCTGCCATGTGAAGCTGACGTTTCGCAAAAAAAGCAAGCCCGGTGTGCGGGAAGAGATCGCTCGGCTTCTCCTGGACGCGTTTGAAGAGAGAGTGAGGAAACAATGAAAAGGGTGCTTTGCTTGTATAGGGTCTCGACCTTAAAACAAGTTGACAAGAAAGACGACATTCCCATGCAGCGGCGTGAATGCCGGGACTTCATTGATAAAATGGACGATTGGGTGTTCTTCGACGAACGCATGGAAAAAGGCGTGTCCGGCTACAAGGTTTCTGCCAATGACCGTGACATCATTCTGGAAATTCGGGAAATGGCGGAGCACAAGCTGTTTGACGTCCTCCTGGTCTTTATGTTTGATCGCTTGGGCCGTAAGGAAGACGAAACGCCCTTCTTGGTGAAGTGGTTCATCGACCATGGAATTGAGGTCTGGAGCACCAGAGAAGGGCAGCAGCGGCTCGATAATCAGGTGGATCGCCTCATGAACTACATGCGGTTCTGGGCGGCAAGCGGCGAAAGCGAAAAGACGTCCCTTCGTGTCAAGGCCGCGCACACGCAGATGACGGAAGATGGGATCTGGCGCGGCGGCGGATGCCCCTATGGGTATAAGCTCGTCCATCTGGGCAGGGTCGGAAAGCGGAACCGTCCGCTTTACGACTTGGTGATTGACGAGGAAACCGCCCCCATCGTCCGCGAAGTGTTCGATCTGATCGTTCGTCAAGGCTATGGCACGCACCGCGCGGCGAACTATCTGAATGAGAAATACCCGAATCCCGATAAAATCTGGGTTGCTCAGACGATCCGAACCATGATCCGCAATCCGATTTACACGGGTCGTATGCACATGAATCATACGCTCTCTGAGCCGATAGAGCGGTTGAGGATCGTAAGCGACGAGGATGTGGAATTCGGGACAAACGCCATCGCCAAGAGGATTCCGCGCAAGTACACGGATTTTCTGAACGATGAAAACGATCTGCTCCCTGACACCGTCCCTAGTAAGACCGCTGTGTTTGGCGCATACCTGCTGTCCGGCATCGCATATTGCGCGCATTGTGGGAAAAAGCTGGTTGGCACCTATCACACCAAGCATTACGGCGATATGGTCTATCATCGCCCCGTTTACCGCTGCTACAACGGGGAAATCAAGGCGAAAAATTGCACTGGACAGCGGACGTATTCGGGAACAAAGATCGACAATGCGGTAATGATTGCCGTCCGGCAGTATCTCCAGTCCTTTCAGCAGACCGTTGACGCTCAATGGGAGGAGCGGGCCCGCAAGAGGCTCCGTCAGGAGGTCAAGAATCGGGTGGGACGCATCGAGGCAACGCTTGAGCGTCTCATCAAGGAGCAGGATGGCTTGAAAAAGGAAATCCTGAAAGCCATCTCCGGGACCAGTGATTTTGACCGCGAGCTGTTGAAAGAAATGCTCGACGAAAATAAGACCGCACAGCTTCAGGCCGAAGATGAATTGCAGAAAGCGAAAATGGAAGCAGCGCGCGAAGAGGAAAGCCTCAAACAGTTAGAGCAGCAATATCAGCATATTTCGGAATGGGCAAACGAGTTCGAGGATGCTGATGTTGACAGGCAGAAGATGATTCTGGCCCGGCTGATCGAACGGGTCGAAGTCGGCAAGGGATACGAAATCGAAATCAAATTCTACCTGAGTCAGGACACGTTCATCGAAGCGGTGACTTCGCAAAAAGCAGTTTGATTTCTTTTTTGCTGATTTTTCGCCCCAGTAGGCAACAGGAGTCAGCGCGCTACATTCGCATTGTAGAGGTCAGCGGTTCGAATCCGCTATGCTCCATTCCCTTCAAAGCCTTGAAATCACTGGATTTCAGGGCCTTTCTTTTGTTTTTCAATTCTGGATTTTTGGGGCATATGATGGTGTACTATCTAGTATTTTGAAAAAGTAATAACCAAATAATGATCTAAATATTTGTATAATATGATATAACAGCTTACTCATCAAGAAAATTAGAATCCTCCATTTTCCTTTCCCAGTTGTTCGTATAAAGTAATCCTACTTTATTTACATGCAAAGCATTTCAACAAGAACAGCCCCGAGCATATTTGTTCGGGGCTGAATTATTTGCTCTTTATTTCTTTTCCGAGATCATACGGCGAAGGCGTTCATTTGAAAATCACCTATGCCGATATGAAAACCATCACCCGCTCCCGGTTGACCGCGCCTACCCGATCCGCAGCCGCCATCCTCCGGGAAGCTACCGGGCTGCTGGAGCAGATACAAAAACAGCCGATCCGATTGATCGGCGTAGGAATTTATCACCTGACCGGCGAATTATACAGGCAGATTCACTTTGACGATCTGCTGCGGGAAGCATCCATGGATCAACAGGATGGCATCCAGGCAGCGTTGGAGCGGCTCCACCGGCGATACGGGCTGGATTTCGCGGAAAACCTGGACAAGATCTTCCGTGGAGAAACACTTTACAGGACCGTGGAATATATGCGAAAACATTTATGATCGGAACATGCCAACGAGGTGAGGCCCTATATGAAAAGAATGTCAGCCCAGGAGATCCTGGCGGAATCCTTTAGGGAGCTTGCTGAAAAGAAGCCTGTCGATAAAATCACGGTGCCTGACATCGTTGAAAACTGCGGGTATTCAAAGACCACGTTTTATCGGGTGTTCAAGGATAAATATGATCTGATGATCTGGGATTATTTCAGAAGGCATCAGCAAATCATGGTGCCCGTGGAGAACACGGAGAATGGCTGGAAAACGACCCTGCTGGAAGCCGCGCTTCTTTTTAACGAGCAGAAGGAATATCTGAAAAACCTGCTTCTGCATACCAGCGGACTGGATTCCTTTTCCAGATATATGAAGCAGGTCCACTTCCAGAACCTAAGCAGGTGCGTTCTGCACAAATCCGGCATGAAGGTGCTGGACGAAAAAACCGAGATGTACGTGAAGACCTACTGCCAGGGCACCACGGACCTGACCTGCGACTGGATCATGGGCGCTTACGACGTGACGCCGGAAGAACTGGCGGAGGTGTATGAAAACTGCCTGCCTGAGCCTCTACAAAAGTATTTGCTTTGAAAACGGTACGATTTGCGGGAAAAGTACCATTTTGGCATTTTTTGCGAATATCGTAAATTGAAAGCATCCGCTGCCTCTGTATAATATCATTGTGCGCAATCAAAAAGCGCAACATCAATGAAGAATACGGAGGGCGAAAACATGACGAAAACAGAACTGTTAAAGGAATTCGCAAAGGGCTGGTTCGGAAATTCTCAGCAGCATGCCATTCACGCGCAGCTGCTCAAGCAGCGGGGCTTTGGCAAGCTGGGGGATAAGATCATGGCGGAATCCGACGAGGAATGGGCGGAGGCCAAGAAGGTAAACGCAAGGCTCATCGAGCTGGGCGAAACCCCTGCGGTGGCCATTCAAGAATATCCCGTCATCACCGACATCAAGGAAATGCTGGAATACGACTGCAAGGACAGCGCGGAAGCCCTTCCCATGATGAGCAAGAGCCTTTCTATGTTCGACGACGACTACGTGACCAAAAACATGATCCAGGAGTTCATCGTGGACGAGCAAGAGCACTTCAACTGGGTGCGCCAGCATCTGAACCTGATCCAGGAGATTGGCTACGAAAACTATCTGATCGAGCAGCTGGGCGAATAAGCGGGAGGCACGCCATGAGTGGGATCGAAAAGGTTTATCAGTATCTGAATGAAACGCACACTTATTTCCTGGCCACTTTGGATGGTGATCAGCCCCGGGTGCGGCCCTTTGGCACGGCGCTGCTGTACGACGGGAAACTGTATATCCAGACCGGCAAGGTCAAGCCTGTTTCCCATCAGATCGCCGCAAACCCCAAAGCGGAAATCTGCGCCTGCAAGGGCGCGAGCTGGCTGCGCATCGCCGGCGAACTGGTCAACGACGACCGCCGCGAAGTGAAGGAAGCCATGCTGGAAAAGATGCCCTCCCTGAAGGCCATGTACAGCGTGGATGACGGCAATATGCAGATGCTGTACTTCAAAAATGCCGCCGCCACTTTCTCTTCCTTTACCGAAGCGCCGGAAACGATTCAGCTTTGATCAAAACATTATCGGGCCGTCCTCTGCTGCAAGACGGCCCGGCTTTTATATGAAGGAGGAAAATATATGTCTACTGGAGCCATCATCGGGATCATCATTGCCGCCCTGGTTTTGTGCTGCTGCTTTACCCACCGCCGGGTCATCAAGGCCCTCGTCAAAGGAACGCCCATGCCCAAGGCCCCCAAATGGCACGTTTGGGTAAAGAAAGAAAACCGGCGGAAGTGAGGCTGGAAACAGCATGAGCCAGAAAGAAGCTGCTTTTGATATTCAGGCGTATATGACCAAAGGCGTGGAGCGGGTGGTTTCGGAAGCCCTCAAAGCCACGCTGAAGGATCCCCGGGAAAGCGCCTATATGCTGAAATTTGCCGCCGCCAGCAGGGCTGCCTCCAAAAAGCGGCGGAAAGCGGAGGATGCGGGAGAGCACATTCCGCCCTTCCTGATCGCCAGCATCACCAGCCAGTGCAACCTGCACTGCGCGGGCTGTTATTCCCGCTGCAGCCACGCCACGGTGGATGCGGAGCCCGTGCGCCAGTTGACCGACGAGGAATGGCTGCGCATCTTTGAGGAAGCCGACGAATTGGGCATCAGCTTTATCCTGCTGGCGGGAGGCGAGCCTTTGCTTCGCAGGGACGTCATCGAGGCGGCGGGGAAGCGCCCCAATATCCTTTTCCCCATCTTCACCAACGGCACCTTCATGGACGAGCAATATTTTGATCTGTTCGATAAGCGCCGCAACCTGATCCCCATCATGAGCATCGAGGGCGAAAAGGAAATCACCGACGCCCGCAGGGGCAAAGGCGTGTACGACCGGCTCATTGCCAACATGGACGAATTCCACCGCCGGGGGCTGATTTTCGGGGCGTCGGTGACGGTGACCACGGAAAACATCTGGGAGGTATCCTCCCGGGATTTCCTGAAAAAGCTGTCCGACCGGGGCTGCAAAGCGGTGATCTTTGTGGAATTTGTGCCGGTGACGGAAGAAAGCAGGGAATTGGCGCCCGGCGACGGGGAACGGGAATATCTGCGCGATGAAATTGCCCGACTTCGTCAGGAACACCCGGAAATGGTGTATATTTCCTTCCCCGGAGATGAAAAAAGCTCCGGCGGCTGCGTGGCTGCGGGCAGAGGCTTTTTCCATATCAATTCTCACGGCGGCGCGGAGCCCTGCCCCTTCTCCCCCTATTCGGATGTAAACGTGAAAAACACTTCCCTGCGTGAGGCCATGCGTTCCCCTCTGTTTACCGCTCTGCGAAGCGGGGACATCCTGCTGGATGACCATGCGGGCGGCTGCGTGCTTTACGAAAAAAGGGAACAGGTGGAAGTGCTGCTGGAGCGAGCCAAAGCGGAGAAAACATAATGGACGATATTTTGACTAATCCCCTTTGCCTGGATAATCAGCTTTGCTTCCCCCTGTACGCCTGCGCCAAAGAGGTGATCCGGCAGTACCGAAAGCCTCTGGAACCGCTGAATCTTACCTATACCCAGTACATCGTGATGATGGTGCTCTGGGAGGAGGGCGGCATGACGGAAGGGGCGCTGGGAAAACGGGTACATCTGGATTCCGGCACCCTGGCCCCGCTGCTCAAGCGCCTGGATAAGCAGGGCCTGATCCAAAGAGAGCGGCCGGATCACGATGAGCGTACGCTGTATATTTCCCTGACGGAGAAAGGGGCGGCGCTGCGGGAACAGGCGGAAAAGGTGCCTGGCGCCATGAAGGGGTGCATCCCGCTGCCAGAGGAGGATTTGTTTGCCCTGCGGCGTTTGCTCAATCAGGCGCTGGCGGGAATGAACGCAAAGAGACAGGAGGAATAAGTCATGCTGGAGGTCGGAACAAAAGCGCCGGATTTCTCCCTGTCGGATCAGAACGGCGAAATCAGGAACCTTGCCGATTATCGCGGGGAGAAGGTTGTCCTGTACTTTTATCCCAAGGACATGACCAGCGGCTGCACCAAGCAGGCCTGTTCCTTTGGGGAGCTTTATCCACAGTTTCGAGAAAAAGGCGCGGTGGTGCTGGGCGTGAGCAAAGACAGCGTGGCGTCCCATAAGAAATTTGAGGAAACATACGGGCTGCCCTTTCCCTTGCTTTCCGATCCAGACCTGAAGGTGATTGCTGCTTACGATGTTTTGAAGCGGGGAAAGGATGGGCAGCCCACCGGGAGCCTGATTAGAAGCACCTATCTGATCGATGAAAACGGCGTCATTGCCAAAGCCTTCGGCGCTGTAAAAGCGTCCGAAAACGCGGCGCAAATGCTGGAAACCCTTGCATAACAGAAAGGATGGGAAACAGAATGAACTTTGCTTACGCTTCCAAAACGGGCCATGTGGAAAAGATCGTGAACAAGCTGGGCCTGAATGATGCCCTTAAAATCATCGACGGCACAGAGAAGATCGAAGCCCCTTACGTGATTTTTACCTACACCACCGGCAAGGGTAAGACACCCAAGCCCGTGGAGTCTTTCCTCGCCGCCAATCCCGGCGTAGCCGCTGTGGTCGGCAGCGGCAGCACCGCCAAGAGCCATATCGAAACCTTCAATTTCGCCGCCGAGAACATCAGCAAGGTCTACAGTGTGCCTATCCTCGCCAAGGTGGACGGCGCGGGAACGAATGAGGACATGGCAAGCATCAAAGAAAACCTGGAAAACCTGTAAAAAATTCTGTATAATATGCCCAGGAGGTGTTCTATATGGAAATCAAAGCAGTCAAATTCAGGCGTGACGGTTTCTACTCCCAGCCCTTTGTTTTCGGCGGCGAGGAGGGCATGGACAAGTTCGATAAGAACATCCGGTATCGCGGCAGTTTGCAAAACTATCTGATCGACACCGGGGACGAAGTGATCCTGGTGGATACCGGTCTGCCCGCAGGCACGCCGGAGGAAGTGCCGGATGAAAACAGCATCCTGTACACCGGCAGAGATATTTGCAGCTACATGGAGGCTTTCGCCGCCCTGGGCTACAAGCCGGAGCAGGTGACGAAAATCCTGCTCACCCACAAGCACAGCGACCATTCCGGCGAGCTCAAGTCCTTCCCCAACGCGAAAATCTATGTGAATGCCGATGAAATGAGCGCGGACGAATTGCAGGGCATTCCCAACCTGGTGCCCGTGACCTTCACCGACGGCCCGTATTACAACTTCCCGGCATCCCAGACCATCGCGGAAGGCATCCACTTCATCAAGGCCAAGGGCCACACCAACGGAAACTCCATCGTCATCGTGGAGAAAGACGGCCTGTTCTATATGCTTCACGGCGACATCACTTATGTGGATGAAGCCTTGTATGAGAACAAGCTGTCCGTGGTGTTCGACAATCTGCCCGCCGCCCGGGAAACGCTGGATCGGGTGCGGGCGTTCGTGGCCGATCATCCCACCGTGTATTGCGGAACGCATACGCCCCAGGGCTATGAAAACCTGGAGGCCAATCGGGTGATGGATTTGAACAACCCCACTCCCACCGTGCCGGCGGAGGTGGATTTCTCCGAAAAGAAAGCCAGCGGTAAGTACGTCTGCTCCATCTGCGGCTATGTCTATGATCCCGCCGAGCACCACGGCGTGGCCTTTGAAGATCTGCCGGAAGATTGGCGCTGCCCCCGCTGCAAGCAGCCTAAGGAGAAATTCAATAAAGCGTAATCATCAATACCAAATGCCCGGATGCTGGCGTCTTCAAAACGTCTGCATCCAGGCATTTGTTTTCAAGGCAGTGAGAGATATTGGACATACAGCTTCTATTTTTTGGCGGCATGGATCAGCCCATTATTTACGACACGCAAGTATGTTCAATTGAATGATGGACATTGCTGATGGTATGGGACACAAAAGCAATCAAAAGCTGTTCATTTTTCGATTACATTATGGGGGCCAAAGAAAGATGAAAAAAAGAAGAAATAAATCAACAAATCAATCAAAATTCTGACTATTTAAAAAACTATTTTTCAACGAAGGAAAGACATATAATGGAAAAAGGCATTGGAGAACACGCGCGCACTGGGGGGAGTGTCTGTGCAGAGGGAAGGCAATAATACTTTTGCAGGCAGTTCCTCATCCGGGCTGCCTGCTATATGCGTCCAACAAAGCCTTGAAAGCAAGGAGTTTATCGGTATACCATCGTGATCATCGTTCTTTCCGCGGGAATCGGCATCATTATCGGGTACGCGCTGGGTTTGTAATCGTATCCTTGCCTGACCGTGCAAATTCTGGAAAACAAAGAGGAAAAACGCTGTGGAACGAGTAATAACTTTTACGTAACAGACTTCTGCTTACAGCAAGCGGAAAAGGCCGAAAGAATATTCGAAGGAGGAAAAACAACATGAAAATCGCGGTTCGGTATTACACCAAGACTGGAAACACAAAGCGACTTGCTGAGGCCGTGGCAAAGGCCGTGGGGACGGAAGCGCAGCCGATCTCCGTGCCCATCACAGAGCCGGTGGATATCCTGTTCCTGGGCAATTCCTACTATGCGTTCAATATTGACCCGGAGGTGCGGAATTTTATCAAATCCTTGGATAAGGGCAAAGTCGGAAAGATCGTCAATTTCGGCTCGGCGGCGATGCTGAACTCCACCTATAAAAAGGTCAAGGCGGAAGCGGACAAAGTGGGCATTCCCGTGGATGAGCGGGAATTCCACTGCAAGGGAGAATTCAAGGGCGTTCACAAGGGAAAGCCGGACGAAAGTGATCTCAAAGCGGCGGCGGAATTCGCCAGAAAGGTCATCGGGTGAGCAATTCAGCCATGGAATATACGTTGGAAGAAAGAGCCCGGAAGATCCTTTCCGCCTGTCTGCAGGCGACATCCTGCGATCCGCTGGAGATT
>Ga0208297_1002137_pt1 | contig 12849 bp, 9 predicted proteins | sample LMS_cellobiose_e_FD_187367 | JGI IMG/M metagenome (GOLD analysis project Ga0208297, IMG submission 187367) | Rumen-fistulated moose microbial communities from Alaska, USA - LMS_cellobiose_enrichment (SPAdes) (version 2) | ecosystem: Host-associated > Mammals > Digestive system > Stomach > Rumen... | reverse complement strand
TTGAAACGGTGTAACATTTAATAAAGGGATTCGGTGAGCAGATTGCGGAAAATCCTTTGTTTTCAACGGTTTCAGAGGATTTCATTAACGCCATATAATCACTGGCGGATGCCTATGATTTCGGGGACTTCAAATTTCGATTTATCGCTCTGTTCGGCAAGTGATGCAAACGTCTTTTGAAGGTTTCTATCGGGAACTATTGCGCGAATCGACCCAAGGGTTCCTTTGTTCAGGATACACTTCAACGCACTATTGGCTGCCTCATGAAGTCGGGGCCGGATAAGCTGGAGCAGGTAATACAGTACCAACGTTTCATATTTCTGCGGAACGAGAGCATTGATCTGTTGGTTAAAAGCTACTTGCCTATCAACAATGGCAACATTTCCTATCGTATTGAGGCTCCCTGCAATGCATGTCATCAATATCGTGCCCGGCCCAACCACTCGGCCAACGGCAGCACCACTTTCAGAAAGTCGTTCCGCCGCTTCCGAAAGAAACATCGAGGTCGGAGAGATATTATCCGACTTGATCCACTCCATGAATGAGCCATAATAACCTGGTTCTTTGCGAGATGGGGTATTGCCAGTAAGCAACTGGCACGATTCATTAAGCGGAATCACTTCCCAACCCTTTGGGTTTGCAACGGGATCACCGAACATCTCGATAAATTGCGACTGATCAACCGATGTATTTCTTGTGCGATTGCTTCACATTTGCCTGATTAACCATTGCGTACTGTAGTGTGGTGTCCACACTCTGGTGCCCGAGAAGCTGCTGCACCTGTTCTATCGGCATTCCTTTGTCGATCGCCATCGTTGCCAGCGTCCGGCGGAACTTGTGTGGGTGAATCCTGCACAAGCTCAATTTTTCGCCGAGTTCGTGCAGACGTATTTCCACGCCACGGATCTGCAGCCTGTTATGCGGCTTCTGCAGGGATACAAACAGGGCTGGGTTGCCGTCTGTTCTAGTGTTCAGATAATTCTGGAGATGTATTTTCGCCCTGGCATCAAAGTACACCTTGCGTTGTTTGTTGCCTTTTCCGAGAACTACGCACTCGCGATTGGTAAAATCAATATCATCTCGATTGAGGAGTACCAACTCACCAACGCGCATTCCGGTTGACGCCAGAAGATCGATCAGTGCCAAATCTCGGCTGTTCTCGCAATGGTCGCGCATGATCTCCAATGCTTCGTCCGAATACGTTTCCTTGACCGTCTTGCATGTTTTCACCTTGTGAATCCTGCGCACCGGGCTTTTCAAAATATAGTCCTCATCTTCAAGCCAAGCGAAGAAGCTCGACAGTATACGCCGAATGTTATCGATCGTTGTTTTGCTTGTTGCCCGGTTGGACTGATATGAATCCAGATAGAGACGTAGGTCATCAGTGGTTATCTGTAATACCTCTTTACCGATGGCGGTTAAGACGTTTCGCAGTGTGGATTCATAGTATCGTATGGTCTTCTCCGAACATCCCTCCACCCGCTTTGCCGCCAAGAAAAGTTGAACGTGGTCGGCAGCGGGTTGAGGACAGGTCTCCTGAATGCAGGCCATCAGTACAGTGTGGAGCTGCTTCATCTGTGCGTTGTCAAGGTGCGGGAGCATTTGCTGCTCGATTCTTGTAATGGTTTGGCTTGTCATGTTGGCATTCTCCTTTTTACCAACATCCTACGCCATGAATTAATTACTCAAAAATCTTTTTCATCAACGCTCGCTGAGCATCGGTGAGTTCTTTTAAGGACTGCTGGGCTGCAAATTTTGATTTATCGCTTTGTTCTACGAAGTCTACATACTGCTGCTGGAGCTCCAATGGTGGCACTGGAATCCGCAATGCAGCAAGTATTTTTTGGTTCAGATTCTGAATGTTTGCTCCACGCCCGACCATCTGTTTTCTAACCTCGGGAAGCTTCAACCAGCGAAGCAGGTATCCTAACAGCACATCATTTTTCTCCAGACGGAACCTGATACAAAATCCGCTAAATGACACTGGTGTCCCGCGTGGATATACAGCCACGCAGCGCCCGACAAGGTTTTTGTTTCCATTTGAGCGAACAAAGACCAAATCTCCGTCCTGCAAAAGGTACTCATTAGACGGCATTTCATTAAGGGACAGTGTCGTGAGCGAATCGATATTGGAGATATAGTCATGATCCTGCACGTCTCCAACGCCAACGCACTGTAGTGTCACGCCATGATCTCTTGCTCCAAAATTCATGCCGTTTTTACAGGAGCCAAGCTCCATCAAGCCTTTTGTCAACCAACCGTTTGGATTATCGACCGGATCACCGAACATCTCGATAAATTGCGATTTCACCAGCTCATCTGTCTTGGAGATCAGTTCCCTGTATGCGTTTTTCGCACGCTCCGTTGCCCAGAGCAGTTCAGAAATCTTGCGCTGGCGGTCGAGGGGGATCAAGTCAAACTCAAATCGAGCAAAATCCTTCCAGTTGAGGAAGAACGGCAACCCGCCTTTCTTGTTTTCCTCTGCAAACTGCCAGAACTCAGGGGTCTGTAGAATGAAGGGCAGAAGCGATTGCAAAAGATCATCGTTGTCCTTTGTCCTGCAGACATAACTAACATCAGAACAAATGCCGTCAAAATCCACCATGCTCGCTTTGCGAAGATGGGGATTTCTGGACATAAGAAGGACGTCGCCTTTCTGGAATCGCATATGGAACGCGGGGCCAATTGTACTTCCTTGAATGAGCCCCCTCCGGCGCACCATGATTTCATCGCCGTCTATATGTTCACCACCGACGTAGTATTCCAGATCTGTGGTGTCCTTGTCCACTTTATCTTTGATGTGATCGACAACGTCACCAAGAAGCACTTTAGCCATTTGTTTCACTCCCTTCTTCAGAGATCATCTCTATAAGGGCGGAGTATTCCTCATGCAATACAGCCTGTCCAGCTATCCAGTCACCGATCATATCGTCTATCGTGTCTTCATCGGTACTGGCCAATTCGCTTTTTCTAACGTACTTAGGCACCCCAAGGGATCCACTGTTTCTTATGATTTCATCATTAGAAGCAATCGATGAAAAACCATCGATCTCCCTATACTCCCTGTAGCAATTAACGATGGACTGTATGTGGCCTGCCTCCAGATAGCTCTCAGAGTTCTTTCGTGTTACCAGCTTCTTTGCATCAATGAAGATGACCTTGCCACGTCTTTCAATAGGCTTGTTCTTTCGGCAAATCACTACACAGGCTTCCATTGGAGAGTTGTAAAAGAGATTCTTTGCGATTCCGATGACAGCCTCAACAATGTCCATCTGAACAAGTTTTTTGCGCATTTCACTTTCTTCGTCACGGGTTAGTATTCCATGGGGAAAGAGAATTGCACACCGACCGGTGTCAGGCTTCATGCTCTTGATGATGTGCTGGAAAAACGCAAAGTCCGCACGTCCCTGAGGGGGAGTTCCCAAGAAGTTTCTTCCGTATTTATCGTTCTCGAATGCCCCGCGATCCCACTGCTTGATAGAATATGGCGGATTGGCGAGCACTATATCAAACTGCTGCAATTGACCATGCTCGATAAAAGCAGGATTCTTGAGCGTGTCATCATTGACTATATGAAAATCCTCAACACCGTGCAGGAACAGATTCATCCTTCCAATCGCGCACGTTAGCTGGTTAATTTCCTGCCCGTAAGCCTGAATGTTCCTCCATTCTTGACCGTTTGCCTTTAGATGTGCGATGCAGGAAATGATCATGCCTGCGCTTCCGCATGTGGGATCATATACAGACTCCCCACTCTGCGGCTGGAGGATTTCTGTCATTAGATGGACGACGGTTCTGTTCGTATAGAATTCCTGCGCGGTATGTCCGCTGTCATCGGCGAACTGCTTGATCAAGTATTCGTATCCGTTCCCGAGCTCATCCTCGGGGCAGTTGGCAAGCGACAGCGATTTTGAAGAGAAGTGTTCCAGCAAATCCTTCAGTAGTCTGTCCGGCAAACGGTTTTTGTTCGTCCATGCACCATCGCCGAAAATACCGGTCATCTTTTCTCCGTTGGCCTTCTCTATCTCTTTGAACGCAGTGACGATCGCTCTGCCGACGTCTTCGGTGACCTGTCGCACATCATTCCAGTGATGTCCCTTCGGCACGATGAAGGTGTGAAGCTCCTCCTCGGGGTAGAGACCAATATCATCGCCGTACTCAGCGATGGCTTTTTCTGTTTCCTCATCGTAAACGTCACATATCCGTTTGAAAAACATCAGGGGGAAAATGTACTGCTTATAAGCGCCAGCATCTATGTTCGTGCGGAGTAATACAGCTGACTGCCACAGATACGACTTTAGTTCATCTATTGTCATGCGATCAGCCATCGATGTACCCTCCTTCCTTGAGCAACTGCATCAGCGCTTCTTCGCTATCCTGTACCTCTTTGAGCGCCGCGAAGAACTCTGCTCGCACCTTCTTCGGGTCAATCGGCGGTGCTGGCGTTTTCTCGATGTAAGTGTTTACCGAAAGTGTATAATCCTTTGAGCGAATGGTTTCGAGGTCTGCTATCGCACAGTAATCAATAACGTTCTCATAATTCTGCCACAAGCGGAACACTCGATCCGTATCCGCCTCGGTCATTACATTCTTTGCTCGCTGCGCTGTATAGATGCTTGTTGCGTCAATCAAACAGATTTTCCCACGGCGAGCGAGCTGCTTATTATTATTCAGGAACAAAATGCACGCCGAAACACCGGCACCATAAAACAGATTGCCCACCAGCGCGACCACGCACTCGATAACGTCTGTTTCGATCATCTTTTTCCGGATTTCGCCTTCACGACCTCCATGGAAAAGGACGCCTTGCGGCATGACCACGGCGCATCGTCCTTTACCCGGTCGCATGGATTTATACATATGCTGTAGCCAAGCATAATCTGCATTGGAGTCGGTCGGGCTGCCCCAGATGTTTCGTCCCCACTGATCGTTTTCAAAAATCTCCGCTCCCCAGTGATCCAGGCCGAAGGGGGGATTGGCCAATACGCAATCGAACTGTTGCAGCTGCCCATTGTGAATAAAAACGGGCTTGCGTAGGGTGTCTTCACGCACGATCTTGAACTCTTTTGCACCATGCAGGAAGAGGTTCATTCTGGCAATAGCCGATGTGGACAGATTTTTTTCCTGACCATAGATTTTGCCGTAAGACGCCTTTTCATCATCCATGTTTCGGATGGCTTCGATCAGCATGCCACCTGTACCACATGCAGGATCATATACGGAATCGCCGGATTTGGGGTTCAGCAAGCGTACCATAAGCTTTACAACGGAGCGCGGGGTGTAAAACTCTCCCGCATTCTTTTTGCTCATGTCCGCAAATTTTTTGATCAGATACTCGTAAGCGTCACCCATGACATCAGCGGAATAGTTCTTGTTCCCGACAGGCAACGCCGACATGTGCTCAATGAGGTCCTTCAAGCGCTCATCATCCAGCTTGGTTTTGTCTGTCCAGTTGGCATCGTCAAAAGAGGAGAAGAGGCCAGCCATGGTGTCTGGATTGGCATGTTCGATTCCCATCATGGCATCAACAATCGCTTTTCCAACGTCTTCACTTGTGTTGCGAACGTCGTTCCAGTGACAGCCCTTAGGAATGACAAATGTATGCAGCTCATCCTCCGGATAAAACACAATATCCTCGCCATACTGCTGTTCCGCGTCTTCGGTTTCCTCATCGTAAACGTCAGAGATGCGCTTGAAGAACAAAATTGGGATGACGTATGACTTGTAGTCGTCTTGATCGATCGGGCCTCGCAGAATATTGCATGCCTGATACAGGTGATTATACAGCGCGTTTGCTGTGGTTTCCCTGTCTTCAACCTCACCGGCGCGAGCAGCTTCTTCGGTAACACGCACGGCTTCGGTCATTGCCTCTTGGCGGTTGTCGGACGCTACGTCAGTTTCTGTGGTATATGATGCGGCACGGGAGATACCATCATCGGCATCCTTTTCGAGAATAATCCCGTACTTCGATTCAAAAGCGTTCAGTATGTTGAGTTGCTTTGCGTCCAGGAATGTCAATGCGAGCTTTCTGATGTCCGCTGGAATCCCGTAGTACGCTTCCGCTATGCCGCCTGCAATAGCGGCTATTGTGTCACTATCTCCGCCGATGGAGATTGCGTTGCGAATCGCGTCTTCAAAGCCAGTTGATTCAAAAAACGCTTCAAGTGCCTGCGGTACGGATCCTTGGCAGGAAACATCAAAGGAATAGCTTGCGCGAATATCGTCTAGTTTGAACTGGATTCTGTAATAATGTGCCTCGATGTAATCGCGGATTTCCAACATACTCTTGCCAGTGCGTGCAAGATAGACTGCGACTACCGTTGCTTCCGCACCCTTGATTCCTTCAGGGTGGTTGTGCGTTACCTCGGTTACTGCCCTTGATAGTACCTGTGCCTCATCAATGGACTGTGCTGCAAATCCGCAGGCACTTACGCGCATAGCCGAGCCGTTGCCCCAGCTGTTATATGGCTGGGGATCGTTTTCATATATCCATTTGTGGAAGCGGCCGCCATATCCGGCATGTGGATATTTACGTCCAAGCTCCTGCATTCTTATGATCGCAGTCTTACCCAGTCCATCATAACAGGCACCGCAGTCGAGGATCGCTTGTGCGATGGCGAGCGTCATTATGCTGTCATCAGTTGGCTTACAACCTTTGATATGGGTAAGGAACTCAAAATCTTTGCTTTTTGTGTTGTTCCACTCAAACCTGGAACCTACAATATCGCCAATAATCGCACCCAACATAGAGCCTTTCCCTACCTTTTCCCCGTAAATAAGTGATTTAACTGAGATCTAACCTCGCTGTCGTCCAACCAAGCGAATCGCGAAACCTCCTAGCGGCCTTCTTGCCGCATTTTTCTCTTAGCAGAGAACCCTATGTAGTTTCCGCTTTTCACCCTTGCATCGCTTGGCTTTTCGGCATCAATGGGAATTGCCCACATGGTTCCCAACCTCGTTGCTCCGGGGATACGGCCTCCCGTGCACAGAGTCTGCACTCTGCGCTTTGACAATCCCCACTTTTTCGCGGTTTCCGCAATCGATAAATAGTCCATGTCTTTCACCTCGGAGAATGCAGAAATCGCTGCACAGGAATCGTGTATGGATTACGTGCAGCGGCAGCCATGGAGTATAACGGTATAATACACCCGATTGCGAACAATATCAATCATTTTTGCCTGAATTTATCAGGTGTGGTCGAACATATCTTACCAGATGGTCATTCAATTCACTCTGGGCAAAAGTGACGCTATAGTTTCATATATCTTAACGCCATAGATATACCCCAGGCTTCGTTTCCACGAAACTTCATCGCCCTGGTACGCAATGAATTCCCATGCATCTCCGTCACATGCGTCAACGTCAGTATTATCTACAGGAAGACTGATTGTTTCCAGGAGTGTTTGGAAATTTGGCTTACTAATGGTTCGGGAATACTTTTCAATTCTTTTCTTAGTAATAGGCCAGTGATCTTCTTCGACGTCCTTCCATGTTGGATTATATGAGTATTCTATTTTGACCGAACGATCATCGTAAACGCGCCATATCGTCCCGGTCCAATCACCGGCGCGAACAAGTCCCCAGTTTACTTGTTTTGCATAGAGCACCAATTCTTTCATTGCGGTCTCCCCCTCATTCTTATGGAGTACTATCTTCCAAACAAACTACGCCTGAAGCTTACCTTGAAGAAACTCTTCGCCTCATCGAGGTTCATCACTACCCATTCCCGCGATTTGTGTGCTTCGAGGGTCTCCGGCAGTTCCTTCATCAGCCGGTCGGCTTCGTAAGTCGCGCCAGCGTTATATCGGAGCTCATTGTTGCGCAGATTGACCACAAAGGATCTCCTGCTCGTGCTCCAAGCGTTCTGGATTGTCTTGATAGCGTACTTGCCCGTCACGCTCTCGCTGAAATAGTTCTCCAGTGTAAGCGGCCTGATGTACTCGGGCAGTTCCGGACAGAACTCGCTGATAATGTCAACGATGATCTGAGAGGAATACATCAGAATATCGGGAGCCTCTGCTTCCTCGTCTTTCAGCTGATCGATCAGATCAGGGAGGAGTTCCAGCATCCGGCCAAGGTATTCTCTGTAAAACGCCGTTCCAATCTTCTGCTGGACTGATCTGACGACATTGCTCTTCATGACCTCCGTGTTTGTGAGGCCAGCTTCTACACGGCAGATCACGGTTCGTCGGATGACCTCCGGCGCTACTGCTTTCACGTCTTCATTCGCGCTGATCACGACAGCGGAATAGTGCCTAAGGTGGTCAGCCACACCGAAATCATCATTCTTGATGGTCTCGATTGCGTGCTGGTTGAAGCGGGTATTCGTGAGGTCATCAACGATGATCGGAGCACCTCGCACGATACGCTTCAGATTTTCGATGCTTGATCTCGTGAACTCCGGAGCAGAGATTTTGGGCTTCTGACCGATCATCATCTTCAGAAGAGTTTCGAGAAAGCTGGTTTTCCCGGCTTTGCTCTGCCCATACACCAGCCCGAACACCGGATAAGGCAGGCGCTGCTGATCGAACCGGGCAGCCATATCTCGCATGGTGGCCATAAAGGGAGAACAGAAGAACCAGTTCGCAAACTCGAAATAGCGAAGCTGCATCCCGGTATAGTCACCGTGGAATTTGGTGTATCCATCCATGTACTTCAGGAAAAGGGACACATCGTTCTCCACATCTTCGTGCGCCGGATGCAAATCCATGAGCTTATCGTTCAGCGTCACCGTCTGCTGGACTGCATCAACGATGAGCTGGGGATACTCACTCCTCTGCTCCTTTTCTTTGATGGCGTTGTTCTGGATAATGCGCTTCGTTTTGAGGATCTGCTCTGGAGTGATGAGTGTTCGCTTGGTCTTCTTATCTGTCTTCGGCATCATGGGAGCCAGCTTATCCGCAAGATTGCGTGTAGCCAAAACGAACTGCACATCTTCAGTAGTGCTCTCTTTCGTCTCGATGGCAACGACTTTCTTGGCTTTGACAGTTTCGGATATCGGCAGTTCGTCCAGATTCTCGCCGGCATCAGCAATTCTGATCGCCTTAGGCGTGATTTCATCCGTGCTCTCACCGCGTAGCTCTTCATAGACAGAAAGGTACCAGTCGTACGCTTTATCTCCATCCAAGTAGCAGATGTTCTCCCGCTGAACCCCGCCAAAAGCATTGAAAGACATATTGGCAGATCCCGTAATGACGCGCTTCCTGCCGTCCTCCGCTTCCAGGAGATAGATCTTCTCGTGAGAAAGCCGGTCGTGTGCCACATAGAAATGCACGCTGCCTTCCTGCATCCGGGAGAGAAGCTGCTCCTTCTTCTCGCTGGAGTTCCGAATCCGCTCAATCAGCTTGCCCTGGAAAGCGAAAATCTCCTGCAAGGAGAAGGCCAGGACTCCCTCGCAGCCAAAGATCACCTCAGCTTCGTCAAACAGGTCAAGAAGCTGATAGACGAAGTTGATCCCAGACGAGAATGTTATGGCCTTGAGTTTGCTGTACCCAGAGAAGAGTTCCTTCCATGTCATAGACTGAGCCTGCTTATACTCCATCTGGACAACATCAAGCTTGCCGCCACTGCTCTGGAACTCTTCCTGGTCATCAAAAAGAGAAAGTGTTTCCATTTGATCGCTCATAATCTGCCGCCTTTCTGTTTATACGATGAGAAGAAGTGCCCATCCACAACTCTTATCGGACAGCCCGGAACGCATCATCATGCTCCATGAAGAAGTCATGGAAGATGCGCACATTCTTAATCTCAGTCTATCCCTCCTCGTCATTGTGCTTGGTCTGCAATCAGACATCTCCGCCCATTTCCTCAAGCTTCTCACCGACCTCATCAACCAGATCTTCCATATCCGAGTAGCGGTTCTCCCAGTCTTTGTGCTCCTCAGAACTGGCGTCTTCAGGCTCCTCATCCTCCAGATCGTCAAGGGCGGATTGCAGCTCCTCATAATACGCCTGCAGTTCATCCAGAGTCATCTTCTCAATGTCGGGGATTTCCTTGATGGAGAATTCCTGACCGGCAGGTGCATTCGCATCGTATGTGATCACGAGCTGGTGATAGCCGTTACCCATACGGATTCGCTCAAACACTTTGTTGCCGTTTTCATCCACGACATGATACTTCGCGTGAAAATCATCAATCGCCCGGATAACGTCTTCCGCATTATCTTTCCCGGACGAGCGGAGCTCCTGCTTCATGCGCTCCTCCCAGTCGGGGATATCCACGCCGAACGTGTCGTCAAATGACTCCAGCTTCGCCAGCCGTTCTTCTTCAGATTTCAGTGTACTGAGCACCTCGGCATAGAGGGAGATCATAGCATTCCAGATTCCGTTTCCCATGATTAAGTCTCCTTTTGAGCATATTATCATAATACAAGCAATGGTGTCCCAAAATCCGTACAGGATCAATGTCACGCTAGGAGGTCACGCTAGGAGAGTTTCATTGTCTTTTCTAAGGCGTTGAACACAGCCAGGACTGCCTTTTCTCTCGTGCTGTATGTCTCGTCGGAGAATCCGGAATCGATCGCGTACTTCCATCCGTTACCGCCCTTGATCTTATACAGGATCAGGAGATGTCCTTTGATTTTCAGATACGGGTTGCCGTTTTTAGATCGCTTCCATTGGCGCTTCAAGAAGCTCTCCTTACGGGAAAGTTTGTTCTTCAGGTCGCGCTCCCGCTTCCTTGCCGCGTCAATATTGCCTTCCATCTTACCGGCACAGACGCAGCCGGCTGTCAGAGGATGATAGTGCGGATGGATCATGTGGTGCGCGTAGCGGATGATCTGCTGCCCGCACATTTCGCAGATTCCGACAGGCGCTCCAAGGTCAGTGACGCCCGTGCATATCCAGCCGGTATGCGGCACATCATCGCGCTTCCATAGGTTATCCGAGTTCCTCAAACGCTCCAGCAGCGCAGGATCAGTCTTAGCGGGATCCGGCGTGATCTCAGATTCCTCACCAGCAACGATGCCAGTATCTTCGAAAGCTTCCTCTGGCTCGTCATCCTCGATCACCTCCGGAACCAACAGCAACTCTTCCGACACAGAAGGCGTGAGAGCTTTCGCTTCTTTCGGCTCATCCTGGACTACAGGAGCTGAGCTCTTCGCGTCGTTGCTCAGCGGCCGCTCGGCAGGCGGTTCCGGGTCTTCGTGCTTTTCAAAGGCAGCTTCGGAAATGAACTCAGGCGATGAGATCTCTTCCAGCTGCGTCGGCGGTTCCTTCCTGACCAGCAGTTGCCCGGAGTGCTCTTCCTCAAAGTAACTCAGCGAAAGATTGCGTGGCATCTTCATGCCTTCAAACTGGACACGAATGGTTCTGCGAACCGGGTCAGAAGCGATGATCCGACCTTTGCCCCAGATATGATGCTCAATGACTTCGCCCTCGGCATACTCACCCTGCGCACCTTCAAATTCAATTCCTTCGTTTAGGCGTCTGGAGTATGCGCGGCTCTCCTGGTCGAGCTCCTTGGAAATCGTCCCAATCCGGACGTAGCTTCCCGTTCCGATCTCCCGCAGAAACCGTGACGGCAGCTTTTTCATGCCATTCTGGGACTGGCCTTCGGAGTCCATGAGATAGAGTTGGTCTTCCGCCCTGGTGATGGCAACGTAGCAGAGACGGCGTTCCTCCTCCAATCCCAGCAGTTTCCGTTCTTCGATCGTCTTGGAGGAAGGAAATATGCCTTCGGACAAGCCGATTACGAAGACAGCCGGGAACTCCAGGCCCTTTGCCGCGTGGATCGTCATCAGCTTGACGGCATCCCTCGCCTGATCCGTATCCTCGCCGGCTTGCAGCGCGATCTGCTGCAGGAACTCCAGAAGCGTGAGCTGCTCTCCGAAGTTCTTCTCGAACTCATCAGCCATCCGCTTGAATTCCATCAGGTTTTCGTAGCGTTCCTCATCACCGAGCTCCCGAATGTACTGCTCGTATCCGGTTTCCGTAGTCACCCGATTGACGATCTCTGTAATGCGAAGATTCGGGACATCTGCCCGAATGCCTGCGACCCATTTGACGAACTCCGGCACATCGCTGTTTTTGAACGGGCTCTCATGTGAGTGCGTTGCCAGTACATCGAAAAGGCGCGGCCGCTCTTCGTCATAGAACAGTTGGACATCGCTCTCCTGAAGCTGTTCCAGGGCAGTCATCTTGGTTCTTCCGAATCTTCGGCGGGGCTTGTTGATGATCCGCTTGAAGGAAATGTCATCATTAAAGGCGATCAGGCGAAGATAGGCTATGACATCCAGGATCTCCATGCGCTGATAGAATCTGACGCCGCCATAGATCTCATAAGGGATGTTCTGCTCAACCAGCCGCTTCTCCACGACACGGGAAAGGAAACCGGATCGATACAGCACGGCATAGTCCGAGTACTGCCGCTCACCGCTGCGTACGCCCTTTTTAATAAGCTCGGCAATGGTTCCTGTTTCATCGTCCTCGCTTCTGGAGTGGTAGTGCAGGACGCTCGGGCCATCGGGAGCCTTCGTGTACATGGATTTCTTCAGACGCAGCGTATTGTTCTCTATGAGCGTGTTGGCACACTCCAGGATCTGCGGCGTGGATCTGTAATTCCGATTCAGGAAGATCGTCTGTGTGGGCTCGTGCGTCTTGTCGAAGTCGATCAGGAGCTTCACATCCGAGCCGCGCCACTCGTATATGTTCTGGTCCGGATCACCGACGATCATGAGATTCCCATAGCCGCCGGAGAGAATGTCGATCAGGTGCATCTCTCGACCGGTGCTGTCCTGAAACTCATCGACCAGGATATAGTTGAGCCGATCCTGCCACTTGCTTCGTACGGATGCATCTGTCTCCAGCAAATAAAGCGCATAGCTCAGGAGATCATTGAAGTCGAGAGCTG
>Ga0208297_1002135_pt1 | contig 12857 bp, 8 predicted proteins | sample LMS_cellobiose_e_FD_187367 | JGI IMG/M metagenome (GOLD analysis project Ga0208297, IMG submission 187367) | Rumen-fistulated moose microbial communities from Alaska, USA - LMS_cellobiose_enrichment (SPAdes) (version 2) | ecosystem: Host-associated > Mammals > Digestive system > Stomach > Rumen... | reverse complement strand
ACTATGATTTCAAAATCCGCCCACTGGAGGCCGACCAGAGCGCTGCTATGATTTTCAATCACGGGGAGTATCCCGATGACAATTACCCCTGGGTGCTGATTGTAAAAACGACCGGAGACCAGGCAGCTGCGAAAAAGCGGGTGGAAGCCATTGCAGGGGAAGTGTTTCCGGGCAGGCTCTTCGAAGCTCAGTATATTGAGGAAATGATCGAAGACGGCTTCGGTGACGAAAGCCGGGTGCTAAAGATAGTCATTATCTTCACGCTGTTGTCCATCCTGGTGAGCGCCCTCGGCCTCTTTGCGATGAGTTCCTACTATATGCAGCAGGAAATCCGCAGCGTGTCGGTGAAGAAGGTCTTCGGAGCCGAGTATTCCGGCGTGCTGAGGGAACTGGTGCTGTCGTTCATGAAGATGGTGGGAATCGCCTTCGTCATCGGCGTGCCGATTGCCTGGTTCATCATGAACCGCTGGCTATCCGGATACGGACACCGCATCGGCCTTCATTGGTGGATATTCCTCGCAGCAGGAGCCATCGTGGCGCTGATTGCCATCGTCTCCGTCCTCTACCAAAGCATCAAGACCGCCCGGACGAATCCTGCCGAGGCGTTGAAGAAAGAATAGAAGAATAGCGATGAAAGTATTCAGAAAGACAGGCGTTTCGACGCTGATCAATATCCTGGGGATGAGCGTCGCTTTCGCGGCGGCGATGATCCTGATGGTGCAGGTGCGTTGGGATACGACCTATGACGCCAATTTCGAGGGACACGAGCAAGTGTTCCGCCTGGAGAACAACTGGATGGATAAGGGGCTGTACAGCACCTATTTCTCCCGGCCGATCATAGAGGTCGCTAAGGCGGCCAGCCCCAATATCGAGGCGGTGGGAACCTTTGGATGGATGGCTCAGGAGGTTACATTGAAGAAAGATGGAGAAGAGACGGTGCTGTCCGTTCCCTCTGCCAGAGTTGACAGTTCCATGTTCTCCGTGTTCCCTTTTGAATGGGTCGAGGGCTCGGCACGGGAATTCACCGCCGGCGAGACTGCCGTCGTGAGCGAGCAATATGCGAAGACCTTTTTCGGAAACGAGAGCGCCATCGGCAAAATAATCAAGGCTGGTAACGGCAAGCAGGTCCGTGTGATAGGCGTCTTCAAGGATATGCCGAAGAATTACAGTATGCACTATGGCGTGCTTGTAAATCTGGGTGACGATTTCCTCGATACGCCCAGTGAGTGGTCTTTCGCAGCTTTCGTAAAGCTGAAAGACCCGACACGGGCCAAGGAAACGGAGGCTCTGATGGTGAATGCCATTCTGGAACAATACGGTGACGATCACGATGCCGATGAGACAGACGAATTCCGCAGAGGATTCCGAATCAGCAACCTTCACGATGCGCACTTTGAGCGTGACGTTCGTGCGAATATTCCTGCGGCTAACAAGGCGATTACCGTCACGCTGGCCGCCATTGCCATCCTGCTCATTCTCATCGCCATCATTAACTTTATCAACTTTGCTTTCGCCGAGATTCCTTTCCGAATCAAGGGCATCAACACCCGAAAAGTGCTGGGCGAAGGACGCGGCTCGCTGATTGGACGGCAGCTGCTGCATGCCGGGCTAATCGCGCTCATCGCGTTTGCAGTTGCCTGCCTGATCATGCACGTGGTAGCAGGGACATCCTGGGCTTCGTATGTGTCCGACAGCCTGGCACTGAAGGATAACATCGGCATCCTGGCGCTGATGCTGGGCGTGGCGCTGGTCTCGGCCGTCATCGCAGGTCTTGCCCCGGCACTGTATTCTACTTCCCAGCCTGCCGCGCTTGTCCTGAAAGGATCGTATGGGACCAGCGTGAAGGGTAAAGCCCTTCGCAACATGCTGGTAGGGCTTCAGTTCGTGCTGTCGTTCCTTTTCATATTGATGGCCCTGTTCGTGGGCGTACAGACCAAGTATATGTTAAACAAGGATATGGGCTTTGACGAGGCGCGCGTCCTTCAGACCTGGTGCGGATATCCAGCCGGGAACCAGAAAGACGCCCTGAGAAGCCATTTGCTTCAGAATCCTTCTATTGAAGACGTGACTTTCGCTGACGGTCAGATTGTCTCCGACCAGAAAATGGGTTGGAGCCGTCCCGGGGACGATGGAACTCAGGTATTTATGGAAGTGTTGCCTGTCGATGTCAACTTTATGGAGTTCTTCGGCCTGCAACTAGCAGATGGCCGCAATTTCCGTGAGTCTGATAATCAGAACGAAGCAGGATCTTTCATCCCCAACGAAACGTTTATGCAGATGTTTCCGCAGTACCACGTTGGAAGCCTGATGTACGGTCACGTGGATAACTGCGAAATTGTCGGTGTGGTGAAGGATTTCAACTTCAAGAGTTTGCAGCACGCAATGGGCCCGCTGGTGCTCTATAACTGGGGAAGCAAAGGGTGGCGGTCTTTCGGACAGATGTATGTGCGGACTGTGCCCGGGGCCGATTTCAAAGAAGTATCGGATTACATCAAGGAAGCCATCTGTAAGTTTGACCCCCGCAGGGAACCCGATATGATTACCGTCAGCCATCTGGATGAGAATATCGAGAAAATGTATCAGAGCGAGCAGTCGCTCGGAAAGCTCATAACCATCGCTTCCTTTGTGGCCCTGCTGATTGCCATCATCGGTATCATCGGTCTGGTGTTTTTTGAGACGCAGTTCCTCCGCAAGGAGATAGCCGTGCGGCGCGTGAATGGCGCCACCGTGGGCAGCATCTTGCAGATGATCAACAAGAAATACCTTATCATGGCCGGTGCCAGCTTTGTGATTGCAGCGCCCGTCGCTTACTGGCTGATGACCGCCTGGCGCAAGGGATTTGCTTACCAGGCGCCCGTGCCGGTGTGGATATTCCTCGTGGCGCTGCTGGCAGTTGCCGCCATTACCCTGGCCGTCGTTACGCTCCAGAGTTGGAGGGCGGCGAGTGCCAATCCGGTTGATAGTTTAAAGAATGAATAAATAATTAAATAACAACACATTATGATTAAAGTATCCAACCTTTCCAAGATCTTCCGGACGGAAGAAATCGAGACCACTGCGCTCAATGGCGTATCGTTTGAAATCAAGGACGGCGAGTTTGTCGCCATCATGGGCCCTTCGGGCTGTGGCAAGTCCACGCTGCTGAACATCCTGGGCCTGCTGGACAATCCCACCAGCGGTTCCTATGAACTCCTTGGCACCGAAGTGGGCGGCCTCAAGGAGAAAGAACGCACGAAGTTCCGCAAGGGCAACATCGGTTTCGTGTTCCAGAGCTTCAACCTGATTGACGAACTCAATGTGTATGAGAACATCGAGCTGCCACTGCGTTACCTGAACATCAGCGCCGCCGAGCGCAAGCAGAAAGTCACTGAGATCATGAAGCGCATGGCCATCAGTCACCGGGCCCAGCACTTCCCGCAGCAGCTCTCCGGCGGTCAACAGCAGCGCGTCGCCATCGCCCGTGCGGTTGTTGCAGGCCCCAAACTGATCCTGGCCGATGAACCCACCGGTAATCTCGACTCCAAGAACGGCAAGGAGGTGATGGACCTGCTGAAAGAACTGAATGCCGAAGGTACCACCATCGTGATGGTGACCCACTCCCAGAAGGACGCGGCCTGCGCCCAGCGCACCATCGACCTCTTCGACGGCCAGATCGTCTCCGACGTCAAGAACGAGTTGTAAACTATTTGTAGCCAATGGGAGTCCTCGGTTCCTTTTTCTTCTCCTCCAGGCGGGCGGCCAACTCGCCGATGGCGAGATACAGGTTGTCAATGTCCTGTCGGACATCTTCCGACAGGTCGTTGACAGCCCCGAGTTGCTCCTCCTGCTGGAGCGCCAGCAGGTCTACTTTGGCTCTCAGTTCTTTCAATTCAGCAGAGACGGAAGATGCTGTCATCAAGTACTCCCGTACTTGCACGAAAGCGCGCATGATGGCGATGTTAGCCGCAATGGCGACATCGCTTTTCAGAACAGAAGAAAGCATGGCTACACCTTGTTCCGTGAATGCAAATGGCGCATATTTAGGATATTTCCCACGGCCGTCTTCTAAGGTCACAAATTGTGACCTTATGCTGATTTTCAATAAGTTGTACTCCTCTTGCGACAGCGTGAACATAAAATCATCCGGGAATCTCCCCAAATCGTCACTCATATCTCTCAATTGTTAGAACCATCACAAAGATAAGCCGAAAAGCGAAAAATGAAACACAAAAACGATATCGTAATCAAAGTTCTGTCCCTGGGCGTGGGGTTGGCCGTGGGCATTGTGCTCATTGCCAAGGTGTTCTTTGAACTGAGTTACGACAGCTTTTACAAGGACATCGACCGGGTGTATACCATCCGCACCTGGTATTCCCATCAAGGGGATGAGAACGATTATGGTCAGGTGAGCGGCGCCGTGGCAGTGGGCTTCATGGAAGAAGTGCCTGGTGTTGAAGTTGGAACACGTACCACGTTTGTCTTTAACGGTGACACCTATTTGGACGAAGCGGGCAACAAACTCAAAGCCACGCTTGTCTGTGCCGATACCTGCTTCTTTCAGGTCTTCGACCGGCCGATTCTGGCCGGCGACCCGGTGAAGGCGCTGGGGAAGTGGGGCAGCGTGATGGTGAGCCGGAGCTTCGCGGAGAAGATGGCCGATCAGATGCCCGGTCAAGCCGGGCATGACGGTGGTCGAGCCGGGATTGACGGCAACGTCACCCCCGACGTGATCGGGGGTCTCTCCTCCGTCATCGGCAAACAGATCGCCAATGAAGACATGGATGGCCTGAAACTGACCATTGAAGGTGTTTTCGAGGACTTTCCCAAGAACGGCAGCTTGAGCTACGACATCCTGCTATCGATGGAGACTTACGGCAAGCAGAGCACCGACAACTGGCTGGGAAACGACCGATACAAGGGTTATGTGAAGCTGATGCCTGGCGTTGACCCGAATACCCTTGCCGATGCCATCCGCAAGATGCAGGAGGCGCACCAGCCGCTGGAGCAGATAGAGGCGCAGGGTACCAGCCTGAGATATTTCCTGAAACCCTTCAGTACGATGCACACGTCGGCCCCGGAAGTGCGCCAGCAGGTCATCCTTCTCTCCATTGTGGCAGCGCTGCTGATTCTCATCAGTCTTCTGAACTACATCCTCATCGTGATTTCTTCGATGGTGAAGCGCTCCAAGGAAGTGGGCGTGCGTAAGTGCTATGGTGCTGAAGGAAAGCATATTTACGGAATGTTGACAAAGGAAGCATCTGTCCATATTCTGTTATCGCTGGCCCTGGCCGCCGTCATCATATTCGCGGGCCGGGGCATCGTGGAAAACCTGCTGGGCGTTCCGTTCCAGACGCTGCTGGTGCCGCAGAGCCTCGTGGCCATCGTGGCCGTGATACTCTTTGTCCTCATCATTTCCATCGTAGTCCCTGCAGAACTGTACCAGCGCATTCCGGTCTATGCCGCGCTGAAAAACTACACCGAGCACTCCCGCAACTGGAAACTCGGCCTCCTGGGCGTGCAGGTGCTCATCAACGTGTTCCTGGTGGTGATGATGCTCATCATCGGCCGGCAGTATCAGAAGGTCTCCCATGCCGATACGGGCTACGACTACGACAACCTCTACTATATCAGCCTCTTCGATGGCGACCGTCAGGCCATTACCCGCGCTGTCAGCGCCCTGGAGAGCCTGCCGGAAGTGAACGGTGTTGGGGCGGCTTACAACCTGCCTTTCCAAGGTTCCAACGGCGACAATGTCTATCTGCCGGACGACGACCGGGAACTGTTCAACATTGCCGACCAGTATGAGTGCTCGAGCGATTTCTATGATTTGATGGGAATCGAGTTCCTGGAAGGCCGAGCGCCCCGGGATTCCTCCGAAATCGTTGTGGATGAGAAGTTTGTGACCAAGATGGCCGAATTCACGGACTGGAGCGACGGCGCCGTAGGCAAGCAGGTATTTATCACCGGTCACGACCGCTCACGTGATTCGGAGCGAAGTTATTTCACCATTTCGGGCGTATACAAAAGCTATCTCATCGGCAACCTGACTGGCGTTGACACGCGTCCCAGCGCCCTGTTCTACGGCGAAATCGGTTCGATGTCCTGCTGGATGCCGCACGTACTGTTCAAGCTTCCCGGTCAGGCCGGGAATGACGGGAACGAGTCTCTGGCCAAGATCAAAGAAGCCCTCGAATCCGTGCTGGAAGGCCGTGAAATCAACATCGTCTCCTATGAGGAACAGATGCGCGCAGCCTACGATGACAGCAAGAAGATGCGCAACACGATGGCCATCGGCGCGGTGTTCTCGTTGCTGATTGCACTGCTGGGGCTCATCGGCTTTATCCGTGACGAGAGCCTGCGCCGCAGCAAGGAGATGGCAGTCCGCAAGATCAACGGCGCCACCACCCGGGATATCCTGGGTGTGTTCGCCGTAGAAATCCTGAAACTTTCCGCCATCATGGCCGTCATCGCCTGCATCGGCGCCTTCTTCGTAGCCCGCCGCTGGCTGGAACAGTTTGCCGAAAAGGTGTCGCTCAATCCGCTTTACTTCATCGGCGGGGCAGCCCTGGTGCTGCTGATTGTGCTGGCCGTGGTGGTGCTGAACTGCCTGAAGATTGCCCGGGCCAATCCGGTGGAATCGTTGAAGAATGAATAAGGTGTCCGGGCACGAAAACGGCCGATTTTGTGCCCAGACAACGAAAAAACAAGCCTTCGGGCACGAAAATGGGCAAAAACGTGCCCGGACAAACAAAATATGAAAAGTTACCTGAAATTCCTGTCCCGTAATAAGTTATACACCGCCATCGAGGCGGTGGGGCTGGCGGTGAGTCTGGCGTTTGTTATCCTGATTGGCAGCTATGCCTGGCAGCAGTGGGCGGTGACACGGGAGAATCCGGATCGGGAGAATATCTATACGTTCAATCTGCCGGACTGGCCGGGACTGACTTTCGGATTCGCCGAGAAATTAGCGGATGCTGTCCCGGAAGTGGTGCAGACCGCCCGCTATTGTCCGGACATACTGACCTACGTCCACGTTGACAATTCAGATATAGAAGCGCGTGTCATTGCCGTCGATCCTTCCTTTTTCAAACTGTTTCCGTATTATGGATTTGTGGAGGGATCTCCGGAAAGCCTTGCCACCAAGGAGGATGTGCTGCTCAGCGAATCCTTCGCGCAGGCGTATGACTACAAAGTGGGAGACATCCTTCATACGCGGGACTGGGATTTCCGGATCGCCGGTATTGTGGAAGACTTCCGCCAGACGCTCTTCCCGGCAATCGACATCATCGCCCATCCGGACAGCTGGCTGAATTCCGGAGCCAGGGAAGAGCCCTTCGATCGCTATGGGAGTACTGTGACCTTCGCCCGGGTGGTTCCCGGGACAGACCGGACGACGCTTCAAACCAAGGCGGAAGCACTCTGCAAGGAGATCTACCCGGGAATGTTCGGGACCTCCTTCTTTGAAACCTTGTCCGTGGAGCGTCTCGATGAAGTGTTTTTCAAAAAATACACTGGCAACCAGCAGGCCTATCGTCATGGCGACATCGGAACGCTCAGAATCTTGCTGCTGGTGGGATTGCTGCTGCTTGTTTCGGCCATTTTCAATTACATCAACCTGAGTTTCGCGCTGACAGGCAAACGGGCCAGGGAGATGGCCACCCGGCGGCTGCTGGGAGAAGAGAAACGCAGCATCGTACTCCGGCAAATCGTTGAATCCATTCTGTTTACGGCAGTTTGTTTCGGCATCGGCCTGCTGCTGGCGTATGCCTTTGTGCCGATGTTCAACAGCCTGATCAATGACCCGGATGTCCCGGTTCAAATCTTGATGCGGCCGGGTTATGTGATAGCATATCTGCTTCTTATTGTCCTGACCGGCACGGTGGCCGGGATCCTCCCCGCACTGCTGTCAAGCCGCTTTTCGCCCATCGACGTGGTGCGCGGCACATTCCGCCGTCAGGCGAAGATGACCTTCAGCAAGGTATTCATCGTGCTGCAAAGTGCGCTGGCGGTGTTCCTGCTGGCCATGGCCCTCGTCATGGAGGCGCAGTATCGTCTGTCGATGAACCGACCGCTCCACGCTAATATCGAAGACGTCTATTACCTTCGTGTCCAGAGCCGTTCCGACCAGGGACCGCTGGCCGATGCGCTGGCGGCATTGCACTGCGTGAAAAGGATCGGATTCAGCCAAGGGGCTCCAGGCGCCCGGACGGGAGGGCAGTTCGCGCTCACCCGCGACGGAAGTGAGATTATGTACCGGACCTTCAAGATGGACAGCGTTGCCTTTGATATCTTCCGTTTCGAGAAGTTGAAGGATTACCAGGCGCCCAAGTTCAATGCCGTATGGTTTGGCGAGGCTGCTTTTGCCGCCACCGGATTCGACGATGCGTATCATGACATCGGCCAAACGCAACTCTCCGAAAGGACGATGGGGTGTGAGTATGTGGCCGGAGTGATCAAGGATTTCCCGGTGAATCTGTCCAACGTCGGAGAAGAAGACTATCTCTTTGTGTCAGTCATGAAGCGCGAAGACCTGAATTGGGGAGGCTGGGTCATCGAGACCGCCGGAGACCGGAATGAAGCAAGGAAGGCCATCAGGGAGGTGTATGAGAACTGGAGCCGGACCAACATTGCCAGCGTGGCGGATAACGATTTTCTCACGGAAAACTACCGCGAGGCACTCCGCCCTGCCCGCAACAATATGCGCCTGCTGGAACTGTTTATGCTGCTCTCTGTCTTGATTTCCCTGCTGGGCCTGCTGGCCATGAGCACATACTTTGCCGGCCAGCGCTCAAAAGATATCGCTGTGCGCAAGGTCTTCGGCAGCACGGTGGATGGCGAGCTTTGGCATAGCGTACGAGAGTACATGATTCTTGTAGGCATAGCCTGCATCATCGGCATTCCTATCGCCGTTTGGGCGACTCAGAAATACCTGGAAAGCTATATTTATAGGCTTGAGAACTATTGGTGGATCTTCGCCCTGGCTGTTGCGCTTACGTTTGCCATGGCTTTCGGGTCTGTTCTTTGGCAGACATTGAAGGCGGCGAAGACGAATCCGGCAAAAGAGTTGAAGAAAGAATAAACAAGGCTGCTCAGGGTCCGTCCGGCGGAAGGAGAAATAATGAACTTCTGCATGCAAGATTTCGCACTTTTGTGCGTTTTATAAGAAAACGAAGGCAATGAAGATATTGAAGACAATGATTTGCGCGGCGCTGCTGGTGGCAGGGCTGTGCGCTTGTGAGAAGATCGATGTGAACAAGTTGGAAGGCACCTGGACCGAGCAGTATGATCCGGCGGTTTTTGCGATGGATGGCTCTGTAGAGTACACATTTGATGGGAACGGCCGTTATCAGCTCCACGTGTATGATGCCTTGAGCGGCGAATCACACGACTACACCGGCACGTATGCCATAGACCTTGTTAACAAGGGTACCATCACCTTCGATCCGCAGATGTCGGATTACAGTAGCGTCACCTATAAGCTGGTGAAGCTGACATCCAAGGAAATGGAATGGCAGAAGGAGGGTACTACCTATTCTCAGGGGTCCTGGGGATCCGATTACCGGCACTTTGTGAGGGGGAAGTAAATCCTTCGGCACGCCGTGTAAAAGATTGTAAAGAGGGTGTAAAGTGTAATGTAAAGCTTTACACCTTCTTTGTTTTAAATGATAGACTAAATATTTCATATCCAATGTGTTAAGAAGTTTGGCACGAATGATGCTCGTGATTTTTCCATTATGATCGAAGTCACCGACCTTTCCAAGAGCATCCGCACGGAAGAGATTGAGACCACCGAGCCCAGCGCACGATTGACCTCTTCGACGGCCAGATTGTCTCCGACGTAAAAAACGAACTGTAAGAGAACTCTCCCCCCCTCCCCACCATTTCTTCCGCTGCAATGTACGCACATGATTATCAACGAATTGTGAAAGTTGATCCCCCTGAAAACCAAGGGGATCAACTTCCGTAAGAATCTGATTTACAAGTGCGTACATTGCAGCGGAAAGAGGGGGCCGGAGCAGCGGAAAGAGGGGGCCGGAGCAGCGGAAAGAGGGGGCGGCGAATAAGGAAAATAAATATGAAAAGCTACCTGAAATTCCTTTCACGCAACAAGTTGTACACCGCCATCGAGGCGGTGGGGCTCGCCGTGAGCCTGGCCTTTGTCATCCTTATCGGCTCCTATGTGGTACAGCAGTACGAGGTGGCGCATGAGTCACCGCAGTGGAAGCGCACGTTTGCGCTGGGGACCAACGAGTACCTGGGCCTGACCTATTGGGATAAAGAGGAGCTGGAGATGAATATCCCGGAGGTCCAGGCAGCGACCCATGTTGCCCTGCTGTGGCAGCCACTCATCCGGCAGGGTGACCAATTGCTCCGGTGCTCCGGAGTGGAGGCCGATGCCGACTTCTTCAAGGTGTTTCCTGAGTATCATCTGGTGGAAGGAGACCTTAAGGACTTCGTAGGCAAGGACGACATCCTCATCAGCGAATCCCTGGCGAGAAAGATTGCCGATCAAGTCGGCAATGACTCCTCCGTCACTCCCGGCTTGACCGGGAGTCTCATCGGAAGCGTCATCAAGGTCGACGAATCGGACCGGACCATCAAAGGCATCTTTGCCGATTTTGACGGCACTTTCTTCATGCCCTACGACATCATGACGCACATTTCGGGAACCTGGGCTGCAGAGGGGGAACGGAACTTCGGCAGCATCGGCAACTACACTACCTGGTTCCATGTACGCGAAGATGCGGATCCCGCCGAGGTGCGGGCCAAAGTGAAAGCGCTGCTGCACAAGAACTACGACGCCATTTGGACGCAAGAGAGGGTGGACGCGTGGAAAGCTTACCGCATGGACGAGGCCTTCTTTACCACAGGGAACAGCAACGGGCTTACCCGGCAGGGCAATGCCCAGATGCTCAAGCTCCTGACGGTGGTTGTACTCCTGCTATTACTGTCGGCCATCTTCAATTATGTGAACCTGAGTCTCGCACTTACGGGCAAACGGTCCAAGGAAATGGCAACCCGGCGCCTGTTGGGGGCTGATAAGACCGGCATCCTGTGGAAGTACATCGGCGAATCCGTAGCTTTCACCGCTGTCTGCTTCGGCGCGGCGCTGCTGCTGGCCGATCTCCTGGTCCCGATGATGAACAGTCTGGTTTCCACCAGCGACCCGGACGAGTTGATGCTGGGCATCGGAGACACCAGCGTAAGGCTGTCCTTCATGATGACACCGGGGTATATCCTGGCGTACATCGCCGGCATCCTGCTGCTGGGCACCCTCTGCGGCCTTCTTCCGGCCATCGTCGCCTCGCGCTACGAACCCATCGATGTGATCAAGGGCACGCTCCGGCGCCGTAACAAGATGGTACTGAGCAAGGTCTTCATCGTGGTGCAGAACGTCCTGTCGGTATTCCTGATTGCCCTGGCGCTGGTGATGGAGGTGCAGATGCGCCACATGCTCACCCGGCCGATGCACGCCGCCACGGAGAATCTCTATTACATCGAGTACTCGGCCCGTGACTACGATATGATGAAGATCTTCAAGGACAAGGTAGAGGCATTGCCCTTCGTGACTGATGCAGGCGTGGGGCGCGGAATTCCGGGGCTCATCAATATGACGATGGGGGTCAAGGTGGACGAGGAACATCACGTGGATATGCCCATCATCCTCTGTGATTCCACCTACTTCAAACTGCTGGGGCTGGAGGTGGAGGAAGATTTCGGTCATCCGCTTACGCATTCGCTCTGGATGAGCCGGAGCGCTTTCAATGCGGCAGGGGTATCAGACACCTCCACCGTATTCCCCCGGAGAATCAGCATGAACGGCGCCCAGCCGGAGTTCATTGGCGGCGTGGTGACGGATTTTCCCACCCGGCCAGCCTCCGAGAGCAGTCAGAATCCGAATGGCGGCGTCATCGTGACCCGGGCCGAAGAACTCAGGTATTCCAACTGCATGCTCATCGGCACTACAGGAGAGGACGAATCTTACGAAAAAGCCATCCGGCAGGCTTACCGGGAATATCGTCTGGAAACGGCCGGCGTGGAAGAACCGGCTTGGCGATATGGCTTTGTGCGTGACATCAACAAGAAGATGCTGGCTCCTGTCAAGAGAACGCTGCGTCTTGTAGAACTCTTCGCGATCCTGGCCGTCCTCATATCCCTGTTGGGCCTTCTGGCCATGAGCACCTATTTTGCCGATGAGAGCACCAAGCAGATTGCAGTACGGAAGGTGTTCGGCAGCGACGTATCACACGAAACCTGGCGTACGGTCAAGAGCTATATGTTGCTGGTGGGCGTAGCCTGCCTCATCGGCATTCCGCTGGCCGTCTGGGCGGCGCGGCTCTACCTGGAACGCTTTTCCTATCGGATCGAAGGCTATGGCTGGGTGTTCGTTGTGGCCGTCCTGATCTCCCTGGCCATCGCCTTCGGCACCGTCCTCTGGCAGACACTGAAGGCCGCGAAGACCAATCCGGCGATGGAATTGAAGAAGGAGTAAAAGATTATGATACTAAAGAATCTCAAAAGCCTTATCCGCCGCTATCCGGTGGCGGTGGTCCTGAACTTCGCCGGGCTGGTGGCGGCGCTGCTAGCCTTCGCCCTGATATTCCTGCAGGCGGATTATGAGCTGTCTTTTGACAAGTGCCATCCGACGGCCGACCGGGTTTTCCGGGCCGATAAGAAAGGTGATGAGTCGCTGTTTAGGAATATCCTACCGCGAGGCTTTGCTGATGATATCATCGGTTCATCGGCCCATATCGAGGCGGGATGTACGATCATGCCGTTCCTGGGAGAAATCTATTATTCCGTGGCGGAGGACGGAAAGGACCCCGTTGGCTACAAGCGGGATCTGGTCTTCGTGTCGGAGCGTTTCATCGATGTGT
>Ga0208297_1002132_pt1 | contig 12877 bp, 11 predicted proteins | sample LMS_cellobiose_e_FD_187367 | JGI IMG/M metagenome (GOLD analysis project Ga0208297, IMG submission 187367) | Rumen-fistulated moose microbial communities from Alaska, USA - LMS_cellobiose_enrichment (SPAdes) (version 2) | ecosystem: Host-associated > Mammals > Digestive system > Stomach > Rumen... | reverse complement strand
CCTGTCTTGCGGCGAATGAAGGCTGCGATGTGCTTTTGGTCAATACGGATCTGAGCGCAAAGCATACGGACGGTTTTATGCTGGCTGAAAAGATCCAGAAGATCAACCCCTGTGTCAATATCATTTTCATCACGAGCCTTGCAGAGGAGAAGTACGCCGTGGAAGCTTACCGGCTCCATGCCAGCGGATATCTGAAAAAGCCTTTTCAGACGGAGCAGCTGGAAAAGGAATTTGCCAACCTTCGCTATCCGGTAGCTGTTCATTGAAAAAATCATTACAGGAAAAGGAGTTAAAGAATGATTTCGCTAAGAGGCCCGAAGCTTAAGATCTTTGCTGCAGTGCTGGCGTTGATCGCCATTGCCGCAGGCATTTACATGATGTTTTTTGAATCCCCCGGTTTTGTTAAGACCTCAGCGACCATTATCAGCATGGAACGCGTCAACGGTGCCGGGGATAATGATGACACCTTCACTCCCACCGTGGAGTATACCGTAAACGGCAAGACCTATACCGGAGAAATTAACCATTCCAGTGGCTCCTACAAGGTCGGTAAGACCATTACGGTCATGTATGACCCAAACGATCCAAGCGTTGTCCACGGCGACAGCAGGATGGGCCTTTACTTCATATGCGTGGGCGCGTTGATCCTTGCCGTGATCATTGTTACTGCGGTCAGGGAAAAGAAGAACCAAAGAGAGGCGCAGGAAGTGCGCGAAATGTCCGGGCGGACGGGCTATGCCCCTTCCGTGCAGGGCGACGAACGGGAGCTCTACTTCCTTACCGATATCGGAACGCCGAAATACGGTCACCGCATAGAGGACGCCGATCGCCGCGTGCTCTACGAGGCGAAGATGACCAAGTTTACCCTTACAACGCCCTTTGGCTTTGACTTCATCGACCACGAGCACGCTACGACCGTACCTCACATGGTTGGTCACAGTGAGGAGAGCGACTGGGGAGGCGGTCTTCTGCTGGACAATCACTACACTTTCGAGTTGGATGGCGTGGATGTCTGGAAGCATCTGAAGCAAAACGGCATTTCCGTAGACACCAGCTTCACGGCGGGCGAATCTACGGTGATCGGTCAAAGATACCGCATTCTGCGGGACGGCGAAGAGATCGCCGTGGCTGAGACGACCGGCCGGTATCCCCATGAGGAGGACGCGGAGGCGCATAAAGTGGCTGCGGCGGTACCCGTTCAGGGCTTCTACCGCATCTGGACGAGGGAACTGAACCTCGACCTCATTTTCGTGACGCTGCTTGCCTTTGCGCGCTCCGGAGCAAGCGACGACAGGGGCGGCAGCTTCGGCGCAATTGCCGGAACAATAAAGAATCTTGGAAAATAGAAGGGTGAGCAGATGAAATACGTTCGGGGTCTGAAAATCGGAGGCCTGCAGCAGAAGATATTCAACCTGACGCTCATCTTCGTGCTGCTTCTGGTTGGAGCGTTTGTCGCGGTCAGCGTGTACCAGCAGCATCATCTGTCAGATATTGTGAGCGAGGCCGGCAACAGGCAGCAGGCTTCCATTACAGACGTCTCAGAGGCGACCATGGAGGCCGTTTTGGAGCAGTCACTGACAAAAACCACCGCTTTGCAGGCGTATATCGCCGGCGACCTGTTTGGAGACGTAAAGGCGGATGTTCAGACGCTGCAAGCCTTTGCCACCGAGCTTTTCGCCCATGAGGAGCAGTTTTCATCGCATCCGTTTTCGCCGCCGCTGAAGGAAAAGGACGGCGTGCCCTCCGTTTACGTTTTGCACGAAGAAGGCGCAGATCCGCAGGATTCCGGAATGCTGGGGCTTATCGCCAATATGAGCGAGGTTATGATGGCAAGGTTTTCAGCCTCGGATAAGCTGAGCGGCTGCTTTGTGGGAACGGCGGACGGCAATCTGCTGGCGGTCAATGACCGAGCGGGCGTGTGCCTTGCAGAGGACGGTACGCCACAGACGATTGACGTGCGAAACCGCCCGTGGTACCGCCAGGCCGCCGAGGCAGGAGAACTGATTTTCACCGGCGTGGAGCTGGATTCCTACACGGGGTTTGCGACGCTGGAGTGTGCCGCGCCGGTCTATAAGAACGGCGAGCTTGTCTGCGTTGTGGGAGCGGATATCTTTCTCACTGCGATAAATGACTATATTGTAAATACCTCAACGGACGAGAGCTTTCTTTTTGTCGTAAGCGACAAGGGGCAGGTTTTGTTTTCCCCCGCAACGGAGGGAACGCTCAAGGCGGAGCATTCCGCCGCCGCTGCCGATCTGCGGCAGAGTGAAAACGGGTCGCTTGCAGGTATTGTGAAGGACTCCCTTTCTGCCGCCACAGGGCTTAGAACTGTCACCTTCGACGGCAAGGAATACTATATGACCGGATCCCCGCTGGGTACCGTAGGCTGGGCAGTCGTTGCCGCAGTCGATAAGGAGTATACCTACCAGCCCACCGCCGCCTTGCTGCAGAACTACGACGAGATCAACGACGAGGCTACGCGCAGCTATCAGGAGGGCGCAAAACATTCGATGCAGACGTTCCTCGTCCTTACGGTGACGCTTATTCTGCTCGCGACCGTGGCTGCGCTGCTTGTGGCCTACCACATCGCAAAGCCCATCGAGCATATGACCAGGCGGGTCAACGCTCTCAGCGGCAAGGACATCCTGTTCAAAATGGAGGATGTATATCGCACAGACGACGAGATACAGGTCTTGGCGGAATCCTTCGCGTCTCTCTCAAAGAAGACGGTGGATTATATTGCGCAAATCACGGATATCACCGCCGAGAAGGAGCGCATCGGCACGGAACTTGCGCTTGCGACACGCATCCAGGCGGATATGCTGCCCAACATCTTCCCCGCCTTCCCGGAGCGGAAGGAGTTCGACATTTTTGCCACGATGGATCCGGCCAAGGAGGTGGGCGGCGACTTCTACGACTTCTTCCTCATCGACGATACGCATCTCGGCATCGTAATGGCGGACGTTTCCGGCAAGGGCGTTCCCGCGGCGCTCTTCATGATGATCTCCAAAATCCTGGTGCAGAACTACGCCATGACCGGGAGAAGTCCGGCGGAGGTGCTGAAAGCGGTCAACGACCAGATCTGTGCCAACAACCGGGAGGAGATGTTTGTCACCGTCTGGCTGGGCATTCTCGACACCGGGACGGGAAAAATCACCGCTGCCAACGCCGGGCACGAATACCCCGTGCTGATGCAGCCGGGCGGAGGGTTTGAACTCATCAAAGACAAGCACGGCTTTGTCATCGGCGGCATGGAGGGCATGAAATACAAGGAATATGAATTGCAGCTCTCTCCCGGCGCGAAGCTCTTCCTCTATACGGACGGCGTTCCGGAGGCGATGAACGGCGAAAACGAGCTGTTCGGCACGGAGCGTATGCTGGCGGCGCTCAATGAAAACACCTCCGCGTCACCGGAGGAACTATTGAAAAACGTCCGGCGCGCCGTGGACGGCTTTGTGAAGGACGCGGAACAGTTTGACGATCTCACCATGCTGGGGCTGGAGTATAAGGGGGTGTCCGAGGAATGAAAAGCGAACTTACCATCGAGGCAAAAACAGAAAATCTTAACGCCGTACTTGCCTTTCTGGAAGAACGTCTTGAAAAGGCTGACTGCCCTGTGAAAGCGCAGATGCAGCTTGCGGTCGCGGCGGAAGAGATATTCGTAAATATCGCTCATTACGCTTATGCCCCCGAAATCGGAAGCGCTACGGTACAGCTCGAAGTCTCCGAGTCTCCCATCACTGTGACCATCACCTTTACGGATGGCGGCAGACCCTTTGACCCGACAAAAAAAGTTGATCCCGACGTGACGCTCCCCGCAGAGGCTCGGGACATCGGAGGTCTTGGCATTTTTATGACGAAAAAGCTTATGGATGACGTGAAATACGAATACCGGGACGGGAAAAATGTCCTGACGCTGAAAAAGCAAATATAACGGAGGTATCAGTTATGTTGAACATCACAAAGAATCAGAATGACAGCGAGCTCACGTTCGCGCTGGAGGGCAGGCTTGACACCACTACCGCGCCGCAGCTGGAAGCCGAGCTGAAGGATGAGCTGGACGGCGTCACCGCCCTGACGCTGGATATGGAGAAATTGGAGTACATATCTTCCGCAGGGCTGCGGGTGCTGCTCTCAGCGCAGAAGGTGATGATGAAGCAGGGTGAAATGAAGCTCGTTCACGTTGGCGAGACGATCACGGAGATCTTCGAGGTCACGGGCTTTTCGGACATTTTAACCATCGAATAATGCAGAGGAGAAACTGAAATGATGAAAAAAATTGCAGGCGCAATTTTGGCGCTGCTGCTCATTCTGTCGCTTGCGGCGTGCGGAAGCAAACAGACGTCTGAGCCTTCAAGCGAGCCTTCAAATGAGCCGGCAAGTGAAGCGCCGTTTGAATGGACAAGGACGGGCTACTTTAAGGATGCGGACGACAATCTGCTGTACATCATGGTGTCTGAAGATAAGGATAACCCCGGCTGGACGGTCGGGATCATCTCGGAGGACGCCATGCACGGCTGGTACATCCAGCAGGAGGGCAGGACGCTGCACGGCAATATCGTATCCCCCTACGAGGAGAGCGACCCGATCATCGTGACAGTTTCGGAAGAGGGCTCGGACGGCGTGATGATGGCGGTCGAGGGCGGCGAAACATACCACTTCACGCCCTATGAGATCCCCGAAGCCGCCTTTGCCGTGACGGTCAATACGAAGGGCGACGGTCAGATCGCCTATGCCGAGGGCGAGGCTCAGCCGGAATTTGACGACGAATTCCCGTCTCAGTCCGCCTATATCGGTCTTGAGGGCCCTGAAACCTACACCTTTGCGGCAAAGCCCGAAGAAGGTTATAAATTCGTCTGCTGGACATACAACGGTGAAGATTTTTCGGAAGATGCGACGATCAGCTTTGAGGTCACCGAGGACGTGGAGCTCATCGCGGTCTTTATGATTGCGGGCACGGACGAAGCCTATGTGGATCTCGATTCCGTCGAGACCCTCGGCGATCTGCTGGGAAAGCCGATCTACGGCACCAGCGCGAGTGAGGACAAATACGTCCTCGGCTTTGAGCAGGACCGAATGATCTACCGCGCCGTCGCTGAAATGCCGGCCGACGTCAGCGAGGCTCTTTTTGACCTCGATTGGGAGGATCCGAACCGTGACGAAAAGGAGCGGGAGCTGATCTCCCCGCTGAAGGTCGTCAGCATCGACAATCTGACTGAGAGTATTCCGTCACAGGAAGAGCTGGACAAGCTCGTCGGAAAGACCGGAGCGGAGCTTTTTGAGAACGGCTGGTACAATTCCGGCTGGAGCCTCTACGATATGGAAAATCCCACCTTCTATATGAGCAAGGGACCTTACAGCTACAATATAATTATGACCGGTGACATTCAGGATCCGGAGAATTTTGAAGATGAAGATATCAATTCGCTGGTCGTGAGGTCCGTGACCTTCGATTCTATCAGCGATCCGACCTATCTGGATGAATAACAGGAGGAAATTCGAATATGTATTACGCCATTATCGCAGCTGTCGCCGTTGCAGTTATTGTAGGAATTGTCTTCACCGTGAAGCGCAACAAAAAGATTCTGGAAAACGGCATTGAAGTCGAAGCCGTGGTTTCCCGCATTGTGACCGATTGGAACGAAGATGACAATGGCAATAGAGAAAAAACAGAAACTTATTATGTGAGGTACCGGACCGATGATGGGCAGACGGTCGAGGCGAAGCTCTCTAATCCACCCGCCCACTGCTTCGAGGGGACAAAGCTTCGTGTGAAGTATCTGCCGGAAAAGCCCAAGCACGTGGTTGCTGTCAAGTAATCAAGGGAGAGACATCATGAAAAAGAAACTGTTCAGCCTGATCCTTGCGCTCGTCCTGTGCCTGTCCGCTATGCCCGCCTATGCCGCCCAGTGGACGGAGCAGGACGCGCCCGCAACTCGCAGCATGGTTGCTGCGGCAATCTGGGAGCTTGAGGAAAGTCCCGTTGTAAACTACCTGATGCCTTTTACGGACGTCAGTCAGGACGCCGTGTACGCCGAGGCGGTGCGCTGGGCGGCTGCGGAGAAGATCACAAGCGGCGTGAGCGTGGACAAGTTCAGCCCGAACAGCCCCGTGACACGCGAGCAGCTTGCCGTTATGCTCTGGCGCTATGCAAAGCATGAGGGCATGGATGTATCCATCGGCGAGGATACCAACATTCTCAGCTATAACGATAGCTTTCAGTGGTCTGACTGGGCGGTGCCTTCCCTTCAGTGGGCGGTCGATTCCGGCCTGCTTCACGAGGATTCGGAGGGCAATCTGAACGCCCAAAAGACTTTGACGCAGAGTGAGGCGGCAGAGATCATTCGGCTTTTTGGCGATAAGCTGACTCTGAGCCTGTGGGTGGACGGTTCCCCCGCACAGGAGGCCATCACGATCTTCATGCAGCACATTACCACCCCCGGCAGCCCGTACTTTATCCCCGTAGAGGATCGCATCGCTGTCTTTGACCTGGACGGTACGCTGTTCTGTGAGACTGATCCCAACTATTTCGACTATACCCTGCTCAAGTACCGCGTGCTGGAGGATCCGAGCTATAAGGACAAGGCCAGCGACTTTGAGAAAGAAGTGGCGAACAAGATCAAGGAGCAGAACGAGACCGGGAAGTCCTTCTCCGGCTTGGAGGTAGATCACGGCAAGGCGGTAGCCTCCGCCTTCAAGGGTATGACCCCCGCTGAGTTTTCCGCCTACATTCAGGAGTTCAAGAAGCAGCCCATGCCCAGCTACGACGGGATGCTGCGCGGCGAGGGCTGGTACAAGCCCATGCTCCAGATCGTAGATTACCTCCAGAGAAACGACTTCACCGTCTACATCGTCAGCGGCACGGATCGTTTCATCGTGCGCGGCATCGTGGAAAACTCTCCCCTGAACATCCCCAACCGCCAGATCATCGGCTCGGACGAGCTGCTGGTAGCCGACCATCAGGGCGAGACGGACGGCCTCCAGTATGTCTTCACCGATCAGGACAAGGTGGTGCTGGGCGGCGAGTTCCTCATCAAGAATCTGAAGATGAACAAGGTTTCCGTCATCCAGCAGGAGATCGGTCAGCAGCCGGTGCTTTCCTTCGGAAACTCAACAGGAGATTCCAGCATGGCCGAGTACGTTACAACGAACAACAAGTATGAAAGCCTTGCCTTTATGCTCTGCTGCGACGATACCGTGCGGGAAAACGGCAGCGAGAGCAAGGCGCAGAAGATGTTTGAGCTCTGCGGCCAGTTCGATTGGATCCCCATTTCCATGAAGAACGACTGGACGACCATCTACGGCGACGGCGTAACGAAGAAATGATTTTATACATAAACGCTTGCGTGAGAACAGAATCACGAACGAATCGCATTGCAAAGGTCCTGCTTAAAACGTTCGGCGGAGAGTACGAGGAAGTAAAGCTCGCAGAGGATATGCCGGAGCCTCTAAATGAGACACGGCTTCAAAAACGGACGGAGCTCATCGAAAAAGGCGACTACTCCGATCCGATGTTTTGCCTTGCAAGGCAATTCCGGTCGGCGGACATCATCGTGATCGGCGCGCCGTATTGGGACTTTGGCTTCCCCGCCGTGCTGAAGGCGTATCTGGAAAACATCTATGTAACAGGGCTCGTCTCCGAATACGGCGCGGACGGAACGCCCCACGGCCTTTGCAGGGCGAAAAAGCTCTACTATGTGACGACGGCGGGCGGCCCTTATGTGCCGGATTACAGCTATGACTATATCCGCAAGCTTTCGACGGTTTGCTTCGGCATCCCGGAGACGGAGCTGATTAAAGCAGAGATGCTGGATGTGGAGGAATATGATGCCGAGGCCATCATGCAGGAGGTCATTGACCGGGTAAATGCGGCCGGTTTTGGAAGAAATGAGTGACAAATGAAACAGCTAAAAAGAGTCATATCAATAGCTTTAAGCGTGCTCATTCTCAGGATGAGCATGGGGATGCCAATCTATGCTGCCGACACTGTGACCGGGGCGGCGTTCAGCGATGTATCGGAGGACGCATGGTATTATCATGCGGTTCAGTGGGCGACGGCTCAAAGTCCTGCCATTACCGACGGCACTGGCACGGATCATTTCAGTCCTGAAGCTTCCTGCACCAGAGCCCAGCTTGTTACCATGCTCTGGAGATGGGCAGGCTCAATTAAGGACGATTACCCGGAGGCTGGATTTACCGATGTGTCAAGGAGCGCCTATTATGCGGACGCTGTGGATTGGGCAGCTTTCCGTGGATTGGTAAAGGGCACGTCCGAAACGACATTCAGCCCGAACAAAGAGATTACACGCGCAGAGGCCGTTACAATTCTGTGGCGGCTGCGGAGCCTGTCTGCTGATACAGCTATGACTAATGAGAATCCGTTCTCGGATGTGGCCGATGGTGCTTATTATGAGAATGCTGTCCTGTGGGCTGCGGAAGAAGGTATCGCAAAAGGTATCACCCAGACTACGTTTTCACCGAACAGCACATGTAACCGGGCTGTGATCGTAACTTTCCTCTATCGGATGTTTGTGAGCTCCCGGTACTCCAATGATCCCAGAGAAAATCCCAGCGCCATGGCGGACATCGTGCTGGATCGGGATGCGGTTTATGGTTTCAGGCCAAGCGAAACCGGAAGCCTCAAGCAGTACGCGGATGCAGACTGGACAGATCCTGTCTCCGTAGAGAAGTGGCGACAGGAGAGGATTGCCTATCACGAAAGCCTTGAAGAATTGTACGAAATGATCGGAAAGATGCAGGACGAGGGCAGATCCACGCAGGATATAGCCAGAGCCGTAAGCACCAGGCGAAACGAGCTTCGAATAGAATCCTATGCAGGTGATCCTGAAGGACTTGCGCAACTTAAGGAGCGTAATCTGGAGCGGTATGGCCACGAGGAAGGACCACTACCTGATGAGCTCTATGCGCAATATGGCTCATGGGAGACAGTAATCGCCAAGGCTCTGAGTACCAACTCCGGCATGGACGCCTGCCTGGGACTATATGATACATATCACCAACTGTATTTAATCATTGGTCAAGTGGAGGATAATGCTGCATGAACCAGCAATTATTCAGAAAAGAAAGCATGGAGCGGGTCTCCTCGCCGGAGGCGCTTCAGGATTATCTGCACGTCACGTCGCCCGCGATCTGGGCGGTGCTGGCGGCGGTCGTTTTGCTGCTCATCGGTCTCTTCATCTGGAGCAGCGTGACCGCCGTGGAGAGCTACGCAGCGGGCGAGGCGGAGGTGCGCAGCGGCGTGCTGACGCTGCGCTTTGACGACGCGGAAAAGGCCGCAAGTGTTGAGGTCGGCATGACCGTAAGGCTTGGAGACATGACAACGCCGGTCCTCTCCATTGGAACAGACGAGGACGGAAATCCCATCGCCGTTGCAAGTGCCGCTCTGCCCGACGGTATATACGAAGCGCGGGTGGGCTACAGATCCATACAGATCATCAAACTGCTTTTCAACTGAGGACTGGTAACGTATGAGCGAGCGCAGAGCCGGGCTTTCCGGGAAAAACAGAATAGCGAAAACGCCCGTCGTGATGCAGATGGAGGCGCTGGAGTGCGGCGCGGCCTGCCTGACGATGGTGCTCGCCTACTACGGCAAGTGGATACCGCTGGAGCAGGTGCGCGCGGACTGCGGTGTGTCGCGGGACGGCTCCAAGGCGGGTAACATCTTAAAAGCCGCGCGAAGCTACGGTCTGGAAGCCAAGGGCTATAAAGCAGGGCTGGAGGCTGTCAAAGAGCTGGATCACTTTCCGTGCATCATCCATTGGAATCTCAATCATTTTGTGGTGCTCTGCGGCTTTCGCGGGAAGTACGCTTACATGAACGACCCGGCGAGGGGCAGCGTCCGTGTGACGATGGAGGAATTTGATAAGGCGTACACCGGCATCGTGCTGGGCTTTGCGCCGACTGAAGATTTCCACCCTGATGGAAAACGGACAAGCACCCTCACCTTTGCCCGCAAGCGGCTCGTTGGCGCGGGCACGGCTATGGCATTCGTTATGCTGACCGGCGTGATCGGTTCTGTGTTCACGCTTTTAAGCCCGTCCTTCTCCCGTTTCTTCATAGATAGGCTGCTGACCGGCGAGAATGATGAACTTCTCATGCCGTTTATCGCCCTCGTCGCGGGGGTGAGCATTTTGCAAATCCTTACCGCAGCGGTGCGTGCGGTCTATTCGCTGAAGCTGGGCGGAAAAATGGCGGTAGTCGGCAGCGGCAGTTTTATGTGGAAGGTGCTCAAAATGCCGATGGAGTTCTTCTCCCAGCGCATGGCGGGGGACATCCTGACGCGCCATCAGGCAAACGCTGTCATCGCAGAGCAGCTTGTGAACACGGTGGCGCCGCTTCTCCTCAGCGCCGTGATGATGGTGTTTTACCTCGTCGTCATGCTGCGCTACAGCCTGCTTCTTACGCTCATCGGCCTTGTGAGCGTTCTCATCAATATTGCCATGAGCCGGGTCATTGCGGAAAAACGGGTCAACGTCACCCGGGTGCAGACCAGAGACGCGGGCAAGCTGGCGTCGGCAACGGTTTCCGGCATCAAGATGATCGAGACCATCAAGGCCAGCGGCGCGGAGAACGGCTACTTCCGGCGCTGGGCGGGCTTTCAGGCGTCGGTGAACGAGCAGAACGTGAAGCTCGCCCGGCTCAATCAAACCTATGGCACGATCCCGGCCTTCATCACCACGCTGGCAAACGCCCTCGTGCTGGTGCTGGGCATCCATCTTTGTATGCGTGGGCAGTTCACTCTCGGTATGGTCACGGCCTTCCAGAGCTTTCTGGCCTCCTTCATCAGTCCCGCTATGACGATGGTGATGGCGGGCCAGACGCTCCAGGAGATGCGGACGCAGATGGAGCGGGTGGAGGACGTGATGGAGTATCCGGAGGATGCGTATTTCTCCGACGAGCCGGTGAGCGAAGAAAAAGACTATTACAAGCTCAGCGGCGAGGTGGAGCTGAAAGACGTTACTTTCGGCTATTCCCGGCTCGATCTACCGCTGATCGAAAATTTCTCCCTGCATATCCAGCCGGGCGGCAGGGTCGCCCTTGTGGGGGCCTCCGGCTGCGGCAAGAGCACGATCTCCAAGCTGATCTCCGGGCTTTACAGACCGTGGAGCGGCGAGATCCTCTTTGACGGCAAGCCCATCTCCCAAATCGACCGTGCGGTGTTTACCGGCAGCGTTGCCGTAGTGGATCAGGATGTGATCCTGTTTCATGACACCATCGCAAATAACATCAAAATGTGGGACGAGTCCATCGAGGACTTTGAAATGATCTTAGCGGCCCGTGACGCGCAGATCCACGACGACATCATGGCCCGTCCCGGCGGGTATCAGAGCCGCATCACCGAGGGCGGCCGGGACCTCTCCGGCGGTCAGAGGCAGCGGCTGGAGATCGCCCGTGTGCTGGCCCAGGACCCGCACATCGTCATCATGGACGAGGCCACCAGCGCTCTCGACGCCCGGACGGAATACGAGCTGACGAAGGCCGTCAAGGAGCGCGGCGTTACCTGCATCATTATCGCGCACAGGCTATCCACCATCCGTGACTGCGACGAGATCATCGTCCTCGACCACGGCAAAGTGGTGGAGCGTGGAACCCACGAAGAACTTTACGCCAGGGGCGGCTATTATACCGAACTCATTACCAGCGATTGAGGAAGGAGGTGAACCATGGGCTTATTCGATGAACAGATCCGGCAGCGGAAACAGCAGGATCAGGAAATTTTCGAGGATTCCATCTTTGAGATGGCGTCCGCTATTGCCGGAAAGCGCGGCGCGGACGAGCTGAAGGGTCAGCGCGTCGTCACGAAGGCGGCCATCGACGAGATATTGAAATACTACGGCTTGAAGCCCGTGGAGATCCCCCGCGGCATCGAGCGGGCAGAGGATCAGCTCGACTACGCGCTGAATCCCCATGGTCTCAAATATCGCCCCATTACACTTTCCGAGGGCTGGCAGAGCGCATCTTTTGGCCCGATCCTTGCTTTTTTCGCGGAAAGCGGCTTGCCCGTGGTGCTCCTGCCCAAGCAGTACGGCGGCTGCTTCTGGTATGACGGGGATGGCAAAAAGATCACGGCAAGCAAAGAGACGGCGGCGAAGCTCTCCCCGGAGGCGTTTTGCTTCTATCGGCCTCTTCCGCTGAAAAAGCTCGGCGTCTCAGATCTTTTGGCGTATATGAGGAACTGCCTGAACGGAGCGGATCACGCGGCGCTCGTTGGGCTGACGCTGCTTGCCACGATGGTGGGCGTCCTGCTCCCGCACATTACGAAACTGCTGTCCGGCTTCGTGCTGGAAAGCGGCAGCGAGCTTGCATTATGGAGCACCGCGCTGTTCATGCTCTGCGTGATTGTCGTCTCCCAGCTCATGACGGCCTCGCGGGAGCTGGCGATGGCGCGGATCCAGACCAAGGTCGCCGTGCCCATGGAGGCGGCGATGACGGCGCGGCTCATGAGCCTGCCCGCGGCCTTCTTCCGCAAATACAGTGCAGGCGAGCTGGCAAGCCGGTCCAGCTCCATCGGGCGGCTCTGCACGCTTCTGTTGGGCGGCGTGTACAGCGTCGGCGTCACAGCGGTGCTTTCCCTGCTATACGTCAATCAGATTTTCAGCTATGCCCCGGCGCTGGGGCTTCCCGCGCTGATCTTCATCCTTGTTATGGTGTTCGTCACAGTGCTGATCGGCCTCATGAAGCAGAAGGAGGCGCGGGAATACATGAAGGGCGCGGTGGAGGAATACGGCGTCAGCTACGCCGTCATTTCCGGCATTCAAAAAATCAAGCTCTCCGGAGCGGAAAAGCGGGCGTTCGCCAAGTGGGCGAAAATCTATGCCTCCGGCGCGGAGATCGAATTCAACCCGCCGCTGTTTCT
>Ga0208297_1002128_pt1 | contig 12892 bp, 2 predicted proteins | sample LMS_cellobiose_e_FD_187367 | JGI IMG/M metagenome (GOLD analysis project Ga0208297, IMG submission 187367) | Rumen-fistulated moose microbial communities from Alaska, USA - LMS_cellobiose_enrichment (SPAdes) (version 2) | ecosystem: Host-associated > Mammals > Digestive system > Stomach > Rumen... | reverse complement strand
TAGAAATAGGGTAACCGAAGGGATAATAGTCGGTGGTGCTAACAATATAGGGTCTGTAGGCATCATTTCCGGTGCTATATGGTTGGCGGCGGTCGAGAATAGTGGACATCACATTGCCCAAATGGTCGGTCAGCTCATACTGCCTCTTTCCAATGGTAAATGGCGGTATGGACGGGTTTGCCGGAGTTGTCAAATCAATCTCCTGTTTCAATTCCCCTAATCTTTTGGCTCCATATATAGGACGTTCCACGGCTTTGAAATCATGTTTTGTCACCCTGTATATACACATCACATTGCCCGATGCGTCGTGGATATAATAGTCGGTAATGTTTCCTTTTTTTTTCATTTGACGCTGTCCTGTGGCGCTGTAACGGAAGGTGCTCAACACATGACTGTTCTTCCATATCGTATCGACCTTGCCCGCTGCATTCCATGAAATGTCCAGACTATCACCATTGTCCCAGGTAAGATTGCCAATAGCGTCGTATCGGTAACTACTTGAGGCAAGTGTGGTGTGAGAAGTGATGGAGTCCAGATGGTTATTGTCTATGGAATACTGGTAGTTAATATCATGTAATACAGTGGAAGTATGATTATTCCGGGACAAGGCGGCTAAATTCCCGTTAAAGTCATAAGTATAGTTGGTGGCAAAGTTGTTGCCCGGATTGCTTTGTGAATTTCCAATAGTGGAAGCGGTCTTCATCCACTTTATCCTGTTCAGCTTGTCATATCGGAAGAACTTGACCAGAGGGGTTATCCCTGTTGTGAGATAATCAGTGGTCAAGGCGGAAATATTGCCGTTATATAAGGGGACCGCATAACTGTATTCCCTATTATAATAGTTAGTGCCGGAAACAGGTCTGTAATCTCCTTGATGGTACTGCAGCATGGAGCGTATGGCATCCATACAGAACTCGGCATTCAAAGAACTATAATACAATCGTCCATCCAAACCAATATCCCCACTTTCTGGTCTTAGTTCATCATACCGAACACCATTGATGTCCTTCAGCCAACCTTGCAGGGTATAGGCGTAATCGGTGCCCTGCACATTCTTCTGTCCCAATTCAATGCGGGACAGAAAGCCGTTGGGCAGATAGAAATAACGTGCTTCTATACGCTCTGTGGTTAAATATGTTTTTTTATGATATAGAGACATAAACTTCACATTGGTGGTTGCGCTTGTGTATACATGTGTCAGGCGGTTGTCGGCATCATAGCGGTAGCGGTGCATAAACTGCTCAGGTTTTCCTTTCTGGAACCAAACCTTGTTCACATTACCGCTCACCAAATCGTATTCGTAATCAATGTAAGTCAGTTTGCGGGAATAAGCATTTAGGGCGGGGATGTCCTGCACCAGACGCTTCACATTTCCATGTATGTCGTAGCTGTAATGGGTGGCCGTCTGGTACAAGAGCAAGTTTGGCATGTACTGATCGTAAAAAGCCACGGCAGCGATGCGGTTGCGCAAATTGCTCCCTCCCACAGTGTTCAGCAAGGGCTTGTCGTAATAGGTATGGGTTATTTCTGTCCGTGTCCCATCGTTGATAAATGCCTTAATGAACGCGGTGTCGGCCGCCTCGGCCGGCGAAATGCCGGCGGAATTCACCACCTGTCCCACCTCCACAATCCTGCCCAGACTGTCGTACAGGGTGTAGCTGTATTTGTCTTCCGCCTTCTGTTTTCCGTTCTGGCTCAGCACTGGGCGCGACAGGATGTCGTAGTATGTGACGGCAACGCTGTCGTGGTCGGGCTGGTAGCTCACGGTAATTTGGTTGAGCGTGTTGTACTTGTAATTGGTGGCCATGGTGTGTCGCGGATGGATGAATCCTGATAATAACGTGTCATAGCGGGAAATATTGTGCCGGTAATAAGAAACGCTATCCAATGTGGCCTGGTTTTGGATAGGATGGACACCTTTAGGAGGTATAGTCTTTATCAGGTTGTCCGCCTGGTCGTAATAGTACAGGGTATAGAGGAACTCCTGTGAGTGGCAGGAGATGCGAAGCGTGTCGGCAAGCCCGCTCATGCAATGCGGCTCATATATGGCCCGGTGAACCGTCACCATGCTGTCGAGGATATGGTAGAAGGTGATAGTGTCTTGCGCCGCAGCGGCCAGAATTGCTTGTTGTTGGCACAATTCGAGTTCAGAGAGTTCGGGCTCGCAGCGGAACTGCTCGGGGAAATGGGCGTCATACAAGGCTGTTGTATCATCAATATTTCGCAGCATGTTGTCATACAGCTGCCAGATGCAGAAATGGTTCCATTCCGAAATCGCCTGTGTTGATGCGATGATACCCTCAGCCTGTAATTTTGAGGCGATTAGAGATAAGTCGTCCCAAAATGTAAGACCATACGTGTGTAGTGCATTCTGGTAGTTTTGGCAGCCACAATCCGTGTAATAATCTGTCGGACGAGGGTAAATGATGCGGGGATAATTATTCTCAGATATAACAGAACAACTGTTTTCCAGCAACTCTTCGAATTGTTCCAAGTCAATTCTCTGTTCTACAGTGAAGTTTTCATTTTGAAATGACTCATTACAACTTGTTTTACAAATATCAATTAATTTTTGTCGGATAGTCATCCATAACGATGTGTCTGGACAATGGGTAATAAGATAATCGTGCAGTTCCCTCATCCAGCCGTTGGCATGGGCTTCGCAATCCGCACAGCAATCCTCGTAAGAAAGCTGCAACAATGAGTCTCTTGAAGCCATATAGTTGTCTACATTCAGACCATAGACGGGATTGCAGAGAAACCGGATCTGAAAACCGCCCTCACAATCAGGATTAGTGTCGGGTGTGAGAGGCATACATGAGCATCCGGTATCCGCTTTCAAATAGTAGGCACAGTGATCCAAGGCTGAGATGTCAAACTGTCTCGACCACCATTCGTATTGTCCCCATTGTAGCGAAGGGTCATTGCAGCAATTCAGTTCGTCACATTCATCCCTGCCGTCCATCTCGATACAACAGTTCAAAAGGCATGCCGGCAGGACAGTCTGCCTGATTTCCTCTTTCAGGTACAGGTAGATGCTTTTGAAGAGCAGCCACCGGGCGTCATTTTCGGAACAGTTATGCTCTTGTGCCCATGTTCTTACAATATTCTTTTGGAAATTCTCCATCATTACCTTGATGCCTTCACAACCAGGTGGATTACCACCCTGTGCAATAGTGTCTGGATCGAACAGCAAATACCAGATACTGATATGGTATTCCTCATTATCTCTCCACGACATATAGGAAAGCATTCTGTTGCGGATGTGTTCGTATATCTCCTCGTATTTGTCCTGACAACAGGATAATTCTTTTTGAAAAAATGGATCTGTTGTATCGGATTTAAAAGGTTGGAAACCCTTATTCGGATCTGTGGAGATGTCGAAATGCTCATTTGCCTCTAAACCCAATGGGTTTAGCAAGCCCAATTCTTTGGCCTGCTCAAATGTATTGGTATTGAAAAAAAGTTTATCAAAATTTTGTTGCGCTTGCGCATCACCGCATTCACATTCTGCCATATATAAGTGATACTCGGAATGGTATTTCAGCATGACTTCAGCAAATTCCGGCTGCCAATACTTTCTTAAGGTATCCCAAAAACCAGGTTTTTCAATACTTGTTTGCAACTGGAATAGAATATGTTCCAAAACGGTATCCGCTTTCAACCTGTGTTGGCAGATGGTTTCGAGAAAGGTGTTGATTTTACTCTCATCCACAGTGTCACAATCACAAGCACTGTCGGCAGGGCAACATGTAAGTTTATAGTCGAAATACTGTCCGCCCGGACTCATGTCCGCCAGCATGGCTCGTCTTTTTGCCTCGCATTCGGTATTAGGACTTTGCGGGGGATTCTCACAGTCTCGTACTAAACGCACGTATTCCTCATTGGAAATATCAGGTTTATCAAGATCCAATGAATCCAAGGCGAACTCCTCGCATGGTGTATAACAATGGGCCATGTCGGCTCCCTTAAAATGGATACACGGCCGTTGTCGCCATGAGTATGCTTCGTATGCGTCATCGGTCTCGTCATCGTCAACTACGGCAATGCTTTTGTATAGTTGGTAACTGGCAGGCAAAAGCACTGTGTCATGTTGAAGCTCAATATCTGTGGATGTGACCAAGGTGTCAATGAACACATAACTCAGTTTGTCAGGATCCCACAGGCTGAACACCACCTTGTAACGGCAATCTATGCAACCGATGGAGTTACCACAAGTGTCACGTAAAGCATTCGCGGTTTTTACGAGATAAGAGAATGTATAATTAGTCGGTGTGGCCACCACAATGCTTTGGGTATGGCTTCTGCTATTCTCATCAAACGCATGAGTCTCGTTCAGGCTCTCTATCACAGGGGTGTTGTCAACGGGCAACAAATTCGTGTTGGAAGAGGGGATGATGGCGGAGGCTATAAGCCTTTCTTTCATGTCATAATAGGAGACTGTATTCTCCCCGTTGGCGTCAACGGTCACCACCTTCTGGTAATGTGAGGCGTCGCCCACCTCATTGCCGAACAGTCTGTCCAGCTCCATCTGCATGGGATTACCATAGTAGTTTCTCGTCTCTTTTCCCCCTCCCATGCGGAAAGTATAGCCTGGAGCGCTTTGCGAGTGTATTCGGTCCGTGCCATCATTCAGATAACGAGTATGGCTATAGGTATAGCCGCTGTCGGCCGGAGTTTGGGCGACATTGACCCAATGCGTGTTGTTGAGGAAAGGGTTGTTAGACGAATGATAAACAGCGCTTCCTGCATTGGCAGGAAATGGAAGCGCATGAGTCAGTGTGTTGTCATAATCATAATTGTTTTTTTCAAAGTTTCCGTTGAAAAGCCCGTTAGAGGAGTTCCCAGTTCCGTAATAGCGGACGCCCCTGCTCGGAGTGGGCGCGGGAATGGACTGCAATGCCTGCCGTCCCACATGGTCATAGAATGTTTCACTGACAATGGCCACCTTATCCGTGTTGTTTATAGTTACTTCCTGTCTGTTTCGCAATGTGCCATCATAGAAAGTGATTACCTCCTTACGTTTGCCTTCTTCCGCGTATGCGGCAGTGTATTGCCAGGTAAGGCTGTCTTCCAGACCGCCATAGCTGAAAAAGAAAGCATTCGAGACTATTTCGGGTATATGCCCGGAGGATGGTGTATAACTCCATTCGCCAAAAACAGGATAATACCTGCCCCCTGACACATACGTTCCACGTGCCCGAACCCTGAACAGAATATCTCCCCGGGGGTAGGCCAAGGGTATTTTATAATGGTTGTCGGAGGTTGTGATACGGGTGGCATTGGCGAAATCGTATGCCAAAAATAATTCATTGGAGGGGTTGTCCACAAAGAGCCATTCCACGTCGTATTCGTCGGCACCTCCGACGTATCCCCAGGTGAGTAGCAACTCATTGGTCTCGGGCTGATGTATTCCTAACGTATTAATGGTTGAGGAGAATGTGGATGACAGTGGGTATTTTGTGACATCCACTCCCAATTCCAGAAAAATGTCATCAGGCATTGAACCAGATACTGATAAGATTTGCAAGGAGGCTCTTTTATAGTTCAAATAACGGGCAACACAAATGTCTGTATAGCCTCCAGTGGTATTATAGTCCACCATGACACTATCTGTTATGATGGTGATATTCTGATTGATATCATATAAAGCAATTGTATAATGAACCTTGTATTGTTGGTTGCTGTTGTGAGCAATTTTCCGGTCTTCCGCCAAATATAGACGCACATATACTTCCCTGCTCTCTACTTTCCAAAATACGGAATCCTGTTCTGGAACCCTTATCTCTAATTGGGCATTGGCACAAATGGCATCCCCACGGAGTACAGTTGACACTTTCTCATGAGAGGCGAGAACCTCCCCTGAAATCAGTAAAAGCGAGAGTGATATGAAACAAAATATTCTTCTCATAATCATCTGTATTGTGATGGCTAATATGGTTGGATATATGGAAGGCACACAAATCGCAAATATGAAATTTCTCCTTTCCCATTCCATACCTCAAGATAATAATGGTGATCATCCTCAATGGTATTGAGACATGACAAATTTATGGTCAACCAATTTTCCCCTGTCTTGATCATTGGAGAAAGTGTATCCGCACAGTTCGCGTTGTCAATAACCCCCGCCTCATCTGTCCCCACGAGAAGGTTTCTGCGTTGGTCATATATGCGGAATCGGAGACGCTGATGATTTGACACAGCGTATGGTTCCTCATAATGAATTCTAAGAACATCATTGTATGCCACATGGCAGGTGCCATCCAATTTCTCCTGAACGTACATATAGGTTACGGGAGGAGGTGATGGCCACCGCGGTACGCTGTCATTGCAGGGAAAACCAATAGAAAGTTCTCTTCCTGAACACACGGATATATTTCCTGCTATCGCAAGAATGAATATTAACAAAGCTGGTGTTTTCTTGGACTTTTTCATAAATTTGCGCTGTTATGTTTTTTCAAGTTCTGTCGTGTCGTCTTAATTGTCATAATCCCTCTTTCGGTCTCTTTCTTCACTTGTACTAGTATCCCTTCCTCATCGTAGTTGTAGAATGTGGTGTAATTGTTCTCATCCAGTTCAGCCACAAGCCGGTAATTTTGCGGGTCATAAACATAGCTTTTGATGGTGGAGTTGGCGGGCGCTATTCGGATGTCGTCCACATAAAAGGTGGCGTTGTCTGCAGTGCTCAGACTTATACCGGTTTGTGCGGAAGTGGCTGTGAACACAACCTCCACCCGTTGCCAGCAGTCAACTTTGGCTTCTCTTGATACATTGACGTTATTTTCATTGTAGGTGAAAATATAGTCCTCTCCCAGATTGCCGAGAGTGGTGCAGGATGCCTTGCGTACCCAGCAGGAAAAAACATAGTCTTTGCCATCTTGCAGTTTCAAAGGTGTGTTTCCTCCAAACGACAGTGACAAATTTGAGGTTTGCAAAGAGTGCTTGCCGCTATGGGCATAATTGGTTGATACAGAATCCTGTGAACTTATCACTATATGCCCTCTGGCATTGCCTATGGCTGTTTGGCTGTCATTTTCGAAACTGTCGAAGCCGATTTCCTCGTAGCGGGCATTGTTGGCTACCGCTGTCACCAGCGACTGCTTGTAGCCATATAGAGCGGACGAGTATATGCCAAGGGCGTTCCTGTTCTCAATCTCAAAATTGAAGGGACTGTATTTGGTGATTTCCGCCGTCCAGGTCCACGGTCTTTGCATGTTGTCCTTATTACCCAGCACTTGTGGGAAAAAGACAAAGGAGGAGAATGTGCCGTCGTAGGCTATATTGGTGTTGTATTGGTCATGATGTCCCGTCTGATTTCTGTCAGTAACATAAAGGTTAGCTCGGAGGCTACGGTATATATTGGGTATGCCCAAATAGTTCTCATTTACAGTTGTGCTGATGCCCGCATCAGTATAATCATAGTCCCAAATGCTTTGGTATTCTGTTGCCGATGCCTGCAACACGCCGTCCAAACATTCGGGAAAATAACCGTTGGGATCGTCCCATTCAAAAGAAGCTATAGGGTGTTGTGGATTATTTTGGTTATAAATGTTTACAGTTTTGCCCGACTGCGCAAGAAAACAATCATGTATATTTTCCGTTCCCAGATTAACATAAAAACCAACATGACAAGGGAAGTGAGCCAACAGGGAGTCTATAACTGTATAACGACACAGCCCTGCAGTACCCACCTTCAATGCTTCTCTGAAGAAATATAACTTATTATGGTCTGAATCATATATAACACGTGCAATATCAATGGGATCTCCGCTACAGTTGTGTAGAGTATAACACTCATTATCTGTAGAATGTCTATTGTTATAATCTTTCAGCACTAATAGTCGTCGATTACCCGAATCTGTTGGATGAACAAGCGACACCAAGGATGCCGCCTCCGCATTCAGCTGGTTGGAGAACCGTGAACGGCATATCTCCTTATCATTCGCATAGAATGACCCTGTGCCATTCGGCAGCCAACAGGTCGCCATGCCATGGCCGTTAATACTGTTTATTGTCGCTGTTGAGTTATTATACGGAATGACATCATACTGCCAGAAAGTAGTGTCTCCGTTCGGCAATAGAGGATTCTCATAATATCTTGCCCTGTAGTTCTCAGCTGCGCTGCCCATGTTACGGTAATACCAATAGGCTGGCATCGAGTAGTTATATACAGGTTGCTCAAACTCATTGGTGACACTTGTCAGCAAGGGTTTGCCTGTATAGGGGTCGAACTGAAGATTCTCTGTGGTCACTATAGAGCCTTTGTTGTACACTTTGGTGGTTTTTAATATGCCTGTGTTGTAAATCACCTTGGTGACAGCCACGGATTTCACCGTCTCCTCGAAGCAGTCGAAACTCGGCATGGCGGATGCAGCCATCAAAGGAGGGTAATAAGTTGCCAACATAAATTGCGCTGACGCACCACCTCCATTGCAATCTGAATGATTCTCGCGCAAATCCACGACAAAGTCAAAAGTCTGTCCCAATATTTGCTTGGAAACAACGTTGTCTCTGAGAAGAACATCAACTTTATTGTTGATTCTGTTTTTCCCGTCAACAGACTCGGAAAAATACTCATACTCAATTTTGGATGTGTAGCCCGATTGTTCTACAGCTGGTATCAGATCATTTTCATTTTGTATAGGCATGTATGGTACTGTACTTATAGATTTTTGTTTGCCATGCATGTCGTTCAGCTCTATCAGATAACCTTGAGAATATGCCGAGGAACTAATTTGCTTGAATCCTCCTGTGATGATTCTCAATATGTTGGGGAGTAAATCTACCATCGATGTCAACCCTGTTTGGCTTATAAACAAAGGGAAGTCTTTTGCTGTGTAGAACTCATGCCGTTGAATGCCAGAAGTGGAAAAATTGACTTGTTCTGGCGTTTTTGTCTTTACAATGACCTGACAGTATCCTACATTGGCTGCAGGAAAATAGCTTTCACCGTAAGGTTCCTCACTATATATCTCGTCTTCAACGAAAAAAAGACCTGTGGTCTGGTCATAAACAGGGTACCTCATGGAATTCTCCTCTGGGCAAACCATTGGCTCGTATTCGGCAACACCGCTACTGATAATCTTCCCGTTTTCTGTTTTCCTGTAAAAGTATTCCTGTGTGTAGGTACTTGTATCAGACTTGTTCCAATTATCGTATATGCTGATGGACTTTACACGTGAGCCTCCTCCATATTTCACCTTGTCAGGAACATTCAGTCGTATATAGGAAGGCATTCCTGAAAAACCGAAGGCAGGGAAGCTGTAATCGCCATCTTTTTCACATTTTTTATAAAAATTATTATTCCCGTACATGGCACACACTTTGTCAATCACCCCTCCGGAAACAAGTGCCCTAAAAAAGGCTTGGGCATCATTTTGATTTTCATGGGCATCTGCATTATTAAACATAAGGTCGGGCCTGTTGTTCTTAAGTTGTTGCAGTGCCAGAAACCGAACAGGATGAATATCGTATGCCTCGAATTTAATCACTTCTACTTTGCCAATAGTTGGCGAGACATTTATCGCATTGGGTGCTATTCTTACATAACCCTGAACATAGTCCGGGTCTTTATCATGATGATATTTGACGGCAATTTTGAAAAACATGAGATTGTGTTTGAATCCTTTTACATATTCTCTTGCTTCCACACCCGGTTTTTTGTTAAAATAAATGTAGTACTTTCCATCCCCTTCTTTGTTGAAACTTGTCCTGTTATTGACTTCTGCCATGTACATGGCCTGTTTGTCCTGCACGTATGCATAGTCATCGCTCTCGTAGTCAATTTTTATGGTACCACCTTCCGGTAAGTTGATCTCTTTCAGTAGCCATGCGGATGCCCATTGGTTTGCCGAGACTGAATCCTGTGTGGTGTAATGCTCAAAATAATTTGCATCGCCTTTATAATTGCCCCAGCGGTCCATTTTCTCGGGCGCATACCCTGGATTGAAAGCGCTGTAGCGGAAACAGTACGGGTTCTGTTGCCCCTTCTCGCTTAGTGCATATTTGAAATAGACCTTCTTCAGCGTCAGTTTGCCTTGACCAGATACAATGTTGTTAGGTACACCCTCGCACAAAGTGTAATCATATTCAAATACAGCGGTTTTAATGGGAACAGTCATGTCCTCCTTGCTGAATAGTTGGATACTGTCGAGTTTGTACAGTTTCTGACCTGTGTCTTTCCCTCCCATATATTCGTCATCCACTCCCAAAGCGTCATCTCGCTGGGAAATGTGAAAGACAGCCTTGTGTGTTTTGGTTTCTATGGTATCCAAATATGCAATGTCCTTGGTACCGTAGTTGTAACTGCCCATGTCATCCATTTGGTTCGAACGATCGCCCATGAAAAAATTTGCCCCTTCATACGGAAATCGCCAGCAATAAGGGTTGCTTGAATCATATTTATCTGAATAAGAGAATTTCACCCAGTAGCCCAAATCCGCATCGTCGGGTTCCCCATTCTGGTTGATATCCACATAATCGGGTGATGTGATGTTGGTAATGAGATAGGAATAGGGATAAGGAGGCGTCTTTGTGCATGAATACAGTTTCTCTTTCCCCACACGTGTGGACCCATTCGCATTTGCAGTATCATAATATGTGGTTGTTGTTTTGCTTATATCCGTTTGATATCGTATGGAGAACTGCACCTCTTTTTCTTCATGATTGTATAATGTTTTCCCGTATGTAAACCGCTCACCGTCTGCGTTCACAATGGAGAATTCTTTGATATGATGCTTTTCCCCTTTGTTGTTTGTTTTTCCCATTTTGTATTCCACATTGGAAGTCCTTTTTGTCCTATTTGCCTGCTCAAAATACTGCATTGTTCCATTTGAAAGAGTGTTGTTGATGGTGTATTTGTTATACAGCCCGTTCCACATATTGTATGAGAAATCTCGTTTTAACGGGAAACCGACGGCTTGGTTTCCTCCTACATTTTCCATGTGGTTAATGTCCGAAGCAGTCTGTTCTCCTGCCATTTTGAAATAAAATGGTTCATATAGTGTCGGAGGAATGGAGTGGGAGGTGTAGGACGAATAAGAGTCTTTGTTTTTGAATGAAACCCCGATATGATAGTCTGACGGTTTCCAGTCCCCCGTATAACTTATCCCGTTTGAAGACGAAACATTGGCACCGAGCTGAAGACCTCCACCAAATCCGGCATCTGCTCCCACATGCATTGTGAACGAAACTGAGTGCAATGCATTATCATGAAAATGACCATAGTCTGAACGGTATGCTCTGAAAGAGCCAGTCAACAGTTCACCAGTGATATTGTAAACATCATTGGTCATAACAGGTAAAGGGAGGTTCTGGGAAAATTTGTCAACACACAACTCTTTTTCTCTATTGAAGTCTTGTAGCGAGTTTGTGTCCGCCTGGTCCAAATACAATAAACCATACGCTGGAGTCTTTACCTCTCTTGAAGGCGTTTTTTGTGTAAGTATGCTACACTCCAAGTTGCCAAAACCCTCCAAGTACATTCCACTTCCTCCCACTTGGCCCGATAAACCCATGCTGAAGCTGTTCATTGGCAGATGTATGGGGGGTAAACTTGCAGCAGATGAGTATGATGTGCTGGGAGGGGAAAAACCTTTCATGGCACTTAATGAGAACTGATTGCTGAAAGAATACGTGCCACTCTTGCTGTTATAACCATAATTGAATCCTAAACTTAAGTTCTTGGCACTTCCATTCATTGAATAGGACGTGGTGATACCATTGTCCGAATCCAGATTGACACTAAAATTCATCGTTTGCACATGGGATTGTCCACCTTGTATATCACCATCCCTGACAAATACAGAGGCAACACCAAATCTTTTACTTATGGTTATGCCTTTGAATGTGTTGTAAACAAAAGAATTGGTCTTATTCAGGCCTATACGAAAATCAGCTCCGAAAACTTCTCCTCCGCCTCCAGTGGAAAACAGGAAAGTGTTGTTGTCTCTGCGTTTATATGTTTTCTCTATCTCATCACCGCAAAAATCATCGGGGATGCCTCTTACCTGGCGGTTGATGGCACCGGGGTTGAGATTCCAGCCTAAGCCCACCCATGAGGCCTCATGCTCCATGCCGATATTTGAATTGTAGTTCAGGTTTATAGGGAATCCACCGTTGGGACCCGGAACCGTCATGATGGGAATGGTGTAATGGAAATCCCCGCTGAACAAATCCACCATGTTGTCCGTGCTCAATGGAGTGAAGCCTGCCATTTCCGGCTGGCTTGGACCGCCTGTCAATGCATACAATTGCATGGGTTGCAAAAGCTCGGCCATAAAACTGACCAATAATACCATGGCAAACACTTTTGAAAAGCGACTTCTGCGTATAAACCTGAACATAATGCGATGTTTTTTTTTCTAATTTTGTTTTCACCCTGCAATATTAGTAAAAAAAAATATACAATCAACAATTAATTTATTTTTTCAACAAAAAAAATCATGGAAAAACAATTCAAACAATTTTTAGCGCATTGCAACCTGTCTAAAAACACAGCAAAAAGCTATGTGTCGGTAGTAAAACATTATTTCAAAATGTTCACAGACCTGAACAAGTTTAGTCTGCTGGAGTTTAAGGAGTATTGCGTGGAAAGTTTCCAACCGTCCACTGCTAACTCATACATTAATGCCATAAACAAATATCTGGAATTCAGAAAACTGGACAAGCTTAAGATCAAAAGGGTGAAAATCCAGCAAAAAAATTACTTGGAGAATGTCATTAGCAATGAGGACTATAACTATTTGAAAACAAGACTGAAAAAAGACGGCAAAACCAAATGGTATTTCATGGTATGGTTTATGGGGGCGACAGGTGCCCGAATTGGTGAACTGCTGCAAATCAAAGTGGAGCATGTGAGGGCTGGCTATCTTGACTTATACGCCAAAGGAGG
>Ga0208297_1002123_pt1 | contig 12941 bp, 12 predicted proteins | sample LMS_cellobiose_e_FD_187367 | JGI IMG/M metagenome (GOLD analysis project Ga0208297, IMG submission 187367) | Rumen-fistulated moose microbial communities from Alaska, USA - LMS_cellobiose_enrichment (SPAdes) (version 2) | ecosystem: Host-associated > Mammals > Digestive system > Stomach > Rumen... | reverse complement strand
ACAAGCGCCAAAGGCGGCCTTGACAGAAAGTTCGGCTACCACTCGAGGTTGCCTATCCTGGAAACAATCCGTAACTTTGGAAAAATTAGAAGGCTCTAAACTGTAAAGAAAAATCAGGACGGGTCAGATTGCCCCCGCGTACCTTCGGTGCGGCCTGCTGAAGCAGTCAGAGTCAGGCAGAGTCAGGCTGAGGTGTGGGCGTTCCTTTTTTTTCGCTGCAACGGACGCAGGTGAGTATCAGGTGTTTATGCAAGTTGATCCCCCTCTTTTTAAGGGGGATCAGGTTGCGTAATTAACTGTCAATCAAGTGCGTACATTGCAGCGCAAGAGAGGGGCGTGAATGGTTGGTGATGGGTTTTTTGCGCAGGGGGACGCAACATTTGGGGGATTTGTGCATCTTATGGATAGATTGTGTAATTTTGTAAGGGCTTTTTAAGGTTTTTGGCTATGAAAACGAGATATTATCTGGCTGGTTTGATGATGGTGGTGCTGGGGTTTGTGGCTGGCGGTTGTGAATTTTTGTCGCAGGGAAGTGGAAATGACGGGAAGGAGGCGCAGACGATTGTGCTGACCAAGTCACAGCAGGTCGTGCTGGACAAAGGGAACGATTTTGGGTTCAAGCTTTTGCGGGAGACTTTCGTGGAGAATGGCGGGGGCAATGTTTTCCTGTCGCCGATGGGTGTCACGATTGTTTCCAGTATGTTGGCCAATGGTGCGGTTGGGGAGACATACGACGAGATTGTCGCTGCCATCGGCATGAAGGGCTATTCGCTGGACGAGATCAACAGTTGCTATTCCACCATGGTGTCCGGTATTTCGAAGGCGGACCCCAGCGTGGCTTTGTCGCTGGCCAATTCCATCTGGGTGGCGAAGGATCTGGGACTGCGCAAGCAGTTCAGCAGCAACATGAGCAAGGTTTTTGACGCGGAGTCTTTCGCCGTGGAGTTCGGCCCTTCCAAAACCCTCGATCAAGTGAACAACTGGTGCAGCAAGAAGACCTCCGGTCTGATCCCCAAAATGTTCGACGAGTTGGATCCCCGGATCCGCATGCTGCTGATCAATGCCCTGTACTTCAAGGGAGACTGGGCCCATGCCTTCTTGGAGGCCAATACGAGGGAAGAGGATTTCCAGACGATCTCCGGCCAGACCGTCAAGATGCCTATCATGGCGCTTATGGCGGAAGTGCTTGATGTCTACCAAGATAAGACGGTCTCGCTCGTGAAAATGCCCTACGGCAACGGTGCCTTCTATATGGAGGCGATCCTCCCTTCCGGTGATTTCAAGGCTTTCCTCGAGAATCTTTCGCTGGATAAGGTGAATCTTTGGGACGCATCTGCCGCATCGACGAAGGTCACGCTCCGCTTTCCGAAATTCAAGGCGGAATTTGATACGGACGAGATGCTGGTGCCGGTGCTCAGTCGCCTGGGCATGAAACGCGCCTTCTCCTATGATGCCGATTTCTCCAATATGTCGGACGAGAGCTTGTATGTGGACAAGTTCCGGCAGAAGACCTATATTTCGGTCGATGAGAAAGGCACTGAGGCCGCCGCCGTGACTGTGGTGGAAATGCGGAAGAACGGCGCCTCGATGGGGACGTTTGTCGATTTCAACCGGCCGTTCATCTATCTCATCCGCGAATCCAGCACGGGTGCCATCCTCTTCATCGGAACCAAAGTCAAATAGAGATATGAAACGTATTTTGCTCTTTTGTACGGTAGTGCTTCTTGCTGCAGGATGTGGCGAGTGGAGCGAAAGCGAAAGCGCCCGTCTGTACGGTAGCTGGAAACCGGTTTATGTTGAAAATGGTGACATTGTGGGTGCGCTGGATGAGTCTGGAGGCATAGCTGTTACATTCAGCGCGGATGATCCTGATTATACGGAAGACTTGTACCAGATTTCATACCGTTTCCCGTTTTTGAGTTTTTTCAATCAGGCCGGAGAAAAATGGTTCTCGGCGCGTGTATCCGGGGAATGCAAGCAAGCCGATCCGATACATTATATGGTGAAGGACGGAAAGATATTCTTCGAAATGCCGGAGAATATGATTGCCAAGGAGGCTGGGCAGGCAGAAAGCCGGGCGCTGAAGGATATCCAATATGATGAGGGCCATGACCTGGTCTTTTTCGGTGACGATTCCATCAAGATTGACTACGTGACCTACAAAAGAATGTAGATTCCCGGTCAAGCCCGGAATGACGCAGGTCAAGCCGGGGTTGTCGATTTTTTCGTAACTTTATCGGTTGTAATCTGAAAACGTATGTTCAAGGGTCAACCGAAAGGTCTTTATGCGCTGGCGCTGGCCAATACGGGCGAGCGCTTCGGCTATTATACGATGCTGGCCATCTTTATGCTGTTCCTCCAGGCGAAGTTCGGCTGGGAGCAGGCGGCGGCCAGCCAGCTTTATGCCATTTTTATGGCGGTCATCTATTTCCTCCCCGTTCTCGGCGGCATGGTGGCCGACCGGATCGGCTACGGGAAATGCGTCGTGGCGGGTATCTGCGTGATGTTCCTGGGCTACGTGCTGCTGACCATCCCTACGGCGCCCAACGCCTTGGGCATCGCCCTGATGATCGGGGCGCTGCTGCTCGTCGCGCTGGGCACCGGCCTGTTCAAGGGCAATTTGCAGGTGCTCATCGGCAATCTTTATGATGATCCGAAATATGCCGACAAGCGCGACTCGGCCTTCAGCCTCTTCTATATGGCCATCAACATCGGCGCTATGTTCGCGCCTTTCGCCGCAACGGCCATCACCAACCGCTTTCTGTCGAAGGCCGGCCTGGTTTACAAGGCCGATATCCCGGCGCTGGCCCATCAGCTGATGGGCGGCACCATTTCGCCGGAGAATACGGATCGGCTGGCCAGTTTGCAGGCCCAGATGCCCGATGCAGCCGTGACGGCCCTTTCCCTGCCGGATTTCAGCAGCTACTATGTCGAGCATCTTTCATCGGCCTACAATATGGGCTTTGCCGTAGCCTGCGTGTCGCTGGTCGTGTCCATCGCCATCTACCTGGCCTGCAAACCTTGGTTCAAGCATGCCGATGTCAACGCAAAGCAGGCAGCTGCCGCGAATGCGCATATCGTCGAACTTACGCCCAAGCAGACCCGCGACCGCGTTGTCGCGCTCTGCATGGTGTTCGCCGTAGTGATCTTCTTCTGGATGGCCTTCCAACAGAACGGTCAGGCCCTGACCTGGTTCGCCCGTGACTACACACAGCAGACGGTCAGCGGATGGCCCAGGGCAGGGTTCAGCGTGTGGATCCTGGGCCTGCTGGCCGTGTCGGTCTATACGCTGTTCGGCACCTTCCAGTCGGAAAAACGAGGCAGCAAGATGCTCTGTGGCATCGTGACGATTGCCCTGTGGGCTGCCGCCATCATCATCTACCGGGGTATGCCTGCGGTGCTGGACATCCAGCCGCAGCTCTTCCAGCAGTTCAATCCGTTCTTCGTGGTGCTCCTGACCCCCGTCGTCATTGCCATTTTCGGCGCCCTGGCCAAGAAGCACAGGGAGCCTACGGCTCCGATGAAGATCGGAATCGGCATGATCGTGGCGGCGCTGGGCTATCTGGTGATGATCTTCGGCTCTGTCGGCCAGCCTTCGCCGGCCGCCCTTTCTGGGACAGTGTCACCCGACCCGGTCGTACCGACCTATCTGATGGGAACCTATCTGGTGCTGACCTTCGCCGAGCTGCTGCTCAGCCCGATGGGCATCTCCTTCGTCACGAAGGTTGCGCCGCCCAAGATGAAGGGCTTGATGATGGGCCTTTGGTTCGCCGCCTCGGCCGTCGGCAACTACCTGACCATGGTCCCCGGCCTGCTCTGGATGCGCGTCCCCCTCTGGGCCAACTGGGCTATCCTCGCCGGCCTCTGCGCAATCGCCGGCCTGATCATGTTCGCCATGCTCAAGCGCATCAACGCAGCCACAAGATAATTCCATTATGATGCGTCCGATAATCCATCTTCTGGTGTTTCTGATTATAATGCTGGGGCCGTGTTCCTGCGCCAGTCGCCAAACAGCCGCAACCCTCAACGACGTAGAAACATACATTCAGCAGCGTCCCGACAGCGCTCTGGCCACCATCCGCGCCATCGATACGACGACCCTCACCACTCGCAGCCTCCGCGCCCACTACGCGCTGCTCCACGCCATGGCCCTCGACAAGAACTGGATCGACACGACCGACGTCGGGGTCGTGATGCCGGCGGTAAGATACTACGAAATAAATGGGACATATTTGCAGCGTTCTGAGTCTCAGTATTATTTGGGGCGCATTCAATATAATGGAAGCAATTATGCGGAAGCCATTGTGTCTTTTACAAGAGCAGAAAAGTATTCGAAAGCAATAGATGATTATCGTTTCAAATCCTTGATTTTTCAAGCAATGGGAGATACTTATGGTGCAACCTATCTTCCTGAAGAATCGCTCAGGTATACGGATAGTTCGATTGTCTATTGTTATAAGTCTGCTGATAGTACGTTAGCATTCTCCTCTCTTTATCGTAAAGCGCAGGTGTTGTATAATCTACACAGATACGGCGAGTCAGATTCTCTTTATCGTCACCTTCTTGATAATCGGGATGCTATCCATCCAAAGGTATATCCTCGCATACTTGCTGACTATGCCCAATTATTAGCCACGGCAAGTCAGGATTATCGCAAGGCGGTTGATTGTTTTGAAGAGGCGATAGCTTTAAGTGGTAATCTGCCAGGGGTTAATCGCTGGGGGGCATATGCCTATTCATTATACACAGTAGGCAAAACAGAAAAGGCCGAGTCAATATTCCGGCAGTTAAGCAATACTCCCGCAGGAGACACTTATGCCTTCAAAGTATGGAAAAGCCGTTATGAAGCAGATAATAACAGGTACCGGCAAGCATATGAGATGCTGGATGAATCCTATGAAACACAGGTTGAAGGAGTGATGGAGGTGTTGCGGCAGTCGGTCGTTAAGGCGCAGCGGGATTTCTTTGCGCTTGAAAAGGAGAAAACCGAGGCCTCTCGCCAGCTGAATCTTGTAATAGCGATTCTTTCAGTCTTGCTATTGATGGCAGTGATTGTCGCGGGGTATCTTATTCTGCGTCGAAAAAACGAACGCGATCGACAGAGGAGACGTCAAATGGAACAAGAGAATGCCTCCCTGCAAGATGCTGTCACAGCCCTGTCTGACCGCATGACAGATATGAATGCCCAGCAGGCACTTCTTCAACGCGAGTATACGGCCCATCTTCAGTCTACCTTCCGTGAATGGGGGCAATTGTATAAGGCGTATTATCATTCTAAGGAAGATTCAAGTTTCGACGTTCGCGACAATGTCTTCTTTGAGGCAAGGAGTGCCTTGGCAAAACTCTCTGGCGACAAGGAAGGTCAACGCTTGCTGGAACGAAGACTGAACGAAGTATTCAATGAAGTGATGACGCATTATCGAGCAGATTTCCCTGATTTGTCGGACGCTGACTATCGTTTTGCGAGTTTTGTCTTTGCCGGTTTCGATGCAAGCGTTCTCAAGGCTGCATTCCATATTCCTTCGATACCTGCTACCTATGAGCGTAAATCCCGTTTAAAGGACATGGTTTTTCGCTCCAATGCTCTTAATAAAGAACAGTACTTACGCTTCTTCCGCTGATCAGCAGAGTTTTTATAACATTACGTTTGTCGAGGGGGAGGGGTAATTTATTGAAATACAGGCAATAATAAGTATGCCTTGATGGGCTGTTAGATAATTTCTAACAGCTTTTTTTGATTTCGTTTTCAGAGCTGTTTCAGGGGCCGATTTTTGGTCATCCCGTGTTAGGTATTTTTCTTTTCATTAAGTCTGGTTTTAGAGAACACAATGTATCTTTGTTATAGTTAACCCCTTTGAATTAATTACTATTGACGGTTATGAAAGCACGTTTGATCATATCACTGGTGATTCTGATGGCAATCTCGGCTTGTCAGGATATAGATAATTGGAAAGATGTTCCAGAAAATACTTATTCTAATTACACGTTCCCCACAGAAAGTGTTCTCTCACTTAAGACGTCAACCTCTTCCGAAATTACGGCCGCCCTGAATTTTTGGACTGCCTCGGACGGTGATATCGAGAGTGTCCAGATAAGATTTGTTTTTGAAGGGATGCCGTGCAAAGCGAATAAACAACGTGTGACCCTTTCCGTCAATGGTCTTCCGGGACGGGTTCAATGTTTTAAATATTATCGCGATTGGGACCATGCGGGCTCTGAGAGCTTGCCCGGGAAGTTCTATTTTGATGCGAGGCTCAACAGATCGATGAATCGATTTGGCGACGAGGCCCACCTTGGTGAAGGAGATAAACTCACCGGCAACTGGACGATCCGTTTCGAGTCGGACAATGGCGCTCGACTTTTATTCAAAGTTACTAATGTTGATATAGTAACCAATCTTCCTTTTTGATATTGATATAACGTTAATCATGAATAGTGCAATCAAATTTTAAACCGGCATAAAGACTGGCTACAGTAGTGGCCGGTCTTTTTATATGTCCATCAATAAACCGGAACTTCGTTTCTTTGTATTTATCCAATCTTTTTAAAAATCTGAAGCACCGCTCCCCATGAAACAGAACGCCTTTCATATTCCTGCGTTTTACCTGTCTTTGCTGACATTGTTCTCAGCAGCATTGTTTTCTTCCTTTCCGCTTTCGGCTCAGGATCCCATTTCCCTTGACAAGGTGAACTACATCGCCTTGTCTCCAGAGGCAACGGCGCTGCACGATGCGGTGAACTATCCGGTGGAGGGGAACAAGGGCGTGCCGGACATCTCGATACCGCTGTATACGATCCAGTACGGGAAGATTACGATTCCGATCGTGCTGCGGTATTCGACGACGAATGCGAAGGTGGACAAGAGCACGGCGCCGAACGTGGGTTTCGGGTGGGTGCTGGACGTGGGTGGCAGCGTCAACCGGGTGATTAAGGGAAAGCCGGACGAGGCTTCCGAGTGGTACCAGGCAGACGGGAACACGTATTTCAACCAGCTGCGAAACAGCAACGACCAGTACACGATCTCGAGCATCTATGGCTGGCACGGAAGTCATTACTACGCCGCGGAGCAGAGCAAGTATTACACGGACCGCTACGGCGCCGGGGAGTCGGTGTACGCCCGCCACCGGACGGTGTATGAGAGTTCACCTGTGGGGAGGGTCCTGAAGGAATACCTGCCGGGCGCTGGTGGCTACCTTACACATCCTGTGATGTTGCGATGATGGCGTTTAGAAACTCTGGCGTTCTCCAGTTTTGGGTTCTCGCCACTAACCTTTGTATAAATCGGTATCAGGATTCCAAGATGGAAAGAAGGTAAACTATCGAACGAAATATCATCTACTTAACAATATGTATTATGAAAAGTATTATTAACCTTATGCTCCTTATTACAGTGGTTTCGTGCAGTCTAGAGTTGTCCGATGGATTAACTGATATAGATAATCTTGCAATCTTTTATGACGAACAAATTGTTGATACGCCATATGTTTATGAAGAATACTTATCAAAGGATAAATGGAAAACATATAATACGTTTGACGAGAAAATGGAGGCTTGCCAAGTTCCTAAGGCGGTAGCCAGCTCTTATACAACAAGAGCCCTTATACAAACTTGCCTCAATCACCCTCTCGCTGGTTTATATTTAGCTTTTGAAGATGAATTCGAGATAGTCAAGATTCTTTTTCCCACAACAATGCATTTAAGGAACTTCTGAATCGAAGGGATGCTGCAAATCAATTGGTTGATTATTATTCCGCAGTTCCTGATATATGCGGATCTCAGATGCATTTTCTAGAGTTGCTAATCGGGTCAGGCTTGTTTCCTTCTATGTTTAAGGATCCTCTTTCCTCTCAATTGAAAGCTGCTGCTGAAGTTCAACTTGCGTCAAAAAGGATGATGCCCGAGCAGTACAGCATTTACTCTACAAAGACCACGGAGTTGATAATCAGAGAGCTACAAAGAAAAGGAACGCCGTCCCTATCAGATGCAAGTATTATCTTAAAAGAGGTAGAGTCTTCCGGAAAGCCCCGGGTTAAATCAATGGATGTCTATAATGAATACTATTGTTATACGGCATATAACCATTTAGTAATCGGACGTACGTATCCCGAACTGGGTGATGATGCAATAGCGGATGCTGATTCCATATATTCGGCTATCTATCCCAATGCTGTCCTTCTTGAGTCAACATCCCAAACTTATAATTGCCATGCTTACGCGTGGACTATGCCTCTAAGCGGCGATGTCTGTTGGATTGACACAAATGGAGTCTCAGAATACACGGATGACGAAACCTATGAACAGGTTTATTCTTTTTCATCGGCAGATGTGGTTTTTGATCTGGCTTCTGATTTTTCCGCCATACCAACATCCACTCCCGGTGTTGTTATTTCTAAATGGCCCAATGGCCCGGTAATGCAGCATAGCCTCAATCAATCTCCATACGGCACAATTACCCCGACATACTACAAACTAAGCTTAAACAACATAAAAGGGCAAATCAATGGGGAGACACTTGCGTCAACCAATACACCTTATACATACACTTATAGTTTGAATGATTCATATGTTTCATGGATATCGTGCGGTTGGGACGTCGCCAATTTGCATGACAACGTTTCAACCGCTTGTTCCTACTATACAAGTAATGGCAATTTGTATATAACATTTTACCAAACAGGAGAATACTACCTTACGTGCCATTATTATGCATATGGGCTTCCTTTTTCGTTAAAGCAGGTAACTGTAGACGTACTGTCCATTTAATTGCAAACGCGATATGGCTCTATTTATTAAGAAGTGGATTTGCTTGGTTTCTCTGCTATCAATTACTGTTACGGTTTCGTCATGCTTTCAGCCCGTCGATCTGATACCGGCTGGGCAGCCTGACATTCCGTGGGTCCACTGCATTTTGAGCCCTGCCGATACCCAGCGCCTGGAACTTCGTATTATTTCCAGTTCCTCAGCAGACTCCTATCGTCCAATCAACGGCGCGAATGTCGTGTTGTCTGAATGGAATGAGCAGGTTGGTGATTTTGTGAAAGCGAGACAGTTTACGAATAAAGGCGAAGGTGAATATCAACTCATTACTCCTGATGGAGTTCTTGGTGAGGCGTCCTCTTTTCGTCTTCAAGTCTTTCTGCCGGATGGGGGAGACACATTGACTGCCTTCACACATTCAGCGTCACTTGAGGTTTTACGATGCTTCGAGCATACATCTGAACAGAAACCTCTCGAGGTGATTCTCCATGGGAAGGACTACGGTATCGATTACAGCAGATTCGGTCTGAACGATAACCGTCTCAACGTCTACCGTGCTTTGTTTCGAATTCGCTCTGCGGATGCGGTATGGGCTTATAAAGAAGGATGGTCTCCTTCCACACGGGACAGGTTTATCGAAGATGAGTTGGCGACCAATCTGGAAGATAAGACCGACGGTTTCAATAAAACGGGCAAATTATTCACGCAATCTACAACGCCGGAAGCCTTGTCCCGCTATCCGGAAGTGGTTGGCCAGCCGCTTCATTATCGCTATCTGCGTTTCCCGGAAGGAAGCCTTTCTGAAATGGACACCCTGATGGTCTCAGGTGATTTCACGGGTACACATCACGGAGTCATCGGAGATATGCTGTCGGTCATCAGAGGATACCATCGGAGTGAACTCCTGTACGATACCACTGCGGGTCTTTTTCACGACACGGAAGAATGTCATTGCCTGTTTGATGACAACGTGGGTTACGTGCATTTCAAGGCCGTTTCTAAAGAATACGATAATTACCTGAAAGATGTTTTCCAGACAGACTTGCTGCGGGGGACGGATGTGATTAGCATCTATCGGAATACCAATCATTACACGAACATCCAGGGCGGTACTGGTATTTTCGGTGCTGAAGTCGATAATAAATTCTATTGGACTTGCGGCGTATGGCAATATTGAATACAATATCCAAAGTGGTGGCGGCTGGCCTTTCAACGCTGCTTTGCTGCGAAATCCTGCGAGCTCAGGACATCCAGCAACGTGACATTATCCTACAGGACACTTTGCCTGCTGCAGTCAAGACCGATCTTCGCCGCTTGAGCGAGCAACTCCCCGGCATCTTCACCACCGATATGAAGGCCCTGCGAGGCAAGGTCCTGAGTCCAGTTGGAGAAAACGACCCGCTCAAGTTCGCGATGACGCGGCCGGGCGTGTCCTCGGGCGCCGAAGGCTTCTCGGCTATCTTCGCCCGCGGCGGCAACCTCGGCAGCAATCTCTTCACGCTCGACGGCGTGCGCGTATATGGCTTCAGCCACCTGCTGGGCCTGACGACGGTCGTGCCTTCGGCGGCCATCTCGACCATGGATTTCTGCCTGGGCGGCTTCGGTGGCGAAGTGGGCGGCCTGACGGCCAGCCATATCGCACTGCACTCGCCCGACCTGCTGGAGGGCGGTTTCAACGGGGAGGCTTCGCTCTCAAACACCTTCATCGGCGCCTCAGTCACAGCGCCGGTCGTGAAAGACAAGGCTGCCGTGATGGTCGCTGGCCGCTGGTCGCCCTTCGGACTGGAATATAATCTCTTGAAGAAAGGCTTCGACAAGGACGGTCGGATGCCCTCGCTCTCGCTCGGCGTGTGGGACCTCTACGCCAAGGCGCAGTGGCAGCTTGCCCCGCGCCATACGCTGACGCTCTCGGGCTTCGGGAGCCGCGATGGCTACGCCATCGGCCTCAATGAGGACGACTACACCCTGGGCTGGGAGAATCTCACAGGACAGCTTTCGTATGTCTTTGCCGTGACCGGCAATACGACGCTCACTGCCGACGCCTCCTACAACCACTTCAAGAACCGGATGGAGCACGAAGCGACCATCCGCGGCGACGAGAGTTATGTCCAGTTACAGTCACGGATCGAGGAACAGAACTACGCTGTGACGGGCCGCCACGCTTTTCTGGACGGGCATTTCCTCATATCGGAAGGCATCCGTCACCAGCGGAGCGTGATGAGTCCCGGAGCGGCCAAAGTGTCCGAATCGACCATCAAGGTCGTCGACGATGCGCCCTATACCGAGAGCATCAGCCGCCCCACGCTGACCAGCGGCTTCCTGGAGCTGGAGTTCAGCTTCGGCCCAGTGAACCTGATGGCCAACGTCCGCGGCAACTACTATAAGAACAACACCGCGCGTACGCAGGATGCCTGGCAGGGCTTCGCCGCCGAGTTCAGCGCCCGTGCGAAATGGCGCATCCTCGAAGGGCTGGGCATCGAAGCCACCTTTGACGACCGCACGCAGTTCGACCATACGCTGGAAGGCACGCCGCTCGGCTGGTCGCTCGACCTGATCGTTCCCTCCACGAGCCGCCTGCTGCCCGAACGGGCGAAGCAGGGCTACGGCGGCATCTTCGCCGCCTTCGGCGGCCACGCCGTTACGCTGGGCGGCTACTACAAGAAGATGGAGAACCTCGTCTACTACACCGACGCAATGGCGATGTTCACTGCAGCGGCCCAGGGCTGGAGTGACAACGCGCAGGTGGGCAGCGGCACGTCCTACGGCGCCGAGTTCCTGTACGAAGGCCATCTTCCGGAGACCGGGCTGGAGTGGAGCCTGGCCTACACATGGTCGAAGACGGACCGATCCTTCCCCAATATCGACCACGGCACCCCGTTCCCGGCCCGTTACGACCGCCGCCACATCCTCCACGCTAGCGCACAGTGGAAGGGCATCAGCGCCGCCTTCACGCTGCAGAGCGGTCACTGGGAAACCGTCGCGGCCGGCCAGTACATCGGATACCTTCCTGGGAGCGAAGTCACCCTCGATTACTTCACCCACCCCGACAACTGGCAGATGCCCCTCTATATGCGCCTGGACCTTGGCTACCAGTTCGACTTCATCACGGGCAAAGGAGGCTCCCACCCGCTGCAGCATAGCCTGACACTCGGCGTCTTCAACGTCCTCAACCGCCACAACCCCTCGATGCTGACCTACGACGCCGAGACAAAAACGTGGAATCAGGTCTCCCTGTTCCCGGTCATGCCCAGTATCAAGTATGTTCTGTCAATTGAGAGATGATTTGCGTTATTATTCCCAATTTTCAGAAACTCTATAATGTTGGACGCATACAAATCAATAAATGACAGATTTTTATCTGTGGATGAAAAGAGATTATTATTCTTTCTATTAGAAAAAGCTAAAATAAATAAAACAAAAAATTGGTTGGATTCTTTAAAAGTTTTTCCTTTTGAGGATGGTGGAATGGGTAGTTATTACTTTTTGGAAAGTAGTTATACATCAATTGCGAGCGATGTTCTTTTTAAAGATCAAGATGGAATCGTGGTTTTGGCTACATTATACGTTAATGCAGAGAATGAACCCTGTGAAGTTGATGTTTGGAAAATGAATTATACCCCCTTGGTGCAAATACCATATGTAATTAAGGACTTACGCCAAAACAGAGATCAGTGAGATTGCTATTCGTTTTAGACCAGAATCTTACGATTACATCCTAACGCCCAACGGCCAGATGACACGGAATCCAAGCACGGGCGCATATATAGCGCAGTACAATATCACCGATCACTTCGGCAACGTCCGCTCCGTCATAAACAGTCGCGGCACAGTCCTTCAAAGTACTGACTACTATCCATTCGGCCTCGCTTTAACAAAAAACGATGGGAAGTATGGTTCAATCAACAACTTTTCGTAGCCTTGCCCCACTTTTTCCAACGACTTTTCGTGGTTTTGTTGCATTTTTTCCAACGAGTCTACTCAAATCTCCGGATTCTCTCAGGCTCGTGGAGATTAAACAGTTGAAAATCAGCTGAAAGCAAGAAACAGCCCCCTTGCTTGACATGAACCCCGAAAGTTAGACAAAAAACTTTCGGGGTTTTGTTATGTCAAAGAAACGAAAAAGGCACACTCTTGACGATCGGATCAAGTACATCAAAATGATTGAAGATGGATATAGTGTAGAC
>Ga0208297_1002121_pt1 | contig 12962 bp, 11 predicted proteins | sample LMS_cellobiose_e_FD_187367 | JGI IMG/M metagenome (GOLD analysis project Ga0208297, IMG submission 187367) | Rumen-fistulated moose microbial communities from Alaska, USA - LMS_cellobiose_enrichment (SPAdes) (version 2) | ecosystem: Host-associated > Mammals > Digestive system > Stomach > Rumen... | reverse complement strand
GCAGACTTCTTCCAGGGGCAGTGACTACAGAAGAAAATACAAGCCCTACTTCAGGATTCTGAAAATAGCGGCATACCTCTTCCACCCAGCCGGCTGGGACTGTACAGTCTGCATCTGTAAACATAAGAATGTCACCAGTGGCGTACTTAGAAGCTATAGAGAGCATGCTGTGCTTAGGATTCATCCCCGGTCTGGGAGGCTCTGTGTTGTGTATAACCATCACATTATCATGTCTTGAGGCAAAATCTTCCATAAGGCTTTTAGTCCTGTCCTTAGACCTGTCATCTGCCAGAATCACCTGGACAGAAGGAGTCATCACTTTCTCCAGGCTACCAAACAGAGCCGGAAGATTATCTGCCTCATCTTTTGCCGGAATAATAATAGAAACACCGAACTGCTCTTTCTGACCATACTGGCGCTGATGTCTTGAGATGGCACAGGCTCTGATTATCCCGGCCAGAATAACCAGATGCACAATCACCATAACAATAGAATAGATCAGAAGAACAGCATCAATCATCATTTAAAGAGCTTGGCAATCTGGGATCTATATTTCTTGTTCACCACATCACGCTTCACCTTAAGGGTGTTGGTAAGCTCATCCCCCACAGTGAAAGGCTTGGAAAGCAGACAGATACGGAATATCTTCTCGTAGTTCTTGAATCCGTTCTTGGCGCTGACTATATCGTTGATGTTTGAATAGACCATACTATAGACCTGAGGATTTGCCAGAAGATCCTCCATATCCATATAAGAGATTCCCATCTCCTTGGACTTTTCCTCCACATTCTTGAAGTTAGGGACAATCAGGGCAGCTATGAACTTCTGATCCTGCCCCAGCACCACTATCTGATCCACAAACTCAGACTGCATACATGCGTTTTCGATAGGCACAGGCTCTATATTCTCGCCGCCCCGAAGTACAATAGTCTCCTTTGCACGCCCTACAATCTTGATTTCGTGATGCAATGTAGAAACTACAATATCGCCAGTATCAAGCCAGCCATCCTTAAGGACTTTGGCAGTAGCCTCTTCCTGTTTGTAGTATCCCTGCATGATCTGCGGGCTCTTTACCCAGAGAATACCCCTGGTTCCAGGAGAAGTGATCTCCTCGTTATTCGGTCCGACAATCTTGAACTGAACATCGGGCAGAATAGGTCCCACTGTACCATACACAGGACGTTTCTGTCTGCAAACAGAGAGGATAGGACCAGCCTCGGTAAGGCCATACCCCTCAAGAACATTTATGCTCATTCCCTTGAAGAAACGGCGTGTGGCACTGGAGAGGCTTCCGCCACCCGAGATACCGGCCACAAAGCGTCCGCCCAGGAACTTCTTGAATCTCCGGAACACAAAGATATTGCTCAAAATGTAGAGCGGGAACAGAACAGGAAGCCCTAAAAGACCTATGATTATATCAAGGATGTTCTTACTTTCTGTATACTGCGGCATTGTACCCAGAAGGCATGAGAGGGATTTCTGATACATTATTCCCACCTCCAGCGCCACAGAGAACATTATACGCTTGAATTTGCCAGACTTATTTATAGCCCTGATGACTGCACTGCGGATACCATCCCAAACCCGTGGAACCGATGAGAGCCACTGTGCTCTGGTCTTCTGGATATCGTTCATCAGCACTGCACCGATAGGCTGTGAATAAGCCACATTGGCACCGGCGAAGAATACAATGTATTCTACAGTACGCTCAAAAGCATGCCATATAGGAAGCATGGAAAGAAGTGTATGCCCCGGCTTGACCTGCAGGAATTTTCCAAGGATACGGTCAATCTGGAAGACGAAGCTCTCGTGGTTCAGCATTACCCCTTTGGGCACCCCGGTAGTACCAGATGTATAGATAATGGTGGCTAGGTCGCTGAGTTTTCCTTTTGCCAGCTCTTTCTCAAAGGCATCATGATCGGATGCAAGGATTTCTCTTCCCTTTTTCAGAAGATCATCAAAGCGGTAAACTTTTATATCATAGCTGGAAAGTGTCTCAAGTTCCTCATCTGTGATTGGATTGAATATGACTACGCTCTCCAGGAGTGGAATCTGATCTTTGTACTCCAGCAGCATGGCGGCTTTGCGGAAAGTCTCCATAAAGACCATCTTGGCCTCGCTGTGGGAAAGGATATGAATTATCTCTGCCTCGGTGGAATCAGATCCCCTTGGTACATCTGCCGCCCCTATGCCCATTATAGCCAGGTCGGTGACAATCCATTCCTTGCGGTTATCAGAAATTATACCGATATGATCGCCCCGACTGACCAAGCCGGAGGCAAGAGCTGCTCCGACTGCAGAAACATCCTCGTAAAAAGTTTTGTATGAATAGGGTTGGAAAACCCCATTGCTATCCTTGACCTGGAGGGCGATACGCTCCGGGTACTTAAAACAGATCTCTTTTATTCGTTGGGTAACTGTCATTTAACCCACCTTGTCTTTAAAATTTCTCTTTATGTTCTTCCATTATGCGGATACAGACTGTATTCCCGCTGAGTTCGTCAAGAAAACTGATCTCCTTGAGGGCATCTGCAATATCTCCTTCCAGAGCGTAATGCGTGATGATGACAATAGGAATAGCATGCTCCTCTTTGTTCCCGTTCTTTTGAACAACACTGGCAATGCTGATGTTGTGTTTTGCAAATATTGCGGTGACTTTTGCCAGAACTCCAGGCTTGTCCAGGACATTGAACCGGATATAGAACTTCTCTTCCGACAGACCGTAAGGGAGCATGTCGGCTTCTGGCAGGTTATCCAGCCAGATAGGATAGGTATTGAAGAACTTCTCGGTTGCACCGGAAAGGATGGAGATAATATCAGAAGTGACAGCTGATGCAGTTGGAGAGCTGCCTGCTCCACGGCCGTAATACATAGTGTGGCCTACTGCGTGACCATATACGCTTATTGCATTGAAAGAGCCGGACACCCAGGCCAGAGGGTGCTTTTTATCGATAAAAGCAGGACACACAATAGTGGAGATTTTGCCGTCTGAATACTTTTTAGCCATTGCAATCAGCTTGATAGTATATCCAAGCTCCTGGCCAGCCATAACATCAGAAAGATCCAGAGTGTCTATACCGATGACAGGGGTGGACTCAAGGCTCACATAGCTTCCAAAGGCCAGGGAACTCAAGATAACCAGCTTGTGGGCAGAATCGAGACCAGATACATCCAGTGTAGGATTTGACTCGGCCAGTCCGTCCCGCTGTGCCTCTGCAAGGGCTTCGGCATAGGTCTTTCCATTCTGTGTCATCTGGGTAAGGATATAGTTGCAGGTACCGTTCACAATACCGTAAAGAGCTTCGTTCCGGTTTGCCAGAAGTCCGTCATACAAGGCACGGATAATAGGAATACCACCGCCGCAGCTGGCCTCGAACCCGATTACTACACCATTTTTCCTGGCCAGAGCAAAGAGATCCCGACCATAGTGAGCCAGAAGAGCCTTGTTGGCAGTAACTACATTCTTTCCAGCATTCAGGGCCCTGATAATAAAGTCCTTGGCCAGGGTTATGCCACCCACCAGCTCAACTACAATGCCTACCTCAGGATCCTGAAGCACCTTGTTGTAATCTTTCTCGTACAGGTTCTCCGGCAGCCCCAAAGCTTTGGCATGATCAAATTTCACATCCACTATATATTTAAGGAAAAGAGGAATGCCAGTCCTTTTTCTGAGATATTCATTATCTTCAACCAGAATTTTTGCAGTACCGCCGCCGACTGTGCCACAGCCCAGAACTGCAATTCCGTTCCGTTTATCAAGCTTCATCTTAAAGTCCCTTTTTTGCGAGATTTTAGGGAATTATATCATATTATCGGCAAGTAGGCAATTACTGGATAATACGGGGGATTACGGTATCTTTCTTGACCGCATACCAATCCGGCTGACAGGGGGCAGGAAACATAATAAGCTCCTCCCGGGGAATTGAGCCGTTTATAAATGGATAGAGCTTAGGCAAGGACTCTGTATTTACTTTTTTTATGGAAGAAAAACCCCCGGCAAGACCGAAAGAGCGGATATCCATAGTGCGGGCATTCAGGATCAGATTCTGCTGCACCTGCGGATCCATCATCCACTTAATGAACGCAACTGCCCCCTTAAGATTGCCACCCTTCTTGGGAATTCCCAGCCAGAGCATATCTTCGCAGACTGCAATTTTTCCAGAGTGATTCTGATAGCAGCGGAAATCCAGAGTACGGCGCCGCTCTGCAGGCAGGGAATAGAAATGTCCTACATCTGAGTACCAGAATAATATGTGGCCAGAATCTAAGAGCTCAAGGCTGTTCTTATACAGGTATTTCTCTCTGAACCGGAGCTCTTCCTTAGCACTGCCACAGAGAGATTCTATCATCTTATGCACCTGATTACGTCCTGCCTCTATGTTCTGGTGCTCTGCAGAAAGCCCCTCTGAAAGAAGTGCAAAGAAGAATGCAGATTCAGGATTCCACAAGGGAGAGAAAGCACTCTTGGCATGGCGGGACTTTGCCTTGTTGAAGTCGAGGCAAATCTGGTCAAAGCTGTCAGCCGAGAGGGCAAAGGAGTCAAATTCAGGTTTTATGCTGCCAGCCTGGAACATAAATGCAGGAATATTGAATGAAACTGGCAGGAGCATCTGATGGCTGTTCCGGCTCCCTTTTTCCAGCGCACTCTGGTAGAACTGGGATTTATCAAGAGTGCCGTCCGAGAAAAGAGGCTCCAGCGGCATAAGGATTTCCGATATCTCAGGAGCATTCAGAAAAGGCCCTACAGCTACATCCCACCGGTCTGGATTCTTCTTGGTAAGCTCAACTGCCGGAGATGCCTTGTAAACCACCTCTACCTTGTAGTCCTCCTGAGCACTGTTGAAAGCCTGGGCATAGGCGGCAAACTCGCTCCTGTCGGTCCACAGCACAATACGCTGGTCTGTCTTGTCCAAAGGGCATCCTGCAAGGAGCGGGAGAATGAGGATAAAGAGCAGTAAGCATAGCCGAAAATGTCTCATACTGGAATTTTAAAATGGGCGGGGGTATATGTCAAGCTCCAGCAGAACATACCAAGCTGGCTACTTGCAGTACCCTTCCTCGGTAGACGAGTACCCTGCTGATAAGCTTTTGCCATACCGGCCAGTCAGCGACATTCCTTGCAGAATGTCATTCATTTACTGGCATAACTTGTCTGAGGTTCTGCGGCCAGGCTTCCACAAAACGCCGAAAATTTTTACCACAAAACGCAGAAGTGCGTAACAAATTTCAAAAACTCAAAAGTATATATGTCCAGCAAAAGAGTGCCCCTGGCGGTGTTAAGACCTCTGCCTATAAATAAAATAGTATGGAGCTGACAAGAGCCATCCTTGTCGATGTTACAGGCTTGCCTGTTTATCGAGCAAGGGTGGCTCATTGGCAGATTTATATATTTTTTGAAATTTGTGGAGCAGAAATTGAAGCAGAATCGCATTTCTTGTTGTTACACATATAGGAGGCACATATGAATGACCTTATAAACATCGAAAACAAGATACTCGTTATCCGTGGACAACAGGTTATGTTAGACAGGGACCTGGCAGAACTATATGGAGTAGAGACAGGAAGATTAAATGAAGCAGTTAAAAGAAACATAGAAAGATTTCCAGATTACTTTTGTTTTCAATTAAGTCAGACAGAATTCTTAAATTGGAAATCGCAATTTGCGATGTCCAATTCAGATAAAATGGGTTTGAGAAGAAAGCCTTTTGCTTTCACAGAACAAGGCGTTGCAATGCTGTCAGCCATACTACGAAGCCCAATAGCAATTAAAATAAGTATTGATATAATGAATGCTTTTGTCCATATGCGACATTATCTGGGAGAAACAGACAAGATTTTCAGCAGAGTCAGCTCTATAGAAGAAAAAATAGATACAAAATTTTTACAATATGATAAAAACTTTTCTAAAATATTTAAAGTTTTAGATTCTTCCATAGAATCAATAAATCAGGGAATTTTCTTCCAAGGACAGATATATGACGCCTATTCTGAGTTCCAGAAACTTATCCAGCATGCACAGAAAGAAATCATTCTGATTGACAACTATATCGACTTGACAGTATTAGACAGGTTTACCAAGAAGAATACCGGTGTAATCGTAATAATCTATACAAGAAAAGATACTACGGTGACAGAACTGGATGTGAGAAAATTCAATGCACAATATCCATCTCTGGAGATAAAATACACAGACACAATGCACGACCGCTTCCTCATCCTTGATAATAAAGAAATTTACCATATCGGAGCCTCTCTCAAGGATTTAGGCAAGAAGTGTTTCGGCTTCACACGCCTTGAGGATGCCCAGCTGATGATCAAGACAATACTTTCAGCCCTATAGCTGCAGTGCGAAACGAACTAAAAAACTCAAAAGTATATATGTCCAGCAAAAAGAGTAACCCTGCCGGAGTGCCCGCCAGAGGCATTGTGGACTGTACATACAGGAATGGGCTTAACGGACAGACACTGAAATTCAGTGTGACAATGCGTAAGCAGTGTCGCTTACTGGTCGGTAAGCCCTTTGCCTGTGTACAGTACCACACCGGCCGATGGCGGGTATTGCGAGCAGGGGGCTCTTATTGCTGGGCTTGTATAGATTTATAAAGTTTTTGAAATTTGTGCAGCAGAAATTGAAGCAGAATCGCATTTTTCTCTGTTAACCAAGTAGAACAATTTATGTGAGGATTATATGAGCATATTTATTCTAGATGAATGCAATAATGAAGTTAAAATTATGCAAAAGCGCATTATTGAATGGGCATCCAGTACAGAGGACATAAAGTGGGCAGAAGGCAAAAGTCTACTTGAATGTGAAGAAAGATTTGGCAAAACCCTTGAAGCTATTGCTTTTCTCCCAATGCGTTATATATCATATTTTGATGGTATTGCTGTTGATAACAGAATATACAGCAGCAAAGGATATTTTATTGATCATATAGCCAACCATGGACATAAAGAAATAAGGGCAGCTGAATATCATGACCTTCAGCAGATTTTTTCTTATCCAGACGAAGTGATAAAAGACACAAGGAAGAAGCCTAACGGTAAAAACAGAGACTCTCTTTTATTTATAAAGCGATTCACCAGAAACAGGCTGGCTGCCGTTGAGCTTTCTGAACTCGATGGGCAGATCATTCTTCACAAATCTCTTTATAATACAAAAGACCGGGTATATCCCGGTCTTCCGCGTATAAAAATTATCTGAGGACGGCCGTCCCTCAATCAGTCATGCTGATAAATCAGCACCCGGCGGTAGCCTTTCCGCTCGTGATAATTAATTATAATAAGCATCATGTACTTATGTCAATAAATAATTTACCCTACAACAGTGCGTAACAAACTTCAAAAGCTGGTATAGGCAATATAAACCCAGCAAAAAAAGAATAAGCCACAGCAAAACCACTATTATATCAATAAAGGCACAGAAAACAGGTACTGAGATATTGCGGGCTACCGGTATAAGCATGTCACCTACACCCAAAAGAAAGAGTGCAGGTGACTTTGCTTGTCGGCAGAATCGCACTTAATCGAGGTACCTGTTTTCTGTGTCTTGTTTAATGTTTTGTTCTGCTGTGGTTTATTCTACTGTCACACTCTTGGCCAGATTCTTGGGCTGATCCACATCACGCCCCAGCTCCAGCGCAGAGTAATATGCCAGAAGCTGCAGCGGAATACTCATCAGGAACGGGTAGATATACTCGACAGTCTTAGGAACTTCTATAACATCATCAGCTATGCCGTACACATCCTTGTCCCCTTCTGCAGCCACTGCAATAATCTTGCCGCCCCTGGACTTGACCTCCTTCATGTTGGAGATAATCTTGTCGTGGAGCCTGTCGTCTGTAACCAGGAACAGCGATGGTGTCTTCTCGTTAATGAGAGCTATCGGACCATGCTTGATCTCGGCTGCGCTGAAGCCCTCTGCATGAATATAAGAAATCTCCTTAAGCTTGAGCGCCCCTTCCATGGCTACCGGATAGTTGATGCCACGTCCCAGGAACAGGAAGCTTTCGGTATGGCAGTACTTCTTTGCTATAGCCTCAATCTTAGGCGCACTCTTGAATATAGTCTCAAGTTTCTCTGGCACAGCTTCCATCTCATCTATGAATGCAAGTCCATCCTCAAAGGACATATTCCTGAGCCGTGCCATAATCAGGGTAAAGATATACATAGCTGTCATCTGGGATGTGAATGCCTTGGTGGATGCAACTGCAATCTCTGGTCCAGAGTGGATATATACACCGCCGTCCGATTCCCGTGCTATGGTGGAACCTACCACATTGCAGATTCCCAGAACTCTGGCACCTTTTCTCTGAAGCTCCCTCATGGCATATAGGGTATCCATGGTCTCTCCAGACTGGGAGATAGCAAAGTACAGGGTATTCTTCTCTATGATCGGGTTCCTGTAACGGAGCTCTGATGCTATCTCTGCATGGGCTGGGATTCCGGCCATACTCTCTAAAAGATAGGCTGCCACCAGTCCTGCATGGTATGATGTTCCTGCTGCTATGATCACAACCCGTTCCACCTTAAGAAGCTCCTCTGTCGTCATATTGAGGCCTCCCAGGTGTCCTGTGGCATGGGTCCTGTCCAGCCTTCCTTTCATTCCCCGCACTATAGACTTGCTCTGTTCGTATATTTCCTTAAGCATATAGTGGTCGTAGCCAGCTTTCTCAAAAGCCTCTGCCTTCCACTCGATGATATTGATATCCTTTTCTACAACATTCTCATCCAGGTCTACAGTCCTGAAGCTGTCCGGTGTTATGGTGACAACCTCGCCGTCCTGGAGATAGATCACCTGCTTGGTATAGCTGATGATGGCAGAAGCATCGGAGGCCAGGAACATCTCGCCATCCCCTACTCCCATGATGAGCGGAGAACCATTCCGTGCTCCCACCAGCATATCAGGGTGGTCCTGATGCATTACAACCAGGCCATAAGTCCCCTTTAAAAGGCTTAATGTCTCAAGCACTGCCTTGGTCAGGTCTCCTTTGTAGCACTGCTCTATAAGATGAGCTATAACCTCTGTGTCAGTATCTGATTTAAGGGAATGCCCCTTATCCTTAAGGAGCTCACGGAGTTTCTCGTAGTTCTCGATAATTCCGTTGTGGACTATGGCAATCTTGCCGCTGCAGTCGGTATGTGGATGGGCATTTACCTCGGTAACGCCACCATGGGTTGCCCAACGGGTGTGTCCTATACCGTTGTGTCCGAATGGACGTGGAGGCACTATGGCTAAAAGATTCTTGAGTTTGCCTGTAGATTTGATGATTTTAAAGCCTTCTGGGGAATCGACACAGATTCCAGCCGAGTCGTAGCCCCGGTACTCAAGCCGTTTAAGCCCTTCCAAAAGGACTTCTGACGATGGTTTCTTTCCGCAATACCCGATAATTCCGCACATATTCACTCTCCCAGCTTATTTCTTACTTATTTTATCGGCAAAATAAAAATTTTTTTTAAAAATTGAAGCAAAATCACATTTTTTTGTGTGTATAAGGCAGGAGGAACACTATGACAGTTCATTTTATCAACATTCATCTGGTGTGCATCGCCCTTTTGAGCGCCTGTACACCACTGCCTGCCGACAAGAAGCCGGTACAGGGATCAGCATCTCCACCCATGGTACAGGAGGTGGCAAACGATTCTCCTGAGCTGATCACCTTAAAGTTTGACAAAGAGGTCTCTGCCGATGCAGACAACTTTATGATTGTGCCGGAGAAAGGGATAACTTCTGTGGAGTGCAGGGGACATCTGGTGGAGATTCATCCCTCTCAGGAGCTGGATGCCGGGGAGGAGTACTTTATAAAGGGGACAGTCCAGGATGCAAAGAGCAACTCCACCTCCTTTGGAGTGACATTCTTCGGCTATAACCCTGATATTCCTACCCTGGTGATAAACGAATTCACCACCAACGGCTCCGCTAAGCATCCAGATACAGTGGAGCTCTATGTCAAGAAAGGGGGCAACGCCGCAGGTATAACCCTGTTCGGCGGTACCAAGACCACATTCCAGGACAAGTATGTGCTGCCCAAGGTAATCCTGGAATCCGGGGACTATCTTCTTATACACTTAAAGCCCCAGGGGATAGAGACCGAGATAGACGAGACACTCCGGAAAGACGAGGCCAAGGGGTACGATTCCTCGGACAGCGCCTGGGACTTCTGGGTCCAGGGCGGCAGTGGCCTTTCCGGGAACAACGGGGCTGTAACCCTATACACAAACCCATATGGGAAGCTTATGGATGCGGTAATCTACACCAACAGGACATCGGAATCGGATGCCAACTACAGGGGATTCGGCAGCACCAAGTTCATGCTCCAGGCCGATGAGATTGCAGAATCAGGATTCTGGACCATAGCTGGGGACCAGATTGCCCCGGAGGACTGCGTATGGTCTGCCGACTCCACTGCCACCCGCTCCATCTGCCGGGGAAGCACCTCGGAAGATACCGATACCAAGGGGGATTGGCATACAGTGCCCACCTCCAGGTACTCCTTTGGAAAAGCCAACAGTGACGAGGTATATTCAAAATAATGGTATATTGTGAAAAAAGTTATTTCTTTTTTTTACATCTATGGTATAATCAGAAAATAAGGAGTATTTATGGAAACTATGAACTTTGGCTTTATCTCGGTGCTCCCACCGATTATCGCCATAGCACTGGCTCTGATTACAAAGGAGGTGTACTCCTCCCTGTTCATCGGTATTCTTATCGGTGGAGCCATCTTTGCAGGGGGATCTTTTCCTGTATTCTTCAACCATGTTGTTCAGGATGGAATGATTGCACAGCTTTCTGACAGCTGGAACGTGGGAATCCTCATCTTCCTCTGTATCTTGGGAATTATGGTATGCCTTATGAACAAGGCTGGCGGAAGTGCCGCATTCGGTGAGTGGGCTAAAAAACATATCAAGACAAAGACTGGCGCACAGCTGGCAACTATTGCACTTGGTGTGCTTATCTTTATCGACGACTATTTCAACTGTCTTACAGTCGGAAGCGTCATGAAACCTGTCACAGACAACTACAAGATATCAAAGGAGAAGCTGGCTTACCTTATCGATGCCACTGCCGCTCCTATCTGTATCATTGCACCTATCAGCTCCTGGGCTGCGGCTGTTGCTGGATTCGTATCCGAAGGCCAGAACGGTATTGCCCTGTTCTGCAGTGCTATTCCGTATAACTTCTACGCGCTGTTCACTATCGGCATGATGATTTTGCTCTCTATCTTCAACCTGGACTTCGGCCCTATGAAGAAGTTTGAGGCAGCTGTAGACAGAATCACCGAGAAGAATGACCAGGAGATCATAGCTATCGGAAATGGAAAAGTCATCGACCTGGTATTCCCTATCATCATCCTTATTGTAATGTGTGTAATCGGAATGATTTATACCGGTGGTTTCTTCGCATCCGGCGAGGACAAATGCGGCTTTGTGGATGCATTTGCAAACAGCGATGCATCTGTAGGTCTGGTTCTCGGTTCCATGGCAGCGCTTATCATAACCCTTATCTTCTACTTGCCACGCAAAGTCCTGACATTCAAAGAGTGCATGGCTTGTATTCCAGAGGGCTTTAAGGCAATGGTTCCTGCTATCCTGATCCTGACCCTGGCATGGACACTCAAGGCTATGACAGACAGCCTGGGAGCAGCAGACTATGTAGCAGGTGTTGTAGAGCAGAGTGCTGGAAGCCTTAAGAACTTCCTCCCTGCAATTATCTTCCTTATTGCTGTAGGTCTGGCATTTGCAACAGGTACATCATGGGGAACATTCGGTATTCTGATTCCTATCTGTATAGCAGCATTCCCAGATGCTGGAGACCCGATCCGGATTATCTCCATCTCTGCTTGTATGGCTGGTGCAGTATGCGGTGACCACTGCTCACCAATCTCCGATACCACAATCATGGCAAGTGCTGGTGCTCAGTGTAACCACGTAAACCATGTGGCAACCCAGCTGCCATACGCAATTTCTGTTGCAGCTATCTCGTTCATCACCTACATTGTAGCTGGCTTTATAAAGAATGCAGCTGTCTCAATTGTAGTTGGTGCAGCACTGCTGGTTGTATTCCTCCTCTATATGAGGAAGCGGGAAGCAGCTAAATGACATCTGTCATCCTGATGAAATCCGTCATCCTGAAATAAATTCAGGATGACATTTTTTTTGTCTGATGATATTTCAGAAAGGACCGTTTATAAGGCCATATCCCTGGTCAGGCAGATACCGGTAAAGATAGTAGTAGGAGAATCTTCTGCTTCCAGCACCCAGGATACCGGGCTTTACCTCAAATTCACCACCAAAAGTGCCATCGCTCTGGATACCCCAGACATAATCGGCATTGCCATCCACCACCACACCAGTTCCAATCTTCTGCAGCATAGGCCACTTATCGGGAGCACCCTTGATGTTGTTGCGGATAACCACCGAGCTTTCAGCCCTCTCTCCGGATGAATCCAGGAGCATCACCCGATATGTTCCGCTGGGAATCGGCTCAGAAGGATCAGTCATAGTTATGAAATTGCTTCCTATCCACACTTCGCTTTCGCCATACTTCTCCAGCCTGAGATCTTTTCCAGAGATTTCCCAGTACAGCTGATTCTCGTCGTTAATAACATACATCTTATCCATGTCATCAACTCCGTCATCATCACTGGCCATGACAAAGAGTGTCAGAGCCTGGGAATTTTTTCCTGTGGTCTGGTCATGCATCAGGTTGACCTGCCAGAAAGTCTGGCTGATTTTAGGGGCACTCTCTGAACAGCCTGCCAGAATCAAACAGAGGCACAGAAGAAAGAAAATTTTATTTATTATAGAGTTCCGCATTCTCCACCGGCTTTGCATAGACACCCAGGACAAGGGGCAGTGTTGTGGGAGGCAGCCGCCTGAAACGGGCCATGAACTTATCCCTATACTCCTTGGTATAATGCTTAACATATTTATCTGTGTTGTGCATAATATCGTATGCC
>Ga0208297_1002115_pt1 | contig 13010 bp, 5 predicted proteins | sample LMS_cellobiose_e_FD_187367 | JGI IMG/M metagenome (GOLD analysis project Ga0208297, IMG submission 187367) | Rumen-fistulated moose microbial communities from Alaska, USA - LMS_cellobiose_enrichment (SPAdes) (version 2) | ecosystem: Host-associated > Mammals > Digestive system > Stomach > Rumen... | reverse complement strand
CAGCCGGGAACGGCGGCGCGGGGGAGGAAGCCGCGGGCGACCTGCATCAGCGCATGACGAAGCTGGAGGCGGAGCTGCAGGCATTCCGCCAGCAAAACGACGCCGCCGACGGCGCTGCCCCCGCGGAGGAGCCGACAACGCAGGAGGATGGGGAATAAGCCATGGCAAAGCCCAGACAGGTCCTGATCCCGGAATTGGAGGAAATCGAATCGGAAATGGCCCGCGTGCGCAGGAAAGGCAAATACCGCCAGGCCCTTCGGGGCACGGTGGGCACGGTGGTGGTGGTGCTGGCGCTGGCGGTGCTGGTGGCCACGCTGCTGCTGCCTGTGCTGCGCATCACCGGCACGTCCATGCAGCCGGGCTTTCAGCCGGGGGATATCATTGTGGGCTGCAAGACGGATCGTTTCCTTCCCGGCGATATCTGCGCCTTCTATTTTAACAATAAACTCATCATCAAGCGGGTGATCGCCCTGGGGGGTGACGTGGTGGAAATCGATGAAAACGGCCGCGTAACCGTCAACGATCTCCTCCTGGAGGAGCCCTATGTAACCGCATATGATTTTGGCCTGTGCGATATTGACTTTCCTTTTACCGTGCCCCTGGATCAATATTTTGTGCTGGGCGATAACCGGGAAACGGCGGTGGACAGCCGGGCGAAAGATTTTGGCTGCGTGAGTCTGAGCGACATGGTAGGCAAGGTGATGCTGCGCGTATGGCCCCTGAACCGGCTCACCTATTACGGCATGTAAAGGAAAAGACCGATTTCTATATCCTGCGTAACCTGACGGGTTACAGGCATGTGACCCGGAAATAACCACGGATCTGCCCGCGTATAGGATAGCAAAATTCAAGGAATATTGGGCCCCTGCGCCTATTTGATCGGGGAAACAAGAAACAAACTATGGTATGGAATGGCTTGGATCGCGTCTCCGCGGGACCGCAAATAATGATATGCGCCGGGATGCGGACGGGGCGCCGTGGGTTACCGGAGAGGGCAAAACCGGCCCTGAAACGTGATTTCATTACATGATGTAACGCAGCGGAAAGCGTGAAATAATATTGCTGATATAACCGAAAAAAGTATTGACGGGCAAGGCTTTTTCGCCTATAATGGCATCAAGAGAACCGCAGAGCGCACATGCTATTGAAGCATCGCGGTTCCACGCCGTTCCCGCCATCGGGGCGGACGGCACAAAATGATGAAAGCGCATATCGCGCGGCCAACCGCCGGGCGCAGTGCCCGGGAAAGAAAACATACGAATCAATTGATTCCCCATTGACATCAGAACAAGGAAAGGATGAGGGAAGCATGAAAAACATCAAAAAGGTATTTGCCCTGCTGCTGGCGGCGGCCCTGCTGCTGTCGCTGTGCGCCGCTGCGGTCGCGGAGAGCATCACGATAACAGGCTCCGCCATCAGGAAAGGTGAAACCTACACGGTTTATAACCTGCTGCATTGCACCACCGCCGGGAGCGACGCGTATTCCTATTATCTGACCAGCGCGGAATACGACGCCGACACCGACGGCACGCCCAAAACGGGCGGGCTGGGCAAGATCCTCACGGACGCCGGCTTCACCTTTGAAAAGAGCGCCGACGGCACGCGCTATACCGTGAAGAACGACCAGGAGACCGTCGCCACCCTTACGGCGGGCATCAACGATATGATCGCTTCGCTGAAAGGCAATGTGACGCTGCTGGATGCCAAAGCCCTTGACAAGCGGACGGCCACGGCCACGGAGGACGGGCAGGTCACGTTTGAAGAATTGCCCATGGGCTATTATTTCGTGGCGTCCACCCTGGGCGCGGTGTGCGAACTGAGGACCGGCACCGACGCCATCGTGATGGAAAAAAACGCGGCGCCCCAGGTGGATAAAATGCAGTCCGCCAGCGCCGACGGGACCTATGGAGACGCCATCCTGAACCTGAGCATGGGCGACACCGTGTATTATGAAATCGCGGTGACGGACGGCACCGGCACGGACCAGGCCATTACCCTGACGGACGTGCTGTCTTCCGGCCTGACGCTGGATACCGACAGCATTCAGGTGGTTACGAAATCCACCGACGCCGCCACTTCCGCCGTTACGGAAACGGCGGTGGCCGCGGGCAAGTATTCTGTCACCGGCGCATCGGCCTCCGGCTTTACCCTTACGCTGACCGCGGCATACGTTGCGGAACTGGACGCCAACCAGGAAGTATATATCAAGTACAGCGCGGCGGTGAATGAAAACGCGGGCGTGGACAGCAATACCGCCAACAGCAACACGGTCACCATGACGTATTCCCAGCAGACCTTCACGGACGCCACCTATATCGCCACCTACGACGTGCTCGTTAAAAAGGTGGCGAAGGGAACGCAGACGTTCCTGGACGGCGCGGAATTCAAGCTGTATAACGCGGCGACGGGCGGCAATCAGATCCTCCTCAAGAAGGACGGCACCGGATACTACCGCGCCCCGGACGGCGATGCGGACACCACCATTGACATCAACAGCGCCGCCGGCGAAAACATCCGCGGCCTGGCGCCCGGCACCTATTACCTGGAGGAGGTCGTGGTGCCCGACGGGTATAACCCGCTGACGGCGAGAAAGGATTTCACCATCAACGCCGACAACGCGAACAACGTGGAGCTCATCGTTGAAAACAGCTCCGGCGTCATCCTGCCCGCCACCGGCGGCATCGGCACCACCATTTTCTACATCGCCGGCGTTTCCCTGGCGCTGGGCGCGGCCATCGTGCTGGTTGCCCGGAGGAAGGCCGAGCATTCCGACCATGAAAAATAATCTCAGTTTATCTGTCATGCGTGCTGGTGACGGGCGCCCCGGGGCGTTCCTCCCCGCCGGATAGCAGGAAGCCGCCCCCGTCAGCCGTGATGCTTTTTCCATGCTGGCGGCAGGCGGCTTACAGAGTTTTTTGACGGAGTGGCAAACGTGGGCATGAAACGGGCAACGACGAAGAAAAACGGCCGCCGCTTAACCACCCTGCTGCTGGTACTGATCCTGCTGGTCGGCCTGGGGCTGATCGCTTATCCTGTGTTCAGCGAATACTGGAATTCCTTTCACCAGTCCCGCGCGATTATGACCTATGCCGCCAAGGTGGCCGATCTGAACGCCGAGGAATATGAGCGCATCTGGAACGCCGCCCTGGATTATAACCGGCGCCTGACGGAGAACGGCATGGTGTGGCCTGCCACGGAGGAAGAGCTTTCGGATTATGAACGGCAGCTGAACGTGGACGGCACGGGCAATATGGGATTCATCACCGTGCCCAAAGCGGACATCAGCCTGCCGCTGTATCACGGCACGGATGAAGCGGTGCTGCAGACGTCGGTGGGGCATATCCTGGGCACGTCCCTCCCTGCCGGCAGCCTGCACGATGAGGATGATTTTTCCCAGGTGGCATACGGCACCCATTCGGTGCTCAGCGGCCATCGGGGCCTGCCCACGGCGCGGCTGTTCAGCGATCTGGATATGATGCAGGTGGGCGATCTGTTTTACCTGACCATCCTGGACCAGACGCTGACCTACGAAATCGACAAAATCACCGTTATTGAGCCGGAGGACCTGACGGAAATCCAGATTGAGCCGGGCAAAGACCTGTGCACCCTGGTCACCTGCACGCCCTATGGCATCAACACCCACCGGCTGCTGGTGCGGGGCACGCGGATCGAGAATGAGAAGCCGAAGCTGAACGTCCGCATCACGGCGGACGCCCTGAAGATCGAACCGGTTTACGTGGCGCCGTTCATCGCGGTGCCGGTGCTGTTCCTGCTGGTGGTGTGGGTGCTGATTATCACCAGCGGGCGCAAACGCCCGGACCGCGCCTGAGGCGACGGCCATACACAGGAGGACGCAATGACCCGAAGAGCAAACAGCAAACACAGATATGGCGGCGGCGCGCTGCGCCGGGCCGCGGCGTTGCTGTGCGTTCTCACAGTGATTCTCTCCGGAAGCGACCTGCGGCTTTTGGCGGAATCCGCCGGCACGGCCCCCATCTGCGGCCTGGAGGAGCATACCCATACGGCGGATTGCTACGCGCGGGTGCTGACCTGCGGGCAGGAGGCCGCGGAGCCCGTCACGGAAACCCGGCGCGTTTTCATCGGCGAATTTTCCGTGCATCATCATTCTTCCGCCTGCAAAAACGCCCAGGGCGAAATCGCCTGCGGCCTGGCGGAGGGCGCCTATTATCATAGCCACAATGAATACTGCAAGGATGCGGACGGCAATTACGTCTGCGGCCTGAAGAGCCGGAAAGAGCACGTCCATTCCGACACTTGCTGCGACGCGGAAGGGAACCTGACCTGCGGCAAAGACGCCTTGGGCCATCACAAGCATTCAGATGCCTGCTATGAAACCGTGAAGGTGGATGGCCAAACCAGGCGGCTGGTCAAGTGCGGGCAGGTGGAGGTGCCCACCTTCGTGTGCGGCGCGGAGCACTGGCGGGAAGAAACCGTGGTCGTCAGCCCGGGCCACACCCATACCGAGGATTGCTACGGCCTTTCCGATACGCTGACCTGCGGCAAGACGGAGCATGCCCATACCGCCGCATGCTATCCGGCCCCCACGGAAGAACCGACAGAAAAGCCCACCGAGGAACCGACGGAAGAGCCCACGGTGGAGCCGACGGAGGAACCCACGGCGGAGCCGACGGAAGAACCCACGGCGGAACCAACGGAGGAACCGACGGAGGAGCCCACGGAAGAACCGACGGAAGAGCCCACGGTGGAGCCGACGGAGAAGCCCACCGAGGAGCCGACGGAGAAGCCCACCGAGGAACCGACAGAGAAACCCACCGAGGAACCGACAGAGAAGCCCACCGAGGAACCGACGGAAGAACCCACGGCGGAGCCCACGGAAGAACCGACGGCGGAGCCGACGGAAGAACCCACGGAGGAGCCTACTGAGGAGCCCACGGAAGAGCCTACGGCGGAGCCCACCGAGGAGCCGACGGAGAAGCCCACGGAAGAACCCACGGCGGAACCGACGGAAGACCCCACCGAGGAGGCGACGGAAGAACCGACGGAAGAGCCCACGGAAGAACCGACGGCGGAGCCCACGGAGGAACCGACGGCGGAGCCCACCGAGGAGCCGACGGAAAAGCCCACCGAGGAACCGACGGAGGAGCCCACCGAGGAACCGACGGCGGAACCGACGGAAGAGCCTACGGCGGAGCCGACGGAAGAACCAACGGCGGAACCGACGGAAGAGCCCACCGAGGAGCCGACGGAGAAGCCCACGGAAGAACCAACGGCGGAGCCCACGGAAGAGCCTACAGAGGAGCCGACGGAAGAGCCCACGGCAGAGCCGATGGAAGAACCTACGGCGGAGCCCACAGAGGAACCGACGGAAGAACCCACGGAAGAACCAACGGAAGAGCCTACTGAGGAACCCACCGAGGAACCGACCGAAGAACCGACGGAGGAGCCTACTGAGGAGCCGACGGAAGACCCCACCGAGGAGCCGACGGAAGAACCCACGGCGGAGCCCACCGAGGAACCGACGGAAGAACCGACGGCGGAGCCCACGTCCACGCCTGTCCCGGAACCGCTGGTGTATGCGTCCGCCCAGGTGGGGGACAGCGTGCTGCTGCGGGATGTGCTGGAGGGCCTCGGGGTGCCCGCCGAGGGCGTGACGCGCGTGGAGGCGCCCCATGATACTCAAATTGTTGCTGAGGAAACGGAAGCGGGCTGGCGGCTGACGCTGCTTGCGGATGGCGAAATCACCGTTATCTTTGCGGATGAGACCATCCTGCCGGTGCGCTTCACGCTTCAGGAACCGGAAGATATCCACATCACGATTGCCGCCGATTTTGCCGCATACGATCCCCTGAACGCCGAAAACACGGCCATCCTTTACGATATGGAGCGGCTGGGCGTGACGGTGGATCTGGCCGCGCTGCTGGCCGCGGAGGGCGATTCCCTTGACGGCGCGGCGCTTGCCGTTGCCGTCGCCGGCCCCTTTGAAAACGCGGATTGGGCGGCGCTGACGGCGGAAGACGGCGGGGAAGAGGTCACGCTGACGGAGGATGGCCGCCTGCTGATTTGCGGCGATGGGCAGCTGACCCTCCATGGCGGCAAGGTCTCCGTGGAAATCACGGTGACGGGCTTTGCCCTGCCCATGACGGACCTGCTGGAAACGGAAAACGGCTTCATCCGCGTGGATCGCGGCGACGTGCTGGCCGGCTCCCGGGCGCAGATCACGCAATTGGACCAGGACGACGTGGATGCCCTGGTGGCCCAGTGGCTGCTTCCGCCCGTCAAAAGCGCGGGGGCCAAAAAAGCCCCGGCAAAAACGGCCCAGACTGCCGCCCGGCGGAGCGGCGGCGAAGCGGAGAAGACGGGCGCAGGGGAAAAGATCCCCGGCTCCCTCACCGCCTATGCCGCCTTTGACGTTTCCATCCTTACGGGCGAGGAGGAACATACCCGGGACGGCGAATACCGTGTCACCATCATTCCGCCCGCGGCTATTGATATGCTGTCCGCCCTGCCGGAAGGGGCCTGCGCGACCCATATCGGCTATACCCTGTATCATCTTCACGACGGCCAGCTGGATGCCATGGACGGCGAAGGGCTTTCCGTTTCGGAAAACGGCGGCGTTATCGAAAGCTTTTCTTTCACCACCGACAATTTCAGCCAGTTCATCCTGCGCTATACCGTTGATTTTGCCTTTGCCAGCAAGGAATGGAGCATGGAGGGCGGCAGCAGCATCCTGTTGTCCGATCTGTTTGCCCTCCTGAATATCGAAGCCAAAGCATCTGACGTCCAGCGGGCGGCCTTCTCGGACGGCAGATTGATTGCCGTGGAGCAAACGGAGGGCGACTGGCGGCTGACCTCCCTGGCCCCCTTTGACACGGAAGAAACTCTCATCGTGATCTTTTACGACGGCACGCCCCTGATCATCAGCGTGACGGATGCCCAGATCACCGCCCATGTGCTGACCGCTGACGGCGAAAAATACGAAATCACCCTGACCTACGATGAAAACGAAGCGGGTATCCCCAAAGAGGCGGAATTGAACGCCCGTGAAATCCTGGAGGGCGACGAAGCCTACGCCGCCTACCGCCGGCAGGCCCTGGACGCCGTGGGGGGCGATGAGAACGGCTTTGCCCGGCTCTTTGATATTGAAATCTGGGCGGAGGGACAGAGGATCGAGCCCACGGGCCCGGTATCCGTGCAGATCGCGCTTTCGGAGGTGCCCGCGGAGGCGGAGGAGCAGCTCAAGGTGGTGCATTTCGCCCAGGAGGGCGCCACGGTGATCGACCCCGCGCTGCCCGCCGGGGAAGGGGACGCGGAGCCCGCCCGGGCGGCGGAAACCGTGAACACCGTGCTGACCTTCCAGACGGACGGGTTCTCCGTGTACGCCATCGTGGAAGCGCCGCCGCCGCTGGTGCTCGAAGCCGAAACCGTGGGGGATCTTGAAGAGCTGGCCGCCCATACGAACGAAGGATTCTACCTGTCCATTACGCAAAACGGCACCGTCAAATATTTCTCGAAAAACCTGAACGGCAACAATTGCTTCAATCTGGTGACCGGCGTTTCCTCTGCGGCTGTCTGGCGCTTTGAGCCTGCCGGCGGCGCGAATGAATACTGCATTTATACGCTGGTAAACGGCGCGAAAATGTACATGTGGAATAAATCCGGGAACCTGATGGATCTCACCGATGCTGCGGCGTCCGCCACGGCCTTTGCGCTGAGCGAAGCGGCGGACGGCCAATTCTATTTCAAAAAGTCAACGGAAAACAAATGGCTGCAGTATTCCAACGGCGGCGGCGGCATCCGGCTTTGGACGGATAAGAACAACGCCGCAAACAGCAGCATCACGCTGATCTACGCTTCCTCCCTGGACCTGCCGGAGGACCCCTACGGGCTGAACGGCAAAACGTTTGGCATCGTGAATTACAAATCGGGCGTCACCGGCGCAGCCATGATGGCGGAGGCGAGGAGCAGCACCAATCCCAAGGGCTGCACGGGGAAGGAAGTGACCATCCGGGTCAACCCCATCAAGCCGCTGGAGCAGGTGTTCGTCAGCAAAAGCAGCGATATTTCCCTGTGGACCTTCACGGCCCTCAGCAACGGAAAATACTATATTTCCAGCGGCGGAAAATACCTGAGCATCACGCCTTCCGGCGGAGACAACGCGCACCTGGCCCTGGTGGATGAGGCGGATGAAAGCTGCGAAATTTCCGTCACCACGGGCACGGGCGCACAGGCGGGCATGTATCAATTGTTCGTGAACCAATACGCCGTGAACCTCTCGGGCGGCAAGGCGAGCAACGGCTTTATCGGCTATGCCATCAAGGGCAGCAATACGGAAGGAAACTCCTGGCACTATTTGGTGGAAGAAACCACCCTGTCGGAGGATGACTTCGTCACGTGGAGCGCCCAGAAGGTGAGCGTTTCCGACCGCGGCAGCGTCGCCACCGGGAAACAGGTGGTCATTTATACCCGCAAATGGAACGATGCCGAGAAGGAATATGAATTCTACGCCGTAAACCATGACGGCACACTGGTCCAGTGCTTTGAAAGCGGCAGCTCCATCCAGTGGGTCGGCAGCAGGATCAATACCATGCTGTGGGAATTCACGGAGTATCTGGACGCCCAAACCGGAGAGCCCAATTATTATTACGAACTGCAGAACACCTATTCGGGCAAATATCTCGCCCCGCAGATCAGCGGGGAGCAGAGCCTGTCCGGCAGCACCATCGGCGTCAACCTGCCCGGCAGGCGGTATGGCGATTTCTATACCACCATCCTGGCCTGGGACGATCCGTATTACGATTATGCCGGGCTGGTGACGGACGGCATGCGGCTGGGCTCGGCGCGCATGTCCGAAGCGGAGGATTTCTACTTCGCCGTGATGGAAGTGTCGCCAGAGCCGCTGACCCCGGTGGCCACGGTGGACCATACCCAGTATGGCATCACCATGAAGATCGTGAATTTCACGCCGGACAACCCCAACGGCGACAGCCACGACAACACTTCCACCACCACCAATACCCAGCACAACGTCATAGGAACCAGCCATTACGAACAGAAGAACGCCATGACGGGCCTGGTTTCCAGGTTCCTGGACAGCGATGGATACCCCACGGCGACCCGCACCGGCGCGTCGCTGGGCCAGCTTTTTGGCAGCGCCACGGAAGTCAACCACCTGTTCATCCAGAGCACCTACGACGGAAGCGGCTATTACGAATTTGACAGCACCCAGAACTTTGCCTACCTGAACGGCAGCCGGTTCAGGGTCTATAAGGAACTGGGCACTGTTGAAGTCAACAAGAACACCTTAAAGCACGGGCAGTTCATGCCGTATAATGATCTGCAGCCGGGCGTGTTTTCGGGAGTGAACAGCAATACCTGTGATATTGCCGGCAATGAGCTGAAAGAGAACAATCCCCGCAAATACGAGCCGCTGTACAAGATTGCCGCTCTCAACACCAACGAGCCCAACCGCGCGGATTACTTCTTCGGCGTGGAATTGGAGGCCCGCTTTATGCAGACCCCCAGCGGCCACGACAACTGGGGCCACGACATCATCTTCCAGTTCACGGGGGACGACGATTTCTGGTTCTACGTGGACGGCCAATTGGTGCTGGACCTGGGCGGCATCCATGGCGCGCTTCCCGGCTCCATCAACTACAGCACCGGCGTGGTGAAGAATAACGGCGTGGAAACCACGCTGTACGAGGTGTTCAAGGCCAATTATATAGCCCAGCACGGCGTGGGTGCGGACGACGCGGGCCTGGCCGAATACCTGCAGGAGACCTTCAAATTAAATAAGGACGGCCAGTATGTGTTCCGGGATTACACCGAGCACACCATGAAGATGTTTTTCATGGAGCGCGGCGGCGGCGCGTCCAACCTGCGCATGCGCTTCAACCTGGCCACCATCGAACCGGGGCAGGTGCTTTTGAGCAAGGAAGTATCCGGCACGGACAAGCGGGATTACGCCAGCGCGGAATTCCCCTATCAGATTTGGTACCGCAAGGATGACGACGGCGGCTTCCGGCCGCTGAAGGGCACCGACGATGAAGACAATATTACGGTAAAGTATCAGAAGTCCAATGAAAACGTGACGTTTGCGGACGAATACGTGATCGAGGGCGTTTCGTATGAAAACGTATTTCTGCTCAAGCCCGGCCAGGTGGCCGTCATTGACGTGCCAAGCCAGGCCATCGAATACAAGATCACCGAATGCGGGGTGGACCCCGCCCTGTACGACACCACCGCATGCAACGACGGCGACGTGACGCTGACGCAGATGGAGCATACGGAAAGCGGAAAGACGATCATCGACTATACCACCAGCCCGTCCGCTGTTTCCAAGCGCAAGAAGGTGGTCTTCAACAACCACGTGAACCCCGAAAGCCTGCGTACGCTGACGATCACGAAAAAGCTGGTTGACGCCGAAGGCAACCTTTTGACCCGGGAAGACGACCCCACCACCTTCCGCTTCCGCGTGTACCTGGGGAAGAATCTGGAATATTACAGCATGGCCAGCTATCACGTGAAGGACCCCGACGGGTACTACTGCAAATACGACAGCAGCAGGGGCTTTGTGGCGACGGCGTATAACAGCCTGGACGCGGAAGGCCTGACCGCCGCGGAAAAGAACATGCTGACCTTTACCTCGTCCCCCAACGGCGCCATTGATAAAATCCCCGCCAATTACAGCGTGGAGATCCGCGACATCCTGACGGACACCCGCTTCAGGGTGGAGGAATGGGAATCCGACACGCCCAAAGGCTATGGGCTGATGCAATACGTCCGGGTGGTGGAAAACGGAAACGCCACCTATATCGCGGATGAAGGCGGCGTCAACACCGGCGTCATCCGGGATGTGGCCCATGCCAAGATCGAGGTGTGGAACAAGCGCGGCTTCGGCATCACGGCAAACAAGGTCTGGTCAGACGTGAATTTTATGAAGTCCCACGACAATATCTACTTTGCCGTGTATAACAGCGAAGACGGCCAGCCGCTGCAGGTCAAGCGCATGCGCACGGAAGTGGTGCCCGGCCACCTGAGCGCCGAGTCCTCCGTTTACTTCTATTTCCCGTCGCTGGAAGAAGGAAAGGCCTTTGAAGATTACAAGGTATATGAGGTAACGCTGGGGAACGCGAGCCCCACCGTGGCGGCGGACGGCACGGTGACGGATTACGGCACGGTCACGCCCATCGCGCAGGACGGAACGCTGACAAACGGCGGCGTTGCCGCCAGCGGCGATGCGGTCAGCCATGATTACATCGTCACCTATGCCCAGGGCGAGGCCACCGGCAGGGTGGAGGGCGTGCAGAACATCCGCACGGATACGGTGACCAACACCCGCATGGACGCCAGCGTGACCTTCAAAAAGACCGACTGGAGCGGCCAGCCGCTTTCCGGCGCGGTGTTCACGCTGACGGACAGCGAAACGGGCGAGCCCGTCGGCGCGGATGCGTATACCTCGGACGCCCGTGGGCTCATTACCATCGCTTACCTGAAGGAAGGCGCCTATATCCTGCGGGAGACCGGCGCGCCCCGGGGCTATCGGCCGCTGCCGGACGCGCTGACCATCACCATGGACGGCCAGGGCGCGGCGTCCTTCAGCGGCCTGGAGGCATATGCCGACTGCCGGCAGACGGGCAATACCGATTCCTATACCGTGACGCTGAAAAACGAGCGGTTCACCCTGCGGGCGATGAAGGTGAGCAGCCTGGATGATACGCCCCAGGCGGGCGTGCATTTCGCTCTGTACAACCAATTTATGGCAAACGACGGCAGCCTTATCATGGACTATCTCCCCAGGGAAGGCTTTGAGGATCTGGTGACGGATGCGGACGGCATCGTGCCCGGGATCAATGAACAGCGCCTGCCCCCCGGCACCTATTACCTGAAGGAAACCCAGCCCCTGGATGGGTTCGAGCGGCTCCCGGGCCCGGTGTGCTTCACCATTACCGGCCAGGGCACCGTGACGGTGGCGGAGGACGTGCCCGCAGGATGGCTGACCTCCGCGTCGGAGGAAGGCGTAACCGACTACACCCTCACCATTCCCAACCAGAAGAGCAAAATCATCTATATCCTCAAAACCAACGAGGACGGAAGCGCGCGTCTGGGCGGCGCGGCGTTTGAATGGTATCGGAAGGCGGAACAGCCGGACGAGCCCGACGAGCTCATCAAGAGCGGCACGACCGGCAGCAGCGGCGTGCTGGAGCTGTCGCTCATTACGGATGGCACGTACCTGCTCAAGGAAATCACGCCGCCTGCGGGGTATCATCCGCTGACCGCTTCCCTGACCATCACCATCAATACTGCCGCCCAGGAGGAAAGCGAAAGGTACATTTCCTCGGATGAAAGCATCGCCCGGGCGGAACTGCAGCCCAACGGCACGCTGCAGATTCGGGTCATCAACAAAACCGGCATCCGCCTGCCCGCCACCGGCGGCCCCGGCACGGGGGCATATACCGCCTGGGGCGCGGGGCTTGCGCTGCTGGCGGCGGCGCTGCTGGCGCGAAGAAGAAGAAAACGCGTGGAATAACAAACGCGGCTGTGCCGGCGAAAGCGCCGGCACAGCCGTTTTTCAGGCCAGCAAAGCCGGCCCGTAAAAGAAAAAACCCGGCCTATTCCGCCGGATTTTCTGGTGCGTGGCACCTCCAATGGGATTCGAACCCATGTTTCCGCCTTGAGAGGGCGGCGTCCTAGGCCTCTAGACAATGGAGGCAAATGGCTGGGGAACAAGGATTTGAACCTTGACAATACGAGTCAGAGTCGTAGGTGCTGCCGTTACACCATTCCCCAATGCCGCGGCTTTTTCAGCCGCGCTACATAGTATAGCAAAAGCGGGCAGGGCTGTCAAGAGGTTTTTTGAAAGAAACTTGCCGGCTTCGTTTCGCGCATTTTGCGGCGCGGCGGACGGCGGAAAAGCAAGATACGCGGAGATCGCCGCGGCAGGGATTTCCATCAAAAGCGCGCATGCTTCTCATCCCCGCTTGACATGCTAATGCTGTTTGGCAAAGGGGGGATTTTTTTTGAGCTGG
>Ga0208297_1002114_pt1 | contig 13011 bp, 16 predicted proteins | sample LMS_cellobiose_e_FD_187367 | JGI IMG/M metagenome (GOLD analysis project Ga0208297, IMG submission 187367) | Rumen-fistulated moose microbial communities from Alaska, USA - LMS_cellobiose_enrichment (SPAdes) (version 2) | ecosystem: Host-associated > Mammals > Digestive system > Stomach > Rumen... | reverse complement strand
TCGTTGAAGGCTTCGTGAACAAACTGAAAGCGGTAAAGCGAGTAATGTATGGGCGCGCCTCACTTGATTTGCTCAAACGGAAAATGGTCTTCTGCGACCTATGCTTCAACTAAATTGCGGAAGAACCGAAAATGTTGTCACCAACCAGCATCTGGGAAGCAGGGACATCCGTCATCGCGCCAAGAAGGCCGACATCTAGCGGGAATACTTTGAACACATCGATATCTTCATAGAATTTGAGCGGGTACTCGATTTTGGAGACGCGGTGGATCTTGTAGATGAGCCCGGCGTCTTTGAGCCAAGTGATGGCTACTTCAAAGTCTTTTGCCCTGCCACCTTTACGGACGGCTCCGTAGAGGAACTTCTTGTTCTCTTTGGCGAGGTGTGAAGGCAAGGAATCCCAGACCATTTCGATGCGGGGAACTTCTTTCTTGGGGGCGTGCTTGGAGAAGTCTTTTCTGTAGCCGGCAAGGATGTCTTTCTGGATCATACGAACGGTCCCCAGACCTTTCCCTTCGATGTAACCGGCGACAGCCTCTGGCATTCCTCCCACATAGTAATACTGGCGCAGGAGGTCGATGTATTTCTGGCTAAGCGTGTTCACCGCAGTCCAGTCACAGTCCAACAGGAGCTGGGTAAGTTTCTCGTTACCGGTGGCGTTCAAGAATTCGTGCAGGGACATCGGGAACATACGGACCAGCTCTACCATCCCGACCGGGAAGGACTGGTCCTCGTGGATGGAGATGCCCAGCAGTGAACCGGCGACGGCTACATCGTACTGGGGGAAGTCCTCTTTGAAGTATTTGAGGCAGCCGAGGGCGGCAGCGCTTTCCTGAATCGCGTCAATGATGATGAGGGTATCCTTCGGCACGATGTCCACACCAGTATGAGCAGAGAGGGTGCGGATGATGCGCGGGATGTCGTGGTCAGGCTCAAAGATAGATTTGGCTACTGCATCTTTGTCCAGGTTTACATAGGAGAGCGTTTTGTACTCCTTGCTGCCAAACTCTTTAAGGATGTATGTCTTGCCTACCTGTCGGGCTCCATCAAGTACAAGTGTTTGTGGTCTCTACGTGACTTCCACTCAAGTAGTTTCGCGTATATTTCTCTTTTCATACAACAAAAATTCGGACGAATATCCAGTCAAAATCAACAAAAATCCGGACTATTTCTTCTTGAACGCTTCTTCCATCTTCTTGATGGCGTCTTTCTTGGCGGATTCGGTGATGTCGATGTAGGGCTTCATGGACTTATAGTCGCAGTGGCCGGTGAATCGGGCATCCAAAAAAGACCTGGCAGCCGAGCTAAATGAAGTGAAAGAAGACGCTACACAGCCCTTATATGATTACGATAAATCCCGATTTAACGCTGCAAATCAACTTTTTTATCCTTTCTCCGTATGAAGTACACGTAGGTCAGCAGGACGATATTCATCATCAGGGAATAGAGAATGGCAGGGATGGCCATCTCCTCGTTGGCGAAGATAAAAGGGCTGGAAGCGATGGCAATGGCCTGCGCCGCATTCTGCATCCCCACTTCGATGACCACCGTCCGCCGCTGCTGCGCGTCGTTGCGCACCAGGCGGGAGAGCAGGGAGGAACAGCCGACAGCCACCAGAATCAGCGCCGTCACACAAAGGCCCAGGATACCGATGTTGTCCAGAATGGTATGCCGATGCTGGATGTAAAAGACGGTTATCAGCGCCACATCTCCCCCGGCCAGTTTGGAGAAAACATTGGAAGAACTGCCTCCCGGGCAGCAGGCAATGAGTACCAGGCCGATATAGTTTCCGGTCATAGCCAGGCAGATAAACCGGATATTGACCAGATAAATGGTCCATAGACAGAGAAGGATACTTGTACTTTTCAAGCATCCGTTGCGCCAGAAGCGTTTTTCCCGTATGGGATGCACCGGTAATCAGAATAACCATACGCTATTTCCCAATCTTCTTAATAAGCGTCAAATCACCGCTGGACAGTGCCTCAAAGTTGGCCTCAATCTTCTCGATGTCCCAATCCCACCACTTCAGTTCCAGAAGGAAGGCGATAAGCTCGTCATCAAAGCGTTTCCGGATTACCCTACAGGGATTCCCGGCCGCTACGGCATAAGGAGGGATATCAGAGGCCACGACTGAATTGGCGCCAATGATGGCTCCGTCACCGATATGGACACCCGGCATTACGGTCACGTTCTGGCCGATCCAGACGTCGTTGCCGATCACGGTATCGCCCTTTAGGGGAAGTTCGTCCTTCACCGGTGCGATGGCGCTGCCCCATTCGCCGCCCATGATGTAGAACGGATACGTAGTCACTCCGTCCATTCGATGATTAGCGCCATTCATCACAAACTCGATGCCCTTGGCAATGGCGCAGAATTTCCCGATAATCAGTTTGTCACCGATGAAATCGTAGAAATGCGTGACGTGCTTCTCGAACTGTTCCGCCCCGTCCACATCGTCATAGTAGGTGTAGTCCCCGATGATGATGCGGGGATTCTTCACCACATTCTTGATGTAACAAAGGCTCGGAATCTTGGGATTCGGGAAGACAGCGTTAGGATCGGGTCTGCTGGCAATTTTGTGCATGGTGGTAAATTCTGTTTTGAGTGCAACCTCTCCGGAGGATTACCTGATGGCTATATACCCGCTCTCATCAATCATATCCGCACCTTTCTTAGTGAAGAGGAACTGAAAGAGTTTATACGCCACGCTCTCGTGATTTTCCGTCTTGCGGACCGCGGCGTAAATGCTTGAGACAAACGGATACTTGTTCGACCTCAAAGACTCCTTGCTGGGCGCCACACCATCGATGGAAAGCATATCGACTCTCATCAGGTCCCGGACCATCGCCGTGCAATAGAAGAAGGGCGTGTAGCCGATACCATATTCATCGACTTCAAGTTGCAGGTATGGCGAGGCCATCTGCGAGCCGATGATCTCGTGCATATAGGTTCCTTCGGTTCCGTCAATCATTTTCAGTCCGTCCATAACCAGGGTCTCCATCTTCTCCTGGCTGCCGGAGTCAGCATCACGGATATACGGAGTGATAGCGTGGTCAACTCCGCCGACCTCCTTCCAGTTGCTTATCTCACCGGTATAGATCTTCCGCACCTGGTCCGAAGTCAGATTCTTGACGGGGTTCTTGGGATTGACGATGAAAACCAGCGCATCGATGGCCAGCGGAACCGTCTCCAGTTCTACGCCCCATTCTGCCGCCGATGCCGTTTCATTCCTGGATATATCGCGGCTGGCGATGATCACATCTGTCTTTCCTTCGATGAGATTCATATAGGCCCCGTGCGTACCGCTGCAGAGATTCTTACTCTGATAATCGTTCAGAGAGAATGGTGCCTTCTCCGAGTATAGATCAGGATTGATAACATAAACCCTGCCGCTCAGCCAGTCCTCTTCCCACTTGTACGGTACTCCCAGCAGCTTGTATGCCACCAGGTCCCGAGCCGGCTTTGTACTGGTGGAGCAGTCCGTGAGCGGCCAGTCCTCCAAGGAAATGCCCGAGAGCGTCTTATAGGTGTCATCTGCCTTGTCGCAAGCCGATAGAAGAATGAAACCCACGGCCCAGGCAATAAGACAGGACGAGCGTCTCTTTGCTATTTTACAGTGTATCATATCGGTCTATTTCGATTTATCATTGCAAAAATACAAATAATCCCCCACACTATTATGCACTGCTCCAAAGCGGTCTGTCAAATCAAAAAATTTCGTACCTTTGCGCCTGCGAAAAGTTTCTTTTCGCAGCTTGGTAGAGCTGCAATCTCCACTGTCATTCAAAAACCGTTTATTATGAAAAGGAGATTGCTGTTTACCATTCTCTCCATCAGTCTGCTGACCGTTATGGCGGGTGCCGCCATCGCCCCGGCGCTGGGCGTTATCAGCGCACATTTCGCTGGTCGTAACCCGCTGCTTATTCAGCTGATTGTCAGCCTTCCCGCGCTGTTTATCATTCTCACGAACCTGGCCTTCCCGCTGCTCTGTCGCCTGATGAAAACCCGCGCGCTGGCTCTCACCGGGCTGGGACTCTATGTACTGGCCGGAGCCGGTGCTTTCTTTGTCCGCGACATTGGGGCGCTGCTGGTCTTGCGTGCGCTGATGGGCGTAAGCGTGGGGATGATCATGCCGCTTTCCACGGGCCTTCTGGCCTATTATTTTCCGCCGGAGGAACAGGCTGGGCTGATGGGCCTCTCGGCCGCCATGAACCAGATGGGCGGCGTGGTGGCCACCTTCCTCGCCGGTGTGCTGGCCGGCATCGGCTGGAACTATGCTTTCCTTGTGTATCTGCTCGGGCTGATTGCCATCGTCCTGGTTGCACTGTTTCTGCCCGGTGAGCGCCTGCAGGGCAAAGGAGGCGTGTCGCTTTCACTTCTCAGGCAATTTCACCCTTCTGTGGTGGGGATGTTCCTGGTGATGATTCTTTTCTTCATCTATCCCACCAACTTCGCCTTGACGGCGTCGGAAACCCTGCCTGAGATGGGCGTGACGCTGACTATGGTGGGGCTGGATGTCGTGGCTTTCCTGGTGGGACTTTGCTTCGGGGCCTTGATGAAACGCTTCGCCGCACAGATGAAATATGTCGCGCCGATAGGGTTCCTTGCCGGATATCTCTGCCTGGCAGCGGGAGACGGCATCCTCTGTTTGCTTGCCGGGTCTACCCTTATCGGCATCGCCAACGGCATCGGCGTCCCTTATCTGAATACCATCGGCAGCGTAAAAGCCGGGAAGGACGCCGCCACGACCGTGATGCCGCTGCTTTCCGCCGCGCTTTATCTGGGGCAGTTCCTCTCACCGCTTATCGTTTCTCCCATCGCTTCTGCGGCAAGCACCTCTCCCTATTTGGTGGGGGCCGGAATCGCCGTCATCTACCTTTTGCAGACCGTTCTAACACGGGATAAGCAGATGCTTCCAGCCACTCATTGACTTGCTCCTCCAGCGAGGCGGCAGGCACAGAGCAATTAATATGTTGATGCCCTGGCTCTGGCAAGCCGCCATGCTCACGCTCAGCGGCGATTTCTACTCCTCAATGTGTAGCCTTCAGATACTGCAAGTCGCCATACCAATAAGAGGCAGTGCAGCCGCCGTCGATGAGGAAGTCCGCACCGCTGATGAAACGTCCGCGAGACGACATGATGAACTCTGCCAAGTCGCCCACTTCGTCGGGTGTTCCGGCACGTCGGGCGGGCATCCCCTCAATCATCTTCAGATAGCCGTCCTTGCGCGGGCCGTGTAGTTCGTCGTTTGCCAAGGGCGTGATGATGATGCCCGGAGAAATGCTGTTGATTGTGGCATTACGCTTGCCCCAACGGGTAGCCTCGTACATCACTCTCAAAACATTGCAACGCTTGGAGTACTGATAGGCTTTCAGTGTGTCGTCGATTTCCTTCAAGAAGGACAAATCCAGCAGTTCATCCACGGGAGTTGTGGCCAGTGCTTCGTTCTGCTCCTGCGGCAAGGCAGGCAGACGGTGACCGCTCTGCGAAGAGATAATCACGCCGGAGCCTCCCTCAGCGATTATCTTGCCGAACTCTTCCAAGAGTACACTCGTGCCATAAAGGTCAACGCGAAGTATCTCTTCCACAGGAGCCTGCGACGGTGAAACGCCAGCGGCATTCACCACATTTGTCACCTCACCCTTGCTCGTGGCATAGGCCACCAGTTCCAGGATGTCCTCCTTAGTGCCGAGGTCACACTGAATCGTTGAGCACTCGAAGCCTGCATTCTCCAGGGTCTTGGCAGCCTGCTCAGCATGCTCCAGGCTATAATCAGCCAATACGATGTGCTTGCCGGCAGACACGCGGCGGATGATTGCCTGCCCGATGCTCCCGGCGCCTACTAATACGGATACTTGCTTTGCCATCTCATTCACTTGTTTTGGGAGACAAATGTTTCAATCTGCTTGGAAGCAGTACCCACTTTAGAACCCTGGATGGAAAGTCCTTTCTCAACCGTCGCCGACGGCAGTGCCGCTTTCAGGTCGCGGAGACCGCTGCCGAAGCCGCTGCCTTCGTGGGTAGTGAATGGTATCACGGTCTTTCCGGCCCAGTCGTGGGCCTCCAGGAAAGTTGCGACGCACATCGGGTAAGTGCCCCACCAGCAGGGCCAGCCCAGGTAGATGGTGTCGTATTTGGTAATGTCAATATCCGCTTTGAGCGCAGGACGAGCCTTGGCGTTCAGTTCTTCCTTGGCCTCCTGCGTGCACTCGTAGTAATCCACGGCATATTCCTTGACGGTCTCAAGGCGGAAAATATCGGCCCCTGTAAGCTTCTGAATCTGCTCGGCAACTACCTGCGTGTTGCCTTTCTTAAGGTTCACGATGCCTTCCGAAGTATAGTTCTGCCCGGTGCGGGAATAATAGACCACAAGGGTTTGGGCCGATGCCGTCAGGGCGGCAAGGGCAAGAATGGCGGCAAGAATAATTTTCTTCATAGATTCTTCATAAGATTCTTCACTTCGTTCAGAATGACAATTAATTGGCTTGGGCGACGATCAGGTTGATCTCACGGTCACAATGGGCGGCTTCGGCGCCATGGATGGCAACGCCAGCTGTAATGTCGGCTTCAGGAACCGTCATCTTGATTTGGCGGATGCTGCCGCCCAGGCCGCTGCCCTCGTGGGAGCAGAACGGCACAATCTTCTTTCCGGCGAAGTCGTAACTCTCCAGGAAAGTGAACACGGCCATCGGCGGAATGCCCCACCAGTTGGGATAACCCAGGATGATGGTCTCGTACTGGTCCATATCGGCCACGGTACCGGTGAGCTCCGGACGGGCCTTGGCGCGGAGTTCCTGCTTGGCCTCTTCAATGAGTTCATAGTAGTCCTCCTTGTACTCCTTCACCGTCTCGATGCGAAAGACGTCGGCCTCCGGGAGGGCTGCCTTGATTTTGTCCACAATGACCTCGTTGTTGCCTCTTTCAAGGAAGCGGACGCTGCCGTTTACATAGTTTTCTCCGGCGTGGGAATAGAATGCGATAAGTGTCTTTGCCATATCAAAGCATTTGTTTTGTTTGATACAAAGTTCGGGAGAATTCCGCTATCTGATGTTTTACATTTTTCGCCAGATTTTTCACTTTTTCGCGCAAAACTCGCTATCTTTGCAGCATGGATTTCTTCTATTCAGAGAGTATCGCTGATATCGACCTGTCAGAACTGAGAAATTGCTGCCTTCATCTGCTCTGTACCGCAGGCGAAGGAACGCTGATGTATTATGACCGCTGTTTTCACTTCCGTAAGGATGACTTGCTTGTCATGTCCCACCCGGAAGCCATCAGCCATCCGGCGCTGACTCCCGGCACCGCTGGAACGCTGTTTGCGGCCGATTACAAGTTCCTCCAGAACCAGCTCCCGGCCAACAACTACTCCATCGGCGGGAGCATCAGCTTGTACGGCAACCCGGTCATTTCGCTTTCGGAGGACCAGGCGGCAGTTTTTCTTGCCGACATCCACCGCCTGAGGGACAGGATGTCAGATACGGAGCACCGCTTCTACCGGGAGTTGATGGGCAGTCTCTGCCTTACCATGATGTACGACATCTTCTCCTTCCACAGCGAGCGGGACGGCGGAAACGCTTCAACGGAACGTGCCGGGTTCATCGTAAACGAGCTTATGCGGCTTCTCTCCGAAGGAAATTCACGCACGGAGCGCTCTGTAGGCTGGTATGCCGCGCAATTGAATGTTTCGGAAAAATATCTTTCCTCCACGGTAAAACGCCTGACCGGACATTCGGTCATGTCCTATATTGACCGGCATACGATACCCATCCTCAAGGAATATCTGGACAATCCGCGCTATTCGCTCACGCAGATAGCGGACAGGATGAATTTTGCCTCACTTTCCTACTTCAGCAGATATTGTAAAAAACATCTGGGACAGACGCCTTCCGAGTATCGCTCCAGCATCCAGCCGCAGGGATAACTCCACTATTCCTTTTTCCGGCAAGAGACAAGCAGACCGATGTACACGAGGTCGAAGACGCTGCAAAGGGCACCGACGACCAGTACCAGCGCGTCATAGTGAATGACGCCCATCAGAAGGGTCGGCGCGAGGGTGCCGATCCATTTTGCGACGGCCAGCAGCAGCGACTGCCCTTCCATCGAGCCGCGCCGGGCAAACATGGAGATGAAGAGCACGGACATCAGCAGGTTCTGCAGGAAGGCGGAATACTCAGCATCCATCGGCGTGCCGAACTCCTTTTTGAAGACCAGTTGGAGGGCGAAGCAGGTGGCAAGGACAAGGAGGCTCCAGGGAAGGAACCATTTTCTGTCGATGCTTTCGGGCCACCAGCGCCGGCCGAAGCGGAAATAAGTAAGTAGAATCACCACGTCGAGGCAGAGCCACGCAGCGTTGGCGATGCTCTGCACCAGGGTCATGCCCACCAGCGGACCGTGTTCCCCCAGGAAAAAATCGGAGAAGGTGTAAACGGCTTCCCAGGCCACATTCAGCCCCAGGGCGAAAAACGGCATCGCGTAGGTTTTCTGTTTGAATCCCAGGCGGATGCACTCTTCATACACCAAAATCCAGCCGAGGCCGCTGAGGACAGTAAGCAAGGTTTCCATATCCATTTTCAAGTTAATCGCGCAAATTTCGCTAACTTTGCGCTGACAAGCCGTTAACATTTGTTAAGAAATGACCTATCAGGACATCATCGCCTCCATTCCGCACAGCTTTCTGGAACTGCCCGCAAAGGCGGTTTTCCTGCGGGAGGGCGAGGTGGACGACCGCTATTTCTTCATCGAAGAAGGAGCCGTGCGGCTCTGGTTCGACCAGGACGGAAAGGAGATTACCTTGAACTTCTTTTTTGAGGGGGAAGGCGTCGCGGCGATGGAGAGCCTGCTGAAGGCGGAGCCCAGCCGGTACTATCTGGAGACGATGGAGCCCTCGCGCCTGCTGGTGTTTCAGAAGCAGGCAATGGATGCCTGTCTGGACACCCATCCTGAGGCAAGGGACATTGCCGAAAATGCCCTTCGGGATATGCTGTTCGAATATGCCGGCCTGTTCCTCTCCCGCATCAAGGACGATCCCGCCGAGCGCTATGCCGCCCTGCTGAAAGACCGTCCGGACATCCTCCGGAGGGTTCCCCAACACTACATTGCTTCCTACCTCGGCATTACGCCCGTCTCCCTCAGCCGCATCCGCCGCAGGCTCGTGCCGGTGCAGGAAATCGTGTGAATTTGCGTCCGATGAAAGGGCTGGTCTGGAGCATCTAAAGAATCTCGTTTGCGAAGGTGGAGAAAGTGGTGAAGCCTCACTACTTGAGTTTAGACATCCTCCTACTTGTTCTCCAGCGAGTCAATCAGATTGTCGCAGGCTTCCATCTTTTTCCTGTACGTTTTGACAGAGAATAAAACACCAGCAACACAGGCAAAAATATAAATGGCTGTCGGGAACAGCATATTCTCATCTGGGGCCGATTGCGTGTAGATTCGGATGAGCACAAAAGCAACCAGAGCCACGGCTGGAATCGCCCCAATCACGGTTGACAGATGATAAAACCTTTTGTATTCCTTGACATTCTTGGCCACGGTCAGGACATCGTCATCGGGCATTTTCTGCGTGTCAAATTTTTTCCTTCCCACAAGCACCGCGATCAGGTCAATCAGCGCCCAGATCGACACGGCGGCGGCAAACCACATCGGCCACCCGATAGCATGGCAAATGACGATAATCATCGGGATGGTGGTAATGTCCATCGATATTCTTTTTGTGAGGTCTTTCCCGATGAAAGAAGTCTTCTGTTTCCTGATCTGCTCCAGAAGCTCTTTGTTTACGATTCGCTGCTTGTTCAGCGTTTCCTTCAGGTCGTTAAACTCAGACTTGAGTTCCTGCAGTTCTTTAGAGTTGATATCCACGGGTTCCATTGTTTGCTCATTTAGATGTTAGACATTTGTTTTAACTGTTCTTTGATGCGAACAAGTTTGATGGAAACGTTCTTGACAGAGATGCCGAGGATGGCGCCGATTTCGTCATAGCTCAGGCCTTCGAGCCACAACAGGATGACACTTCTGTCAACAAGTCCGAGCGCATTGATTCTCTTGTAAAGATGCTTGACCTGAAGGGATTTCTCAAAATTGTCCTCGTAGGGTTTGACGTCCATGTCAAGTTCCACCCGATCGCCGGCCCGCTTCTGCTTCTTGTCATAATTGAGGCAGTAATTGAGACTGACGCGGTAGATCCACGTCTTGATATCACTTTTCCCCTCGAAGGAATCAAATCCCTGCCAGAGTCTGATCAGGATCTCCTGAAACAGGTCATTCACCTCGTCTTCATCCTTGGAGAACATATAGCAGACCGTATAGATTGTCCGCTTATATTCTTCAACGACTCTTGAAAATATTTGCTCTTTCGTTTCCATTTCTTATTCGTTCTCACCCGTTAGACAACGAACCAATGAAAATACTACAAAAAATCACGATTTATCGAATACAAATTTATATAAACTTGCCTATAATCGCCAGATTTTATATAAATTTGCATCACTAGAACTCGCCGAGCCTCTTAACAATGCTTAAATAGGCGGGTCTTTTTTTTTTATTCTATATGGTACCTTATACCAAACCTGCCAAGTCGCCTGCAGACTTGGTGCAACAACTGAAACAGAGAGGCCTCGCCATCACCGACGAAGCACGCGCAGAGCGCTACATCGACAACATTGGCTACTATCGGCTGAGCGCCTATATGTATCCGTTTCTCTCAGAGCCGAAGTCTGCTCATCAATACAAGCCTGGCATCACATTCGACCGCGTGCTCAGGCTCTATCGTTTCGACAAGAAATTGAGAGTGCTGCTCTTCAACGAAATCGAGAAGATTGAGGTAGCGTTTCGTTCCGCTGTGGTGAACACCGTTACTGACAGGACAGGTGATATATTCTGGATGACCAATCCGGCCTATGTCAATGCCGGAACGCTGGCCCTCATTCAACGCGAGTATGCACACTCAACCGAGGACTTTATCGTTCATTTCAAGAACCCATACTCAGATCCCTACCCTCCGGCATGGATACTGTCGGACATTCTCCCCTTCGGAAACATAACCTGGATATACAGGAATCTCTCCTCAGCAAACAAGAAAGCCGTGGCCAAGAAGTTCTTCCTCCATGCTCCGGTGCTTGAATCGTGGATGAATGTCGTAACCTTGACACGAAACTCCTGTTGTCACCACGCACGTGTCTGGAACAAAGTCAATTCCATCATTCCAAACGATATGTCCGGAATGACCCGCCCCTGGATAGACCCCGCCACGGACAAACGCAGGGCGTACTACAATATCTGCATCATCAAGTACTTACTTGACATCATCTCACCGAGCAATGACTTTAAGGAGAAACTGCTGGCGCTATTTGCTGCCTTCCCCGAAGTGGATCTGAACGCGATGGGATTCAACCCCAACTGGGAGAGTGAACCGTTATGGAAAACATCGGCGAAGTGACCACCCACGAAGTTCTCGGAAACATTTTCCAGAACTTTCCCCCAGCAAAAATGCAGAAATTTATGTCCGGTTTGTTACCAAATAAACGCCCTTTTTTCTGAACCATATTTGAACCACGAAGGCCGTAAATCATTGATTACCAATCAGTATTATAGTCTGTATCGGAAAGTAATTGATTATCAATACTATACTTAATCCTTTTCGACAACGGCCACGGCCTCAACACCCCTGGCAAATGCTCCCCCGACGGCCTCTACCGCGAATACAAATACACCCGTGAAATCGCATCCGCCGTCGTCCGAAACCTTCAGTACCGGGGCTACGACGCCCAGCTCCTAACCCCCGAAGAATACGACGTCTGCACCGAGCGCGTCAACACCTGGTGCCAGAAACTCGGCAATCGCCATGTATGCCTCGTCTCCATCCACAACAACGCCGCCGGAAACGGCCGTCAGTGGATGTCCGCCCGGGGCTGGTGCTGCTACACCTCCCGTGGCCAGACCGCCGGAGACCGCCTTGCCGACAGCCTCTACCAGGCCGCAGCACTCTGGCTCCCCGGCCACCAACTCCGGAAAGACTACTCCGACGGCGATCCCGACTGGGAAAGCGACTTCTACATCCTCAAGAACACCCTCTGCGCAGCCGCCCTCACCGAAAATCTCTTCCACGACAACCCCGACGACGTCCGCTTCGTGGCCAGCCACGCCCCCACCTACAAGGAATTCGTGCTGAACATGGACGAAAAAATGCAGACCCCGGAGTTCCTCGGCGATACCACTGACCTCCTCAACCGATGCTGGAATACAACCCGCAAGCTGCCTGGGAACGAGTTTGTGACGAAATCATCGCCAAACTGTTTTTTCATATCAGGACATGGAGTCCATAATAGCAGTTTGAAAAGTAAGTACTAACTAGAACGAAACCACCATTTATTCATATCAATAATTGAAAATAGATAGATAAGACATTAGTAGGATATGCCCTATTAAACTGCTCTTCTAAAGAGGAGAAAAGTATTCTCGATGCTCACGTTCCGCTAGTTGTAAAATGTTTAATTGACTCTCAGTATGAAGAGGTTGACCGAGACGATATTAAAAAGGATGTTTTATGTAAGTTTACCGATGGCAGAATAAATTACACGATTTCCCCTGTAAATATACTCATCAAACAAATCCATAATCTCATTGAGTGATTCCTCATTTTCGTCCTCTTTCAGCTTGCCATAGATCTTTAATAGCACTTTTACTACTTCCTCATCTGTAATCCATTGATCTTCAATGCTCGCATAATCCTGGTCTTGCACAAACTTATAACACTCCACGGGATAGGATGCTATGCATTTTGTTACATATTCAAGTTGTGAATGAATATCACGATGCTTTTGGCTCTTCCAGGACTGGGCTAATTCTCTATAGAAGTTGAAAGCTTCGATAGGGAGTTCATCACAGTATAAACAATAGTACCGAACCGGCGATTACCGGAGTGAATGTAAAAATAACATAGTTGGCGCCGTTCCGTCGCCATTAGGAAGAAGCCTTAAGGACTTGAGGATATGAAAAAAGGAAGTACCTTTATGGAGC
>Ga0208297_1002109_pt1 | contig 13075 bp, 11 predicted proteins | sample LMS_cellobiose_e_FD_187367 | JGI IMG/M metagenome (GOLD analysis project Ga0208297, IMG submission 187367) | Rumen-fistulated moose microbial communities from Alaska, USA - LMS_cellobiose_enrichment (SPAdes) (version 2) | ecosystem: Host-associated > Mammals > Digestive system > Stomach > Rumen... | reverse complement strand
TATCCTGCAGGGCTTTGAGCTTCTGCCGACAGTCTTTCTGTGTCCTGCCGTAGACGCTCTTGCTGATCAGCTTGCCCGTCATGGGATCGGTACCTACCGTAATCCGCGCTTCCCAGGTTCCGTTGCTTCTTTTTCTCAATGATCCTTCGCCATTAGCACGCTTCAGAGCCATAGTTGTCTCCTTTCTTCAGCCAGTCCATCAGGGATTGCCGGGAGATCAGAATCTTCTTGCCGGCCTTGACGGAGCGCACCTTTCCGGCACGCACCATCTCGTACATCTTGGGCCTGCAGATCCCGATTAGTTCGGCAGCCTCCGGGACTGTCAGTGTGATTTTCGCGTTCTCAGGCAAAGAATTCTGCGGTATATCGTTGTCAAGGTGCTCCGGCTCCTGCAGAGCCGCGGTGCCATCCAGCCTGCGAAGCACTTCCTCCACAACCTGGTGTACCTGTCCTTCAGTATAAAACCTGTTTCTCATCATCGCAATACCCTTTCACGCTTTAAAGTGATAAAAAGTTGTAAACTTTCATTTTGGTGCTGTTCTTGGGATTTTGTTACCGGTTAGAATCTGATTCTTGACCGGGACGATTCATTGTTCATCCTCCATTTCAACCGACCACGGAAAGCCCCAATTTACAAGGCTTTCCGAAGAGCTAACCGGTAACAAATCACGTGCTTTTCATCTGCTTTCGATGATAGTAGCTACGCTGTTTGTTCCGGTTTCGGAACTGCTCATGAAGCGGTTTGCAGTGCAGGCAGTATTGCTGTCGTCCGCTGTTGGGGACGAATGCTCCGCCGCACCAGGCGCAGGTTTTCTCGTTCGGCCGGATCACTTCTTCTTCCTGAAACAGCTCTGCCCAGATGATCCGATTCAATTCCGGATTGATAGGCAGAACGCATTCCAGAAAGTAATCACAGTCAACAGCCCCGTCATGAATCGACGGATACCGGGGATTGATAACAGTACACTCTCTATCTTCGATACATTTCCCATCGATGTAATTGCAGCATTCCCTGTGCGCTATGGTCCTGACCTTCCGGATCAGCATGTTGTTCATTCGCTCTCTCCTCGTTTTCTTTCTTCTGTTCATCGTGATCTGTGATCCTGCTGTGCGTCCGATCACACAGTCAGGAGGAGTTGTGCTGCTCTGCGTTCGGATCATGCTTCGCGGCGACATGACGCAGAGCAGCGTTTATCTGAACGCACAGGATAGCTTTTCCTGTACGGAAACTCATAGAGGTAATTTCCATGATTTCGGCTTCCATTGACACCATATCACACGGCCTTCAAAAACGTTTTCACGTTTTGAAAACTTCGGAAAGCGTTGCGACATAAGGCTTCCATGGCGTTTTTGCGTCTTTCCGATTTCTTGTAATGACGGTTTTACTGGGGTTCCCGGGCCAAAAGTTTTCACGAAATGAAATTTTTTTCAGAAGGTCGTCTTCATGCTCTCCTGAAAACAGCCCCGGAGAATAGTAGCAAGCAATGCAAATCTGCTAGATTTTGCAAAAAGCTTGTTGGTAGGCTCCGCCCCCAAGCCCCTGATCTGCCAGCGCATACGCTGTGGTTGTGCAGGTTCCCTGCGCTTTGTCCCGTCCCAGATATCATGAAATAACGTGATTGCTTCCGCTGGATCGGAGCAAAATTGCCGTGTAAAGAAAGCTATTATCACTCGTAAAGTACCTCCAACCGTTCATATATTTGTCTTATCAATTGAGTAATCTCCTCCTGCTTTCCCAGGATCTCATTGATTTCTGTTTCATAGATACTTCCATGTTCGTTCATTCGCTTGGCAATCTGATTTACGTTATTTGAAAGAATACTCATCTGCCGAGAGGCTTCCCGAAGATCAGGCAGGTCAAGCCGCAATAGATAACCATTCAGCACCATCGCGCGAAAGAATCCTGATTTGTTTTTGACGCCGGCATTTTTCATTTTCTGCTGAATGATAGCGGCCTGTTCTGGAGTGGTATCGAAACTGAAGTGAACAGTGTGGTTTTGCATTTCGCTCATGTGTATCTTCCTTTCTGAATCCTATGTGTTTCATTTCTGTCGTTTGGTTCGGGCTTATTTTTCACTGCTGTCTCTGGCAAGAAACCTTGTTTGGCTCACTGCCGGTCCTTTCGGCGCTCCCTTCCGAAGAGGAAGATCTTCGCGGTTTGGACAGATCTGGAAACGTGGCCCTGATTGTCAAAGTGCGCTTCGCCGGTGATGCCGGCTATTAATGAAGAGAAAGGTTCCTTACTTCCTCCTTAGTGAAAGGTTCACCACGATTCCCATTGTTCTTCATTATCCGAACCCTGGGGAGTCGCAGTTGCATCCACATAGTTCCGCCAGGGTTCCCGCTGCAACCATTTCACAATGCCGGGAACATACTGACTATTTGCGGTTTGCCATTCCACGGTTCGCTTTTCCGTTTCCAGCGCGGCGAGAATGCTGTCCACTGTTGCGCCGTCATTCAGTGCCTTCTCCACCAGCTCTGCTGCAGCCTCGCGGTTTGTCCGCCGGTTCTGCGGATAAGCAAGCCATATCTCTGAAAAACGATCCGGTTCAGTCTTCGTCCCATACCCTAAAGAAGAATATATATTCTTTTTATATGGGTTAGGTCTTGCCAGCGTACCGGTTTGGGCGGAACTGGTCTGATTCTGAAGATCGTTTGGTATCACAGTGATACCGGTTTCTTGATAACTGGTATCATCCTGATACCATGCCTGACTGGCATCCAACGGGGAACCGGTACAATCCTGAGCATCCCATGCCTCTGTGCTGGCTTCATCATGGAGCCAGACTGGTCCATTTCCCACCTCGGTGGTATCAGGATCAGGCCAGTTCACCACATGCAGCATTGTTCCCACGTTGGGGATCGACTGGATCGTCACCATGCCCTGCGCTTCCAGCATCCGCATACGACGGCGCAGCTTGTCCCTGGACCAGCAGAGCGCTTTTGCCGTTTTCCGCTCTGACAGGGGCATGTCGCCCGGCTGGAGCTGCAGCCCGCGCCAACAATACTGATTGTGGCTTGCCATAGCCAGGCAGTAGAGGTACAGCTTCGCTGCTCCATCGTCAGCCCATACCGGGCTTCTCATGAGCTGCTGGATTGCGTCTGCATTTCGTCTTGTGTTCATCATGATTTCCCGTCCTTTCTTCTCTCTGGCATAATCCCCGCCACCCCTATATGGGAAAATCGGGGCAAAGTGACACCTGTCTCTGAAAATTTGTTTGGGACTCCGTGAGACTTTCTCCATTCCAGCCCACTGTGTATCCCCCGCACCTTTCTATGTAAAAAATCGGGTAAAGTGACACCGGTAAGTAGAAATTTTTTCGCTTTGGATCCCCATGAGGCTTTCTCCTTTCCAGGCTGTTAATGATACTCCTCACCCTCCTATGTATAATTCCGGGCAAGTGACACCACCTCCAGAAATTTTTTCATTACGCGGATTATTAGCGTCGATTTCTCCCCGCATTGTTTAATGTCCAAAATCGAGCTTTTTGGAAACCTCTGGCGGATTTTTTTTGAAATATCTTTTCACGAGTATCAACAGCCATCCATCAGTCCGCGAATTATGCCAGCATCACCTCCTGCCGTCGGTTGCATATTGCCCGCTGCTCTGTTATGTAAAATCGGAGCAAAGTGGAAACACTTTCGGAAACTATTCTTCTGAAGCATAGCGATTGCCATCATCCGCGATTATTTTGTATTGCTTTTTCAATGCAAATGGATTATAATATGTTTGGGATTTGTTGAGCTCTACAGGCTTTAGTTACTAGATAATTGGGGGAGGAACAAATGAGTCTAAGTGATCAACTGATTAGCAAATCAAAGGAAGCCTTTATGATGGCGATTGAGGTATATAATAAACCGACCATTCGCTATCGGCTTGAAGGATTCAGCTTTTACATTTGCAATGCATGGGAATTAATGCTGAAGGCTCATCTGATTAATACCAAGGGTGAAGCCTCTATTTATTATCCGGATAAGCCCAACCGGACTATTTCATTAGAAAACTGTATTGAGCGTATCTTTACAAATGCAAAATCTCCGATCAGGGGTAATTTTGATAAAATAATAGAATTAAGAAATACCAGCACGCATTTCATCACAGAGGAATATGAGATGGTTTATGTTCCTCTTCTTCAGGCGTGTGTTTTCAATTATGTCGAGAAAATGAAAGAATTCCATAATGTTGATATGACGGAAATCATTCCGGAAAATTTTATCACGCTTTCTGTGCGCATAACAGCTCTTGACGAAACTGAAATCAGGGCAAAGTATTCCGAACAAGTATCTGAACACCTGATCGCTCAGAAAAGAGCAATCACTCCCTTAATTCAGAACAGCAACAGCAATTTTGCAATTATCCTGGATCACCGGTATTATCAGACAAAGGATAAAAACCAGGCAACGGAGTTTTATCATATTGCAAAAGAAGCTGAAGAGGGAATCCGGATCGTTAAGGAATTGAAAGACCCCAGCGCAACGCACAAGTACAATGCGAAAGAAGCGATCAAGGAAATCAACAAGCGCTTGGAAAAAGCAGGCATACATCCCGTGTATAGGGGACAGCCGATTGATGCAATTAACAACTATCATTTTCAACTGTTTATCAATCACTTTGGGCTAAAAACAAATGAGCGTTATTGCTATACGCATATAATCGATCAGCAGCCACGATATACCTATTCCATCCAAGCGGTCGATTTTATCGTGGATGAGATCAAAAAAGACGCTGACCATATTCTGGACGTTCTCAAAAAGAAAAGCTCCAAGCCGTGATAGCTTGGAGCTTGTGGTGCTAACCCCGGGAGCAAAGGATTCTCAGCGCAAGCGCCTACTCCCATTCGGGAACCCAGCTTTCTTCCCTCACAAGTTAGCACTTATATTATAGGAATTCCGATAGGGTTTGTCAAGCCAAATGGAGATATTTACAATCTGGTTGAAATAACGGCAATTATACGAATGGAATTTATTCTGTTTGATTGGAGAATTATATGTTTTATAAAATGATTCTTCGGGCAAGAGATTTGTGGTACGCTTCCAACGAGTGCACCGTCTTAAATATCGTCAATTATATGGAGACCAGAGGCTTTCTTCGTGATGCCCAAATTGACGCTGTCAAAACTTATTTATACCTGAAAATTGCCTGTGGCTGCAAACCGTTGGCGCACCTGTTTATGAATGGCAGTTTCAATACGCTGTCATTGGAAAACGAGCCGTTGACCACAGCAACGCGGGAATATCTGACAAACAATCCCGCTGCCGCCGCGCTATATCAGTATGCTTCTGATAAAGATGAGAAGGGGCAAGTAACGGCCAAGTCGCTCGCAGAGAAAATCAAAGCAGAACCGCAAACAATTGATTACAAAAAGTTCTTTGATGATATTTTTTATCATGTAACCTATACTGATTATCTTTTCAGCCTCCCCATGGGTGCGGGCAAAACCTACCTTATGGCAGCATTTATCTATCTTGGTTTATATTTTGCGCACAATGAGCCAGATAATCCTGCCTTTGCCCACAACTTTATGCTCTTTGCGCCGTCAGGCTTAAAATCTTCTGTTGTTCCAAGCCTACGGACAATACAAAATTTCGATCCATCCTGGGTGCTGCCTGAGCCTGCTGCCGGAGAGATAAAAAGGCTGATCCAGTTCGAGATACTGGACGAGAATAAAACCGCAAAAAAGGCAAACCGCATAAAGAATCCCAATGTGCAGAAACTGGCTTCCCATCAGCCTTATCAGGATCTTTTTGGCCTTGTCGCTGTAACAAACGCGGAAAAGGTAATCTTGGATAAATTGATCATCGGGAAAGACGGCCAAATCAGCTTTCTTGACGATAAGGAAGACGCGGTTCATTTTGCTAATGAGCTGCGGAGCACCATTGGAGAAATCCCCTCTCTTGCCATCTTTATTGATGAGGTTCATCATGCCGTCTTGGATGATATTCGGCTGCGTCATGTGGTCAACGAATGGGCGTCACGAGGACACCTCAACTCCGTTCTTGGCTTTTCAGGAACACCCTATTTATCCTCGCCGCAGAAAATAAAGATCGATGATTTGATCGTCTCCAGCAGCGAAATATCCAACATCGTATATTACTATCCTCTGATCGACGGCATTGGCAATTTCCTGAAGCGGCCCATTGTGAAAATCGCCGAAATAGCAGACAGCAGCGAAATCATTCGCCGGGGTGTTCGCGCTTTCCTGGATACATACAAATACCTGACTTATCCCGGTGGATTGACGGCAAAGCTGGGCATATATTGCGGATCGATTGAAAAGTTGGAAACCGTCGTCTGGCCTATCGTTTCTCAGCTTGTTGCGGAATATGGACTGCCCACTGATTGTATTTTGAAATTCCATAAGGGCAATAAAGCCTATCCTCAGCCGGCGGAAAGCCAGCTGGAGTTTGACACGTTGGATCAGCCGTTTTCCAAGGTGCGCATTGTTTTGCTTGTTCAGATTGGCAAGGAGGGCTGGGACTGCCGCAGCCTGACGGGCATCATCTTATCCCAGGAAGGGGACTGCCCGAAAAATATGGTGCTGCAAACCTCTTGCCGCTGTTTGCGTCAGGTGACGAAAGGAGCTCCGGAAACGGCCCTGATTTACCTCAACCAGGACAATGCGGAAAAGCTGGCGGAACAGCTGCAGAAAGAACAGCATACCACCCTGGATGAGTTTTCAAATAAAGCATCCAATCCCCTCGTCACCCTGAACCGTTACAGCCGCATGGATCGGCTGAACGTGCCGCCCATCAGCTTTTATCAGCTGCGGGTGCAATATGATACGATCGTTATTGAAAAAACAGCCAGCACGGAAGAGAAGCTCTCAAAAACCGCTCAGGATGCCCAGGTGCTCCAGGGACGGATCATTACCACCGACTTTCAGCAACAAGCTGAGCATACCACCACCGACCTGGTAACGGAAGAGCAGGGAACCAAAGCTGTCACGTTCTGGGGTTGGCTGGCAGCCATTGCAAAAGCCAGCTTCCATACCTTATCCTTGGACGAATTGGCAAAGTACGAAGCGATATTAAAGCCCATCTATCAATATATCACCTATGAGAAAGACGCCACACGGTATTTCAGTTCCAAATTCAACCATGGCCTGGTAGAAGCGAATATCCGCAAAGCCTTCTGTGACAAACGCACCTTTGAAACCCGGGAGGAAAAGATCCGGCAGGATGCGGCGCTGCTGGTGATGCAGCATTTCACTTCCTCTGTTACGACCACCAAACCGGATCAATACTACCCCGATCAGGAACAGGTTGAAAAGATCATAAAGGATGATCGTGACCAGCTGGAAATCCCGGAGGATGCGAAAAAGGCCATTGCCCTGCTGGAGGGCCTCGGCCAGCATGAACAAGCGAGGCTCCTGCAAAGCCAGTATGCTCCGATCCCACAAACGGATCGTTCCTACCACTATTTGCCGTACCGCACGGACAGCGGCCTGGAAAAGATTTTCCTGGAGGGCGTTTTGCAGCTGTCCGATCTTGCGGATAAGGGGCTGGAGGTTTATTACAACGGCGATGGCTATTTGACGGAGTTTCACATCACCTGCTATGAAAAAGCAAGTAACCGCTGGAATTATGTGGGGCAATACACGCCGGACTTTCTGATCATCAAGCGGAAGAATGGGCAGATTCATCAAGCCATCATCGTGGAAACCAAAGGCTCGCTGTATGCCCGCGATCCCGTATTCCAGAAAAAGCGCAGGTTTACCGAAGATGTATTTACGGCAATGAATAACGATCTGTTCGGATATAAGCGTTTTGACTATCTGTATATCGAGGATACCATAAGCGAAGCAGAATGGCAAATGAAGATCATTGAACATATCAACTGTTTCTTTGAAAAGTAGAAGATGGATTATTTGATCATAGAATGATATTGGATGTTGCTTTCAGAAAGAAGGAAGAAATATGCTCTCTAATTCAACCACATCAGTCCTTATGGGAAGTATAAAATTCTGGGATATGGAATGTCAGTTCGTTTTTTCAGAGGGTTATTCGTTGAAAGTGAAACCTAATGAAGACGAGAAAGCCTCATTTGAAGAAAAATGTAAAGAAGCTAAAGGAAACTATGATAACATTGGGTGGGTTTATGGTAAAAGTGACACAGACCACGATATTGCCTTTTTATTATCTGAAAAACAATTATTCTGTTATAATAAAGGAACGCTTACTTTTGGTGTAGACGTTATTCTTGATACACTAAATATCAAAACAGCTGCTGGAGAATACCTGTATGAATATTGTGATTTGCATGGTTTTACTGCCATAGATTTTGCTGGAAAAGCTGTTGACGCTGTGTTTCCTCCCAAATTGGCAATTAATAGAAATAATGCGAGCAGGAATGTGATTGAATGGTTCCCTGAACGCGTAAGGGAATTTGATACAGAAGTCAAAAAAGAGCCTTGCAAATTGATTTTTACCACGACAGTAGACCGTCAAGACTTAGAAATGGAAACTAATGATTTGGGGCGTATACATTCGGTTGTAAGGCTGGAATTTTCAGAACGTAAAGATATATCTCTGATAGTGGATTGCTGGAAGGCAATTTCAACTTTATTGACATTTTGTGTTGGCCAAAATAATGTAACTAACTATAATATTGGTCTTTGGGACGAAAAAAAGGCTATCGGAAAGATTGGATTATTTGGCCAGATTTCTTGTGTAATAAATCATGACAAGATTGAAGACATTGAATTCCATTATCCAGCATATTATCGTTTTCTGATAGACTCATTTGGAGAAAAAACAGGTGAATTATTTCGAGCTTTATTAGACAAAGAGAAACGTCCAATACTTGAATTCTTCCCAAGAACAAATACTGACTTTTCTGTTACACGAGATAAAATAAGGGATTTATGTACTGCACTTGAGGTTGAGTATAAGTATTGGAAATACAGTCTGAGTGATCCCAATATTGATGCACTTGTAGAAAAGCTAAAGGATACTATCAATCAATATAAAATTGACAATCCATCTGCAATTGATGTAAATGAATACAGTTATATTTGTTCATCCGTTAGTGTGATCAGCAAGTCTGCAAGAAAAAAGATTTTATGTATCTATAAAAAGTATAGTGAAATAATAGATGCACATATGAGTAGCCAAGTTGATATTTCAGATGAAGCAATTGAAAAGGACATCGGATGGTTCGTTAAAACAAGAAATGGTATTACTCATTCAACAGGAATTACTGGCGCACAAATACCAAATGCCATTTTTTTCAGGCTTAAAGTATCACTGTTCTGTTCTGTATTTGAAAGAGCAGGGTATTCACTTGAAGAAATAAAAACACTTGTGGATGATTACTTTAGAGGTACTGCATCCACAAAATGAATAAGGAGAGAACATTCAATGGCAATAAAATACGTACCTTTTATCCCGGAGCCTGCGGAGGGACAGGCGGTATTGCAGAACTTCAACCGTATTTTGAAATACAAGGGATCAGACGCGGTGCAAGGCGTTTTGCAGCGGGGAATGCCGCTGTATGAAATAGAAACGCTGGAAACCGTTGGCGATAACACAGACGGGAATATGATCATCCGCGGGGAATGTGTGTCTGCCTGCGCCTATCTGAAAGAGAAAGGCATCCAGGTGGATTTGGTGTACATTGACCCGCCCTTTGCCAGCGGGGCAGACTATGCCAAAAAGGTGTATATCCGGCGAAATCCCAAAGTAGCGGAAGCCATCCAGAAAGCCGAAGAAGAAATGGAAATGGACGAGGATTTTCGTTCTTTTGAGGAAAAAATGTATGGCGATGTGTGGGATAAAGAAAAGTATCTCAACTGGATGTATGAGAATCTTGTTGCTATTAAATCTGTTATGAGTGAAACTGCAACTCTTTTTGTTCATTTAGATTATAATATATCGCATTATGTAAAGATACTTCTTGATGAAATCTTTAGTGATACTGGATTTCTAAATAATATTGTGTGGTGTTATCAGACAAGGCAATTTAGTAAGAATTACTTTAACAGAAAACATCATGATATTTTCTGGTATGCAAATAATCCTGATGAATACGTTTTTAATTGGGATGCCCCTGGAGTTTTACAAGGCTATTCTGAAGCAACAATAAAAAAGTACAAGTTACATGATGAAAAGGGATATTATAGATTATGTGGGCGTGGTATAGAAGGAAGCCCGATAAAAGGAGCAAAGGATGTTGATCCACAATGGGAAATTGATCATCCTGAGTTAGTTATTAGAGACTATCTTGGCGAAGGCTTTGCTCCATCTGATTATTGGATGATTGATATTGTTAATCAAGCCGCAACAGAGAGAACGGATTATGCAACTCAGAAACCAGAAGCACTCCTTGAGCGAATAATAAAGGCTGCTTCTAATGAAAAGATGATTGTTGCAGATTTCTTCGGCGGTAGCGGAGTAACCGCAGCAGTTGCTCATAAACTCGGAAGAAAATTTATCCATTGTGATATAGGTATCAATTCTATTCAAACTACCCGTGATCGGTTAATTGCCGGCAAAGCTGCTTTTGATGTACTGGAAATCAAAGACGGTGTATCTTTGTACCGCAATCCCGTTCAAACCATGGATAACATCAAGCGATTGATTCCTGGCCTGAAAAACGAAGATCGCCTGGATTCATTCTGGGAGGGAGCCATCTCGGACAGCCGTTTGGGTTTGATTCCCGTCTATGTGCCAAACCTGATGGACAGCTCCTCCAAGCTGCTGGATGTGGTGATGATGAACCGCATCATTCACGATGCCATCCCCGATCTGCCGGGCGGCGTGAAGAAGGTGATCGTCTATTATGTTGACATCGCCAGCGAACAGGAAATCCGGGATTTTATCCGGAAGGACGACAGCACCAACATCGAAATCGAATTGCGGGATTTGAAAGAGATCCTGGATGATGTGGTGGCGCAGGATGAAGCTCGGTTCCATCTGGAAGAAATGACGGACAGCCTGATTCCCGGTTACGCTGTGGTGATCGACGCCTTTATCAGCGATCGGGTGCGGGCCAAGATCGAAGAGCATAATCAAAAAGGTGTGCTGAACGATAAAAAGAAAAACTTTAAGCCCATCCATATCAGCGAAGAAGGCCTGGAGACCATTGAGTTTTTGAGCCTGGATTGCACCGCCGACGAAGGCGTTTGGCATTCCGACAGCGAAATCAAGATCAATAAACTGGGCTATGTGATCGTCAACGGCAAGCAGAACAAGAATTTCTGGGATGGCCGCATCTGCTCCGACAAAAGGCCCCTGCGCATGAAAATCCGCAATATCTGCGGGGATGAAACCATCTGGACGCTGTAAAACTGCCGCCCTTTGTTTGCTTCATCCCGAACCTGACAATTTGGAAAGGAAATAAAGAAATGGCCAGGCCGAAAAAAGAAAATCACCCCATTTCTATCCGCATGGATAAAGCCGTTTACGATCGACTGAATGAATTTTGCGAAGTCTCCGGGCAGCCGAAGACCGTGGCGATTGAGAGGGCGATCAGCGAATACACAACCCCTAAAAATACCAACATTGAAGAACAACTCATTGCCCTGCGGCAAACAGTTCCTGATTTGTTTGGATCTTATTGCATAGTTAATGGGGCGATAATGAGGCTTGAAGAAATCCAACAGATGGGATTTAATGAGTATGCATTTCGATCCAAGATTAATATGCCAATAAAGCTATATAAGTATTATCCAAATACAATTAAGAAAAAAGATGAGATAGACAGAAATTTCTCAATGGAAGCATTAGAGAATAACACGGTTTATATGCAATCCCCAAGTGAGTTCGATGATGCGTTTGATTCGGATATTGTTATGGATTATGTTGAATATGAAAGAATACGATTATTAGAATACTGTCAACGATGCGGTATTATTCTTGAAGAGAATGTATCAACACAGGAAATTGGTAATGCATTGCTATTAAAACTACGTGATGTTTATCTTTCAACAAAAGATTTTATTAGCGCTTTTGTTACAGACGATCAATCTGAAATGAAAGCATTATCAAATCAAGCATTTTGCTTGGGATTAGAAAATCAAATGCTAAAAGGCGTAGATTATAGTCAGGCGCTTGCAAATGTAATTCATAAAGATTATATCAATTATTGTAAATTTATTAAGGAAACATTTAGAATTTCCTGTTTTACTACATCCCCGTTTTCTCAGCTTATGTGGGCTGCATATGCCGATTGTCATCGTGGTTTTTGCCTTGAGTATACGATTTTGCCTGGTGAGGCACAATATCAAGATGTGTATCTAAATCTCTATCCAATGATATATTGCAAAACACGGCCCAATATAACAGAGCGGCTTGTCAGATTCCAAGATGAAAAGCCAACAGATGACCACTTATGGGATCTATTTTGTCATGGTGTACTACGTAAGAGCTTTGACTGGGCGTATCAAAATGAATGGCGGTTGCTCTTTCCATACAGCACAACCAAAAAGGAGGATTACAATAGAAAGTTTTTCCCAATTACAAAGGTTTATTTAGGAAATAAAATGGATGCAAAAAAACGTAAAGAAATTATTGATATATGCCATAGAAAAAACATTCCATATGTAGGGGTTACAAGAAATCCAAATTACTATGAAATGGAAGAGTGTCAAGTTTTATGCGAGAAATGTGATCGCTTTATGATAAATAATAGCAACGGAAGAGAAACTGAATGATTCAGAGAATAACGATTGCTCTTCATTCTATTCTGATTTGCATTTGGATAGAAGAGAATCTGTTAGAGCAGGGATTCCGAGTAACGCCGGCTTGGTTGGCAATATCTGCCCTGGTCGCTTTTGGATTTGCTTTTATAACTGCGATGATCTTTTCAGTGAGGGGATCACGTTTTTGAGTGTCATTTAGAGGTTCATTTTGGGATTCGTTGCGCTTTGAGACGGTATTTTGACTCTCAATAGTTCTCGTCGCTGGGATAATCGCTCCAAAAGGGTCGGGCTCGACAGGCTTGCGGTGGATACTGTACTGGAAAAGAGTGTCGAAAATCATGATCTCGGGATCAAGCAGTCCATACATATGGGCGTCTTCAAACACGCGGTAAATGCCGCTACCCGACCTTTCAATGATGTGTATACAGAACAAG
>Ga0208297_1002108_pt1 | contig 13078 bp, 10 predicted proteins | sample LMS_cellobiose_e_FD_187367 | JGI IMG/M metagenome (GOLD analysis project Ga0208297, IMG submission 187367) | Rumen-fistulated moose microbial communities from Alaska, USA - LMS_cellobiose_enrichment (SPAdes) (version 2) | ecosystem: Host-associated > Mammals > Digestive system > Stomach > Rumen... | reverse complement strand
GGTTCAGCGAGGAATAGGGATCCTGGAACACCATCGTTGCCTTCCTGCGGAAGTTCATGATGTCCTCTTTGGTCTTGACGAGGTTCCCCTTGTAGTAGATCTCGCCTCCCGTGGGCTTGTAGAGATTCAGGATCGTGCGGCCGACGGTGGTCTTACCGCAGCCGGACTCGCCGACCAGACCGAGGGTCTCGCCCGCTTTGATCGAAAAACTCACGTCGTCCACTGCCTTCAGGGGTTTGGTCCTGAACCAGCCGACGTTTATATCAAAGTATTCCTTGAGGTTCCTTACCTCGATGAGCGGCGTATTGTTCTCACTCATTTGACTCACCGCCTTCCTCGAGCAGCGCTTTCACGTTCATCCAGCAGGATGCCTTGTGGTTCTCGTTGATATCCATGCTCTCGGGCATCTGCTTCAGGCAGATCTTCATCGCGTTCTCGCAGCGCGGCGCAAACGGGCAGCCCTCGGGCAGGTTCAGGAGGTCGATCGGCGTTCCCGTTATCGGCTTCAGCTTCTGGCCCATCGTGTTCATGGTCGGGATGGAGCGGAGAAGGCCTTTGGTGTACTCGTGCTTCGGGTTGTAGAAGATCTCGTCGGCCGTTCCCCTCTCGCAGTAGCCGCCCGCGTACATGACGACGATCTCGTCGCAGATCTGGGCGACGACTCCGAGGTCGTGTGTGATCATGATGATCGCCATTCCCAGCTCTTTCTGCAGCTCCTGCATCAGTTCGAGGATCTGGGCCTGGATCGTCACGTCCAGCGCTGTCGTCGGCTCGTCCGCGATCAAAATGTCCGGCTCACAGGCCAGGGCCATCGCGATCATGACCCTCTGCCTCATGCCTCCGGAGAACTCGTGCGGATACTGGTTGATGCGCTTCTCTGGCTCGTTCACGTTTACGAGCTTCAGCATCTCTATCGCGCGCTCTCTGGCCTGGCTCCTGGTCCTGTTGGTGTGCAGGGTTATGGCCTCCATCAGCTGATGTCCGATCGTATATGTCGGGTTGAGCGAGGTCATCGGATCCTGGAATATGATGGATATCTTGTTTCCACGGACGTCCTTCATGACCTTCTCGCCGGCTCCCACCAGTTCCTGTCCGTCGAGTTTGACGGATCCGCCGACGATCTTGCCCGCGGACGCGAGGATCTGAAGTATGGAGTAGGCTGTCACGGATTTGCCCGATCCTGACTCTCCGACGATTCCGAGGGTCTTTCCTCTCTCCAGATCAAAGGAGACGCCGTTCACGGCTTTGACTTCGCCTGCATCGGTAAAGAACGATGTTCTCAGGTCTCTGACTTCCAAAAGTGCCATGACTTGCCTCCTTTCTATTTGTTCAGCTTGGGATCGAAAGCGTCTCTCAGGCCGTCGCCCAGGAGGTTCAGTCCAAGCACTATCAGAGAGATAACGATCGCCGGAATGACCAGCCTGTACGGATAGGTGGTCATGCCGTTAAGGGCGTCCGAAGCCAGCGAACCGAGCGAAGGCATCGGAGCGTTTACGCCCAGTCCCAGGAAGGACAGGAAGCTTTCGGTGAATATCGCGTTCGGGATCTGAAGAGCCGTGGAGATGATGACCACGCTGATGCTGTTCGGGATCAGGTGTTTGGTGATGATCCAGGTCCCCTTCGCGCCGGTGGCCTGCGCGGCCAGCACGTATTCCTGCTCTCTCAGGGAGAGGATCTGGCCTCTTATCAGCCTCGACATGGATACCCAGTACAGCAGCGCGAACGTGATGAAAAGGCTCAGGATGTTCGCGCCTATCTTGGCAAGGACGGTGCCCTCGATCATCGGGCCTATCCTCTGGTTCATGACCGCGGCGAGCAAAATGACCATCAGCATGTCAGGGAGCGAATAAATCACGTCCACTATACGCATGATTATCAAGTCGACTTTGCCGCCCAGATAGCCCGCTATCGAGCCCATCGTCATTCCGATGACCAGAACGATTATGCTGGCGAAAAATCCGACAGCAAGCGAAATTCTGGTCCCGTAGACCACTCTGATGAAGTAGTCGCGGCCCGCCGAGTCGGTTCCGAATATGTGCGGGAAGACCTTCTCGCCCGCTTCGATCTGAGCCTGCTCGGTGCGGCCGTACTCGAAGGGCTTGAGGTTATTGTATGAAGCGTCTACCGGTTTTCCGGGCTGAACGCCCAGCTGGTTATCGTAGGAATACGGCCAGAAGAGCGGGATCACTATCGACGCTATGGTTATCAGGACTATGACGATAAGGCTGATGAAGGCGACCTTGTTTTTGATCAGGCGCTTGACTCCGTCCTTGAAGAACGTCGAGGACGGCCTCATCTGGACCAGGTATTCCTTCTCTTCGTCCGTCGCCGGAATGAAGTCGTTCAGGTCGACATGCATGCTCAGAGGAGCCGGGAATTTCTTTTCTGTCATCTTCGGCACCTCCTACTCCAGCGTGATCCTCGGGTCGACGATCTTATACATGATGTCGCTCACGAGGTTCATGATAACGATGAGCGTGGCGAGGATGATCGTGGTACCCATGATCAAAGTGTAGTCACGCCCGGTGATGCTGTTTACGAACGCTCTTCCGATGCCCGGCACAGCGAAGATCTGCTCCACGACCAAAGAGCCCGTAACTATATACGCGAGCATCGGTCCGAAGTAGGTTATTACCGGGATCAAAGAGTTCTTGAGCGCGTGTCCGAAGATGATCTTGGGGCCGGACACGCCCTTTGCTTTAGCGGTCCTGATGTAGTCCTGGCCGAGAACGTCCAGCATCGAGGATCTCGTAAGCCTTGTGATATACGCCATCGGATAGAGCGACAGCGTGATGATCGGAAGGATCAGGCCCTGAGGAGTCGAGCCGTTCGCCGGCACGATCATCAGTTTGATCGCGAATACGATGAGCAGCAGCGACCCGATGATGAACGAAGGCATCGATACGAACGCCGTAGTTATCACCATGATGAGCTTATCGATGAATTTGTTGCGCCTCAGCGCGGCGACAGATCCGAGGATCACCCCCACGATCAGCGCCGAAAACGCCGCGATGATGCCGAGCTTGGCGGACGTCTTCATGCCGTCCATGATGATGTCCGTGACCTGACGTCCCCTCTGCTTGAGCGAAGGTCCGAAGTCCAGATGAACAGCGTCCTTCAGATACGTGACATACTGCTCCATGAGCGGTTTGTCCAGGCCGTACTTGGCCTCCAGCTGAGCCATGGCGGCAGGAGACGTTGCCTTCTCACCGACAAATGGCCCTCCGGGCACCGCGTGCATTACGAAGAATGTCACGGTGATCACCACCCAGACCGTTATGATGGCCAGAATGATGCGTTTAAGAATGTACAGAAGAGTTTTCGAATTCATAATTCCACCCTTGCCATATAAATAATTTCTCCGGAGCTTCCGCGCTTCCGCTGCTGCGCGTGGTTGCTTACGCGTATGCAAAATCCGCGCAAAAAGCGCTTCACTCCTTTAATTTATTAATTTTACAGCACTAAATGATAAAAATCAAGGCAACGCGGTAAAGCGCTGAAGCGCTGGCGCCGGTCGGCGGGCGACGGGATGGGCGCTTGGGGTGCTTCAAGGGTGCTTCAAGGGTGCTCCGCGGGTTCTGAGCAGAAGATAACGTGCTCCGGGCTTTAGCTTTTGATGGCATTCACCAAAAACTCAAATATGTCAGCAACATTTCCCGAAAAAATCAAAATGTAATCAAATTCTTGGAAATTGCAGCGATAAATTGATGGCATTTCTGAAAAAAGATAGAAATGGCAGTAACATTTCTTCGAAAAATCAAGATGTAATCAAAAGGTGCGGAAGCGATACTATGACTCAAGCCGTAGCAGGCACCCTGTTTTGTTGACAAAACAGGAAATTGGTCAATAATGCACTGCAGATCGGGGCAAAAAGCAGTTTTGTCAACAAATCGGGAAGCCTGAAGAAACAAGTTGCGAAAACTTGAAGTTCAGGCGTTGACAAGCACCCGGCCTTGTGATAGTATATTTGTTGCCGTCGAGTTGTCGGCATAATATGTGGGTGATTAGCTCAGCTGGCAGAGCACCTGACTCTTAATCAGGGTGTCCAGGGTTCGAACCCCTGATCACCCACCAGAAGCCTCCGAGAAATCGGAGGTTTTTCTTTTGTCAGGAAGTTGATATTTCACTTGAGACTGATTTGGTTCACTTTTAAGACGAAAAACTGCATAGATAGGAACAGATGTTGGCTTGGCATTTATAAAAAAGCGCCTGCATTTCTGCAAGCGCCACATGCTTTTTAGCAGAACACGTCGTATATGTCCTACAATTGGCCAGATACTATTCTTATAAATTATGCGCTAATTACCACGCGTTTTAATCCATAATTGAAGTCTTTTAAGATCAGACTCCAGTTCGCCAATTGTTAATTCATTTAGCGGAGCTTCATCTGACATTGAATGGTCATAGTAAGAATACTTTGTCATTAGTTGGTCAAACATCTCGCAGTCTTCTCTTGTTATCTCAGAAAGTTTATATAAACGATTCTGGGTTTGTATGTCTTTTCGAAACCTTTGCACAACACCTCCAATTAGAACTTCTTCGATACTTTTTTCAACGATATTTCTAAACTCGTGACATATACTGTGAAATGCTTTTTCATATTCTTCCGATGTATCATCTATTGCTTTTTTCAGTTTTGCCAGGTCATTGTTTATAAGTGTATTTAACTTTGCTCCTGCTTTTCCACCTATATCACTATTATCGTAAGGTACACCTTTTTTTCTTTTACTCGATCGTAGAGACACCTCGCTGTAGTTAATGTTCTTCTTCTTTGCTCCATCACACAAGCCAACAACCATGCTGATTCTATGTGTAAATACAACGACTTGCCTAGTAGACGCAGCCTGAAGCAACCTGCTTATAACAAGATTCTCATAGTTGTAATCTAGTGATGAGATTGGATCATCAAATACAAGTGGTACGTTTTCTTGTCTTCCGGATGTTTCTGCAAAAAAGGCTGCTAGTGAAGTAACTCTATTTTCGCCCTCACTTAAAATTTCTTGCGGAGAAACGTTATTCCCCATCGAGTCTATAAGAACTACTTTATAAGGTATTCTGCCCTTACCAGCACGCTGTTGCTCTAGTTTTACATCTAGATTGTTCTTAGTAAGAGACTGCATTTCTCTCTGAAATCTTTCTAAGTAGTCTGCAGTAATCAGCTGTGTCGCAAGTTCTTTACTCTTAGATGTAATCCTGTTCGTGGACAATTGTTTTTCAGCTATTTCAATTTCATGAATTTCATTTAATACTCTGATATTGTAATCAATCGTTTCAAATTGAGTCGTCAATTGCTTAGTAGCCTCAAGTTCACGAATGGTCTCTTCAAGAAGAATTTGCTTTTCCGAAGACATATCTTCATCAATAGTTTTCCTTTCTTCCTCCAAGAATGAAAGATGCTCTGAAACAATTTTGCTCAATATGCTTATATCAAACTTTTCAATATCAATATTGGTTTCCTTATCATGCAATTCAGAACTATATGATTCAAGCAATATATTCTGACTAACAAATACTTCTTTTTTCTGTTTAGGGATTCCAGCTAAGTCAATAACAGCCTCTATTTCATCATTACGCTTCAATAAAGGAAACTGTTCCAACAATGCATTGTATTCTTCCCTTAATCGTATTTCTTCTTCAAGGACTTTACCGTTAACATATGAATCTATCGATTCCATCCTCTTTATGCAATCATGATCAGCTACAATTTGTCCACAAAGCGGGCATACGCTTCCGTTCTGGGTAAAACCGATTTTGTTTTCTGGAAAAATTACACTGTCATAGTATTGCCTGGCATACTTCCATAAGGCCTTCCATGATTCAACATCCACACTTGATGCATCATGATCTGATGCGTTTTGCTTAAAAAGCATCTCTGCTTCTATATTTACTTTTATAGCTTTTTGTAATTTTTGTTTTGTTTTTTGAATCGAATCCCAGTTTTGTTCACTAAAGAAGGTACTAAATGAATCAATATAAGACTTAAGAATCATGGTATTCTTGATCCTGTCTTGATTCCTTTCGAGCCTTGTTTTTAAGACAACAGCTTGATTATTACTTTTTAAATCTATCAGTTCATTTTCTTTCTTTTCACTCCAAACTGATGGGAAATCATTTAACTTCGATGTATAGGAAATAGAATCAAGCTTTCTATAAGAATCGCTGTCTTTGAGATCTTCCGGAAAGGCATATGGTTTTTCGACACACTTGTTTTTTCTTGTTTCAAGTTCTCTCTTTATTCTGTCAGCAACTTCCGCCATATAAGCAAAATATCCAAACACCCATGGCTCATAAGTTGCCTCTTTGGCTTCTCTCATATAAGCGTTAGATATTCTCGTATCAAAGATATCAATATTAGTTAAAGCATCATATTCTCCCGGTTTTCGAAGATCGCATACATATTTGAAATCCTTACCTTCAGGAGAGGTAATTGTGATAGATGCTTCAGGATGTATCGGTTTTGCAGTGTAAATATTATTTATGATTTCTTCTCGATATTTTGCTCCAGATATCATTTTTAAAATCCGTATATACCCTGACTTACCACTACCATTTAGTCCATAAACAACAGTTATTCCATTTGCATTAAAGTTTAACGGTCTATCGGAACAAATAGCATTCACGCCTTTTACATCTGAAATGCTTTTTATCATAAACTCTGGTTTATTCCCATGCGTAATAAGATTGATTTTTTCAATCATAAACGGCTCGTCACGAAAGCAACAATCTGCAAGGTTTATGATTTCTTCATCTGTAATTACGTTATTTTGATAATACAAAGCTGTGGCTTTTCTATACCACAACGGCATTTTGTTTACCCATTTCAGGAGATCATCATTTGAAATCATTGGTATCCTCATAGCATCTTTACAATCTTATACACATCTGTATATGGGTTGCAGCTTACAGCTGTGTGTAATTGTTCTTCTTTTTTGTAGTATTTTTCCAGCTTTTCAGCATTTGTAATGGCATCATCCATTTTATCCTTCAGCAACGAATACATGTCGGAAGTCTTTTCATATCTCGGATAATGTTTTTTTAATTCTTTGATAACAGCATCTGCATTTATATATGATTTCGTCGAAAATCCATAATGCAGCAGATACCATACTTCGAAACAAGGGTTGGAGATTATGAACTTTTCTACTCTATTCCTTGCCTCCAGCTGCTGTATTTCTTTGCCCTTATCCTCATTATTATCCAGGTCAACTACTACGAATGCCATGTCTCCGGTTCTTACGTCCGCATCTTCAGCATCCCATTTTTTACGAATTGACTCCGCCAGTTTGGTCGGATCTGTTAAGTTTCCTGCTTTATGGAACTTTATGATGTATGGACAGTCCGCCGTTCTGAAGTTATTAAAATACCTCGCCTCTGTTTCATTTCTGCCCTCCGCAGTTATGATGATCATAGGCTTTTCTTTCCGGCTCTGCTTATTCCGTTTTTTTGACGAAAATGATCTACCTGGCTTGCTCATAACAGATCCTCCGCATGAACATATGGTATTGCACCATATCTGCCCTGAAGATATTTCTTCCGGATGTTCTCATCTTTCCTTACAGGCCTCTCAAAATCATCTAACGAATACAGATCGCTGGTACCGGTCTTCGGATCCTTCTCTGTGAAATAAATCTGATCTCTGCGGAATTTCTCCAGAGAAAGCTGTGAAGTATCATGTGTTGTTACTATGAGCTGCGCACCATTATTCTTGTTGCTTGAGAACAGGCTGATCAGATACGAAACCACGAACGGGTGCATACTTCTGTCTATTTCGTCAATGAACAGAACTTTGCCCTTGTCCAATGTTTCTTTGAGGAATGGGCCATATAAGAACAACATATTTGTACCAAGCGATTCCTCTTGTAAGGACAGTTTATATTTCTTTTCGTTGCCTTCCTCATCTGTAACTATGTGTTCAGTGCTAACCTCTTGCCTTATTTCTACCGCAGGGAGGATTGGCTCATTGTTGATCATAATACGTGGCACATCAGGAGGCATTTCATCGATCTTTCGATAACTATAATCAATATCTGAAATGCTTATATCCGCTGCTTTGAACAGCTCCTTGGTGAACTCAATATTCTCTCTACTGTTGTTATCGTAGTCTTTCATGTAATATGCAGTAGCTCTATTTTGCAGCTCGCGAACATCCATAAATGTATCTATACCCATAGATAGCCATTCGTAGGCAGCTCTTGTAGACTCTGCATTCAGAAGTGTTGCACTCGAAATGAACAGCCTGTTTTTAGTAGTAAACCTGACTATTGCCTCAAGCTCCTTTTTTGTAGTACGCGAAAATGTGTACGATTCAGTCTCGGTCCTATCAAACACCTTAGATGGTCTATATGAGTTATAGCAATACAGATACTCCTCTACGATTCTGTCCGGAAAAGCACTGAAACCGTATATATATTTCTTTTCATCACTGGCAATAAACTGGAATTCAAATGCCGAAGGCTCGTTTTTACTTTTCTCATCCAGTTTAAAGGGAACTACAGGAAGCAACTGGTCCACCTGAGTGTTTGCAGAATTTCGAATCATATTTAATGCAATAGTTGCTGCCTTAAACAAGTTGCTCTTACCGGATGCATTTGCACCATAAATTGCAATGGTATTCAAGCCTTTGAATGTGCCATTGTTGTTAATATTATTTAAGTGCGCCTTATCTGATGATGGAACCAGGCTCAATACAGCCTGCTCTTTAAACGACAGATAATTCTCTACAGAAAACTGTAACAGCATCTCCTTTACTCCTCTCAGTCCATTGGGGTCGATACGTACCATTATTATATTGCTTTCATTGTCGCAATTCAACATTTTATTTTGATATTTGACGGTTTTTCGTTAAAATTCATTTTAAATTGTAATTTTATGCATCTATTATTACATTATTTATAAAAACATCCGCAAAATTAACAGTTTTGCGGATAGTTTTGTTTCTGTTTGTTTCGTCAGAAAAATTGCATAATATTTCTGACGAATTGAAGATCCTTGTTATGAGAATGTACAGGATATAGTCAGCCATTACTCTGGGTACGTTTTTGGGTACATTTCAGAAAAATCGCATCCTTAGACGATGCCAACTCCTTTCTTTTCAATGCCTGGAGCGAATTGTGGATTCAGATAATGTCGCATTCGAACCCCTGATCACCCACCACGAAAAGAAAAACTCCGGAGATCCGGAGTTTTTTCTTTGTCTTTATTCGGCGATCGCTCTACTTCTCCAGCCATTTGTCGGCGGGTTCGCCGCCGAGGCACCAGAGCAACAGCTCCTTTACGGCTATGGTGACTTCGCCTTTGTTCTTCAGGCTGTCGGCGAGCGTGTCCTGCGAGCCGATGCCGGAGCGGAAATAGAAATTGGAGAATCCGTCCTCGAGCGCCTGGTGCTCCTTGAAGGCGAGCTTTCCGAGAAGGCTGAAGCCTTCGGGCAGCTGGGCTGCGTAATCGCCGCGGGCGGCTTTGATCTCGGCGTCCTTTATCAGGTTCAGGAACACGTCGCGGAACTCCTCTACAGAGCTCTCGCGAACGACATCTTCAGCGCCCGTGTCGGCTCCGTCCGCCCTCCAGTGCTTTTCGATCACACCGTCGGTGTCAGCGAGGTAATATGCCGTTCCTCCCTGATCGACCAGCCGCCTCTTCTCCGGGTGGCTGAAGCCGGTGTTGAACTTCACATAGCCCAGTTCACCCTCTTTCTCGTATTCCGGAAGCTCCCTGAGCGCGTCCGCGTAGCACGAAAGTGCGAACCCCAGTGCCTCCTTGATCACGGCCTCATCCTCGGCGTTTTTCTGTTCTGCTTCATCTCGGGCCTTTTGCTCGGATACCTGTGCAGCTTTCAGTTTGTCGAAATCTGTCTTTTCAAAAATGCTCATGTATCCTTCCCCCTTTGGAAAATCGATCCGCCGTATTTAGAATATTCTGCATATATCTTATACCCCTCGGCGACGCCGGTTATTCACCGATCAAATAAAAAAATTCCCGCGGCTTGCGGCGCGCGGAAATTTTGATCGATCAAAAACTCCTGACGAGCTCTCCGGCATCCGTGAGCTCCCGGCCCTGCTTGAGCGCGGTCTCCTCCAGCGTCAGCTTCCCGTCATAGGCTGTCAGCCCCTTCAGCAGGTGCGGGTCGTCCTTCAGCGCCTGCCTGACGCCTTTGTCCGCGATCGCGAGGAGGTATGGCAGGGTCGCTTTCGAGAGCATGACCGACGCGGTCTGAGCAAAGGCTGAGGGTATATTGTCCACGCAGTAGTGCTTGATGCCCTCCTCGTAATAGACCGGGTCGTCGTGGGATGTCGAGCGGCACGTCTCGACCGCGCCTTCGTCGTCGCAGGCAACGTCCACGATCATCGCGCCCGGCTTCATCAGCTTCAGGTCCTCGCGGTAGACGATATGGTCGGTCCGGTGCTTCGGCCAGATCACGCAGTTCATGAAGACGTCGCTGTCCCGAAGGCAGTTCACCAGATTCTCCCTGTTCGAGCAAAGGAAGGACACGCCGTCCGGAAGCGCGGCCTTTGCCCGCTCGAGCGCCTTGTCGCTTATGTCGAGGATGCGGACTTCGTTGCCGAAGCCCGCGGCGAGCTCAGCGGCCGCGATGCCCGAATTCCCGGCTCCCAGGATGCTGATCACGGGTGTCGGAACGCCCTCCACGCGGGCGAGCAGCTTGCCGTTCCCGCCGAAGACGGACTGCATGTGATGGAGCGCCGCGAGGAATCCGCCCTTGCCCGCCAGAATGCTCATCGGCCTGAGCAAAGGGAAGAAGCCCTCGTCATCCGTTATGTCCTCATAGGCTATCGCCGTGACGCGGCTTCCGAGGATCGCGTCGGTCTCCTCAGGATGCGCGTTGGAATGTATATAGGTGAAAACGATCTTGTCCGGCCCGAGATACTTGAACTCCTCGGGGAAGATCTCCTTGACCTTATAGAAGAGGTCGGCCCCGCTATAGACTTCCTCCGCTGTCGAGCGGATCTCCGCGCCGGCCTCCGCGTATTCAGCGTCCGAAAAGCCGCTTCCGGCTCCCGCTCCGCTCTGCACCAGCACCTCGTGGCCGCGGGCTTTGATCTCGCGGACCGTCTCCGGGGTCGCCGCCACGCGGTACTCGTTTGCCTTGATCTCCTTCAAAACGCCTATGATCATGAGTCTGCCCTCCTGTTCTGCTTCCAATATATCACAGGCGCGCCGGCGCGACAAGGTTCGGCAGGCCCGGTCGGGTCAGCTCCCCAGCCCGGCGATCATCGCGTCATCTCTTTCTCTCGTGCCGCGTCTCCTCGCGCACGATCCACTGTATCTCCTTCTCCTTTTGATGGTATTCTTCGCTGCCGATCTCAAAATCATCAAGAGCAATTCCATGTTTTACTCTATGTATTCCCACTCCGATGATCAAAGGTATCAATATGAAGTACAGTGGGATCAAACAAATCGCCCCGACCAGAAGATACACGCACAGCTTGTAGAATCCGCCCGCGATCGCAACAAACATCGCTCTGCCCCCTTTCCGCTTACTCCTAGTCTTCTGTCGGCTGCTCCTCATCCTCAGAGCCGTACAGCGACAGCAGCTCCCCGTCAAGCCCCTGCGAAGCGAGTATGTCCGCTATTCTCTGATGCATCTCAACAGTGAGGTCAGCCTCCCTTATCCCTTCGCAAAGCCCTATGCAATTGAACTTAACCGTATTGCTTCTTTTGCCGTCGGTGATGAAAAATGACTGATACTCCCCTTCGTCATACACCGTGACAGATCGCTTTATTCCGATATATGCGCCGTATTCAAATCCATACACTCTGCTTTCCTTCATGGCGTCCTCCTTCCGCTGTCTCGCCAAAGCAGTTCACCTTTCTACTCTAATACTGCCCTCTCCGCATCCGCTCCGCAAGACTGCGCCGTTGCGATGCGCTGGCAAAGGCCTCTTTTTTACCCATTATGCCTCGGTTATGGCCATAATGGCGTCATTCGATCCATATCTATGAGTTCGCTCGTATGGTAGGTGCCAACTATTAAGCAGTTTCCCGTGGTAATCGCCCTGATCAAAGCATTTACCATTCTGAAACTCTGCTTTTTCCTTTTGCTCGAATGGTAATTAGAAAGAATAATAGAGTTTCCCGTGGAAACTGCACTCTTTAAGCTGATTCCCAACTGAAATGAGGTCAAAGCATGGGCAAAGCCTATCGGCTGACGATTACTCAGTCCAAAAAAAGCCCCAAAGCAGCCGAGGATCATACAAGATACAAAAGTCGCGGGCAAAACGCACCCGCGGCTTCAATTGAATTGATATTTTGAATTAAGTGGGAGCTAAGGCTACTCGACTTCGCCCATGATCTCCTCGGTGATCAGGTCGCGCTGGTAGACGTCGGTAAGGACACCGAAGTACTGGATCCGCGTGCCTGACTCGAAGAGTTCGTCCTTTACGGTGAGGCGGTCGTCTGTGATGACGCGGAGCTTGTCGCCGTAGACCTCGGTTTTGATCAGGTTGCCTGACTCATCGTAGAAGTCGAAGAGAAATTCGATCACGTCGCCGGACCGGAACTGCTCGAGACCTTTGCGCATGAAGAACGTGTCTTCTTCGTCGGCCAGGCTGTAGCCGGTCACGTTGCCGGTGAGCTCGCCTTCAGCGCCGGTTAGTTCGCTGCCGGAGCCGGTGGGTTCGCCGCCACCGCCCGCGGAGCCGCCCGCGGAATTGCCCGCGGAGTCGGCTTCGGTCTCTATGGCAGCGGGGTTCCATTCGATGTGAAGGACTATGTCCTCCTCGCCGTTCAGCCTGGCGCGGACGCGGCCGCGGTAGACGATGCCTTCCTCGGTAATCAGGGGTTCTTCTGTCTCATAGCAGACAAGGTGGCCGTTTACGCGGGCCCAGTAGCCGTACATGTTGACGAGGGGATGTCCCTCTTCGTCCTGCTCGCTGAAGTGCTCCCGGCCGATATACATCAGGCCGTCGTCGGTCACCATATAGGCAGCGACCTTGCAGTCGAGGATCGTGTCCCAGGTTTTGTCGGGAAGGTCGGGCAGATAGCCGTCCTCCGTCTCGATCACGGGGATGTCGATGAAGAGGTCCGCGGTGTCGTAGTCCTCGAATCCCTTGATATACCAGTCTTC
>Ga0208297_1002105_pt1 | contig 13094 bp, 10 predicted proteins | sample LMS_cellobiose_e_FD_187367 | JGI IMG/M metagenome (GOLD analysis project Ga0208297, IMG submission 187367) | Rumen-fistulated moose microbial communities from Alaska, USA - LMS_cellobiose_enrichment (SPAdes) (version 2) | ecosystem: Host-associated > Mammals > Digestive system > Stomach > Rumen... | reverse complement strand
ATGCCCTTGAGTCGCGAGGAATGTAGAGGGATCGACTCCCTCTTTCAAGAGAATATCCCGTCCGCCGTCAGTAAGGTTGGTGGTGATAAAGTTGATAGAGGGGTTCGACTTCTGGAAACGCTTGACTGTCGCAGGATTAGGATGAATATCCTTCCATGTACCGGCAATCACGAAATCGGGCTGAAGCACCGAAAGAAGTTCGGAGCAATTTGTACCATTTGTGGCATGATGGTCGGCCTTCATTCCCTCAACCGGGCCCATCACCCTTGATATCGGCAGTTCTATGTCATTGTACTCATGGGTGGAGCGGCCGCGGAATTGGCAATCTCCTCCGGTGAACCAGTCGAAGGCACCGTAACTAAGGTGAAGCGCGATGCTCATCAAATTCTCCGAAACGGCATCCGGACCGTCGCCGAAAGCGAGGAGCGAGTCCTTCGGAGGAAGGAGGGAAACGGAAGCCGGAGAGTCTACGGATCCATTCCACACGCTGCCGCCGGCGGCAATAGTCCTTATATGAAAATCGCTATTTGGCGTATGCCGAAGGGCGATTTCATCAAGTGCTCCAGGGGTAGCCCTCATACGGACCGTGCCTCTCTCGAGGGATGTCCACTCGAGGAAAGAGAGGTAGTTGCCATAACGTCTCTTCATTCCGGGAGCTAGCGAGCTCTTGGAAGGAGGGTCCATCACATCACCCCTGTCAATGCAGCATCGGATAGGAATGATGGAGCCGACTTCAGTGATTCCTGCGAGGGCAAAGCCGCCCTCCGGATGCTTTGGAAGTCCTTCTACGATAACTCCCATATGGTCTCCGTGATAATGGGATATCATTGCATAGTCAAGGGCGCCGCCGGCTTCCGAAGGGAGAAAATGGCGAATGTAATTGGCCACTACCCTTCCAGGAGAAATGTCAGCAGAAGGCTTGGCTGGAGTCAGCGCATTGCCATGATTCTCCAGTTCATCATCGAGAGGATTGGCTCCGGAAGCATCTATCAATAAGGTCGTTCCATCCGGAAGAATGTAGAAGAAACTCTCCCCGCGGCCGGTATTGACAGAATGGATCTCAAGATAGCCTTTGGTCCATTTGTCAAACTGCCGGCCCACTATCGGTCCTCGGGCAGTCCCGCAGGAAGATACCGCCGCCACAAGAGAGACTATAAGTAAGATTCTTCTCATTTTTCAGGATAGGTTATGTCCATCTCGAAACGAGGATTATGATTCGGAACCTCTCCGTGAGATTCTTTGATAAAACCCCACATCTTTGCTACGACCTCAGGGTGGTCGGAAGCGATATTATTCTGCTCCTGAGGGTCAACTGCAAGGTCATAAAGAGCCATCTTGGTGGAACCGCTCTTGACATTTTTCACTATTCCCTTCCATGAACCGTAACGAACTGCAAGCCAACCCTTTCCTCCAGGGAACTCCCAGTAAAGATATTCGTGCTCTTTCTGTTTTTTACCAAGAAGGGTCGGAACGAAGGAGATGCCGTCGTTCTGAGGAGCCTCAACGCCTGCAAGTTCTGCAAATGTAGGCATCAAGTCTACGAACTGACCGACATAGGAGGAGACCCTTCCGTCAGTCCTGGCAAAACCCGTGTCTTTCGGAGCCTTCCCTTTCAAACGGTCGCCGAGGGCGACAATGAAGGGCATACGAACTCCTCCCTCATGGAGCGAAGACTTGCCCCACCCCTTTGTGCATTTGAAGGGACCGCCGCTATGGAAATACTCCATAGGAGAGTTGGAATTGCAGGCTGGTCCATTATCTGACGTCACGATTATCAGCGTCTTATCGTAGATTCCGAGCTCTTTCAGCTTCTCGACCAGTTTACCCACCTGGGTATCAATATGAGTCACCATGGCTGCATAGGCCGAATGAGGATAAAGAACAGGATAGTACCAGCCGCCGTCAGTAATCGGAGTCTTCTCCTCGTGAAGTTTATTGACATAATACATGACCTCTTCCTCGGGTGCCTGGACGGTCGAGTGAGGCACCGTCGTAGTCCACATCAGGAAGAAGGGCTCAGAAGCGTTTTTCTCGACAAATGCCTCCAGCTTGTCATACATCAGATCACATGAGTAATCCTTCTGATTGAACTTATCGTAACTCCTTATGTCATAAGGGTCCGCCCCCGGATCCAAGCGGCGGTTGACGGGCATGTATTCATTCCTAGTCAGCACTCTCTTGTCATTCTCCCAAAGGTAGTCGGGGTAGTAGGAATGGGCCAGAAGCTGGCAGTTGAACCCGTAGAAATAGTCGAATCCCATCTTCAGAGGATCACCGTCCGAGCCCGGTCCGCCAAGGCCCCATTTCCCTATCATCGCCGTCTTGTAACCGGCCTTCTGCATCATTGTGCCGACGGTCTCGGTCCCCGCAAGAAGAGCATATTGACCCTCATAGGTCGAGTCAGCCCTCATTCTGTCGAAATACCAGTCCGGCATCCCTTCGAAATCCCTCGCGACCCTCTCGTCATTGTGGCGGATCTGGGAATGGCCGGTATGAAGTCCAGTAACTATCGAGCAACGTGAAGGGGCGGACAGCGGACAATTAGAGTACATATCGGTAAAAACGACTCCACGCGATGCCAGGGCATCGATATTGGGGGTTTCGATGAGCTCCTGTCCATAGCATCCGAGGTCCCCGTAGCCGAGGTCGTCAAACATCAGATAGATGATATTTGGTTTCTCCGGGAGTTTATCAGAGCAACCCGATAGAACAGCCAGTCCAAGTGCTGGAATTAGTGTTTTCTTATTCATGCGGTCCTATTTTATCGTTCAAATATAACCATTAAAGTTCAGAACAAAAACCTGCAAACGTTTCCAATTTTTGAAATCTTTGCAAAGATTGGGAAACATTGCTATTTTTGACCTCAAATGAAGTACGTAACTATAAAAGACATAGCCGCCAGCCTGTCTCTTTCGGTGTCTACTGTTTCCAGGGCTCTTTCCGGGGACAAGAATATCCGAGAAGAGACAAGGGCGAAAGTAATCGCCGCCGCAGAGGAGATGGGATACAAGCACAATTCGGCTGCAGCATCCCTCAAAACCGGTCATACCCGCACGGTCGGTGTAATAGTCCCTGAAATGTGGAGCGAGTATACCATCCAAGTGATTCGGGGTATCCAGAGTATCCTCTACCCATATGGGGTGAAGGTTATCATTGCCGATTCCAATGAAGACCCGGCGCAGGAAAAGGACAATATCATGATGATGGAGAGGTTCATGGTCGACGGGCTCATCGTCGGCCTCTGCAGCTATCTCCACAATATGGATGAATTCAGGCGTCTTCAGAACGATAATTTACCGCTGGCCTTTTTCGGAAGGATCCCACACGGTCTTGAAGTTTCGCAGGTTCTTGTCGATGACTATGCCAAATCATTCTTCATCGTTGAAAAGCTGATTCTCTCCGGAAGAAGGAAAATATGCCATATACATGGCCCCGAAAGGGTCTACAACGCTGTTGAAAGGGCCCGCGGCTACCGCGACGCTCTCGCTAAATACAATATCCCGTTCGAGAGCTCTCTCCAGATATACAGCCGCATTACCCGAAACGATGGAGCAAATGCGGTAGACCAACTTATTGACTCCGGGACTGATTTCGACGCGATTTTTGCCTTTACCGAAGCCCAGGCGATCGGAGCCCTCGGAAGACTCCGCCAAAGAGGTCTCAGAGTCCCTGAAGATGTCGCCGTCTCGTGCTTTTCCGGAACTGTTCTGTCGGAAGTGGTCACCCCGCAGCTCACTTCAGTTGAGCCTCCTATGTTCGAGATAGGTCAAACTCTTGCCCAACTGTTGATTGAGCAGATCAAGAATCCTTCTGCCGAGCCCCGGACTGTGGTTCTCAATGCGGAAATCAAGATGAGAGAATCAACCGGCGACAACTGCAATTTATAAAGCAATGAAAAGAGTATCCATTTCACAGGAGGTGGAAATAAGGGCCGTCTACGATGTAATAGTCGCAGGCGCAGGTGTTTCCGGAATCTGCGCGGCTGTTGCCGCCGCCCGCGAAGGGGCAAAGGTCGCCCTTGTTGAAAGATACGGGGTTGTCGGAGGTAATCTGACCGCCGGTTTTGTCGGGCCCATACTCGGATCCGTCGGGAAGGGAACGATGCGGGACGAGCTTGTAAAGCTCTTGGAAGTACCTGACAATGACTGGATTGGAGAGACCGGGAAAGCCCATGACGTAGAGAAAGCGAAGCTTGTCCTCGAGAGGTTCGTGGACTTGCCGAACATAGATGTCTACCTTCAAAGTCCCGTCTCTGCCGTCCTGAAAAAAGGCCGGGCTGTCTATGGGGTAGTCCTATCTACGGCCGAGGGGCAATTCGCCTTGAAAGCACCGGTCATCGTCGATGCAACGGGAGACGCTGTCGTCTCCTTCCTGGCAGGGGCCGAAATTGAAAAAGGCCGCGATGACGGACTCATGCAGCCTGTAACCCTCGAATTCACAGTTGACGGAGTCGATGAAACAAAAGGACTGATCTGTATAGGAGATGTGGATAATGTCGAACTGAATGGGGTGCGTTTTCTCGACTGGTGCTCATCTCAAGCGCAGAAAGGTTTGATTCCAAAGCAGTTAGCCGCAGTACGACTGCATCCAACTGTCATTCCCGGCCAGAGACAGGTCAACACCACCCAGATCAACGGTGTCGACATCACAGACGTCAAGAGCATTTTCAAGGCCGACCTCGAACTCCGGGAGCAGATGTTTCTTCTGGAAAAGTTTCTGAAAGAGAACTTGCCTGGATATGAAAATATACGGATAACCGGCAGCGGAACGACTACGGGAGTCCGCGAGAGCCGCCGGGTAATGGGCGATTATATAATTGACGCTGAAGAACTTGCACTCGGCTGCCGCTTCCCAGACGTGGTCGTGCACAAGGCTCTTTTTATAGTTGATATTCATAACCCAGCCGGAGCAGGTCAAGCCGAAGCCAAAATCCAGTATTGCAAGCCTTATGACCTCCCATACAGATGTTTTCTCCCTTTGGGAATCGAGGGCCTTCTAGTCACCGGCCGCTGCATTTCCGGCACCCACCGCGCCCATGCCTCCTACCGGGTAATGTCCATCTGTATGGCGATGGGAGAAGCCATAGGGACAGCAGCGGCACTCTCTGCCGCAGAAGGCGTCCCACCACGCTCCCTCTCCGTCAAGGCTCTGCAGAAACGCCTGACGGATAAGGGAATAGATCTATTTAGCGAGTAAAATCCTACTTTGCCATAGCGGCCTCAACGTCATCCGGGAAGATCGGGAGACGATTAGGTCCCGTACGACGGGCTCCGTCCGGAGTTACAAGGACGTCGTCCTCGAGACGGATGCCGCCGAAGTCATAGTAGCTTTTCAGCTTATCGAAGTTGACAAAGCCCTTTCCTGTCCCCTCTGCTTTCCATTTGTCGATAAGGGCCGGAATGAAGTAGATTCCAGGCTCGTCCGTAATCACATGGCCGGGGACAAGCTTTCTAGCCATACGAAGGCTGCCTAGTCCAAGCTGGCTCGAGCGCTTCTGGTCCGGATCGTAACCGACGAGGTTCTCACCAAGATCCTCCATATCGTGGACATCGAGCCCCATATTGTGGCCGAGTCCATGAGGACAGAACAGGCCCGCAATACCCTCGGTGACCATATCGTCGATGCTACCTCTCACAAGATCCAGGGCCTTGAGGCCTTCAAGCATCTTTCGCATTGTCTCGATATGGACCTCGCGATAAGTGATTCCCGGACGGGTAATGGAGAAAGCGAATTCATTGCAGTCGCAGACAATCTGATAGACATCCCTCTGCTTCTGAGTGAACTTTCCTCCTGTCGGGAGGGTACGGGTAAAGTCGGACGCGTAGTGGGAATTACTTTCTGCACCGGCATCGATGACAAGGAGCTTTCCAGGCTCTATAATCTTGTCATGGAGGTGGTTATGAAGAGTCTCGCCATGCTGGGAGAGAATTGTTGCGAAAGAAACGCCCCAGCCCTTGGAAAGGGTCACTCCTTCCATGAGGCCGACTATGTGCTGTTCGAGTACTCCCGGCTTGACGGCATTGCGGGCGACCGTATGCATCTCCTGGCCGAGTGCTCCTACAGCATCGAGCTCCTCTATTTCGCATTCCTCCTTGATAAGGCGCATGGCGATCACCGATTCAACCAGCTCACGGGAAGCATGCTCAGTCTTTCCGGCAGTAAAGTCCACTACTCCAACTTCCTCATGGGAAAGTCCCGTAAGGGAGGCGAGTTTCATGGTATTGTAGTACCTCGAAGGAGGAAGGAAATGGACTGGACGTCCTATCGAAAGGGCCTTTGAGACGACTCCCTCGAGCGCGCCGTAAGGAGCTGATTTTGAGACACCGACACTCTCCGCCTTCGACTGAACGGAAGGCTGGGGGCCCATCCATATGATATCCCCTATCTCGACGTCGTCAGCAAAGACGACCTCTTCTCCGGAATCAATATCGATCACGGCCCCGTAGCGAGGCTCGTCAAGGCCGAAATAATAGAGCCAAGAGCTATCTTGGCGGAAATTGTAACAGTTATCTTTGTACTGCGCGGGGGCATCGACATTACCGACAAAAAGGATGATTCCCCTCTGCCCCTTTTCCCTCATTGAATCAAGCAGGGTGCGTCTTCTTCTTATATAGACAGTTTTATCGAACATGGCATGAAAAATGTTTTCGTAGACTCAAATGTAAGAATTTTTCTTTGATTTACCGATTTTTCATTATCTTTCCACTCGTATGAGTACTACAATTGCCATCATTGCGATTATCGCCGGCATCATCGGAATAATCGGGAGCATCGTCCCGGGCCTCCCCGGGCCGCCCCTAAGTTGGGTAGGCCTGCTGCTGCTATATCTCTGGGGCAAAGAGCCTATGACAACAGGATTCCTTCTTCTCTGGCTCGCAATAACAGTGGTCGTCACAATTATCGACTACTTCGTCCCGGTATATTTCACTAAGCTTACCGGAGGCAGCAAATATGCCGGATGGGGGGCAATGATCGGCCTTTTCGCCGGCCTTATAATCCCTCCTGTCGGAATGATTGTCGGATCCCTTCTAGGAGCGTTCGTCGCCGAATTCATCTTTGCAAAAAAAGACACCTTCACCTCGCTGAAATCGTCCCTCGGAGCCTTTCTTGGCTTTATTTTCGGGACCGGCATCAAAATCGCCTCTTCGGGAGTGATGATGTATTATATAGTCACCTACGCCTTCTGATTTTATGGACTTTCGCGATCTTTTAAAACGGCATCTCAGGGAGATTACGAGCATCCGCGACGACCTGGACACCCAGGCTGCCGCCGTAAACATACGGAATAACATCTATTTCAAGGGCCCGACCGTCTGGATCCTCGCTTTTTCTATAGTTATCGCCTCCGTAGGCCTCAATATCAACTCTACTGCGGTAATCATCGGCGCCATGCTCATCTCTCCCCTGATGGGCCCGATTATCGGCCTCGGAATGGCCGTCGGAATCAATGACTATGAGCTTGTCGGAGATGCCTTCAGGCACCTCATCATAATGGTCCTCGTGAGCCTGGTGGTCTCCTCGGTATTCTTCCTTCTTTCTCCCCTGAGGCTGGCCAACCCGACCGAGCTGGCGGCGAGGACCTCCCCGACCATCTATGACGTGATCATCGCCCTCTTCGGAGGCATGGCCGGAATCCTCGAACAGTGCCGAAAAGAAAAGGGGACGGTGCTTTCCGGAGTCGCGATTGCAACCGCACTCATGCCGCCCCTCTGCACTGCCGGTTACGGGCTTGCACACGGTCTATGGCGCTATTTCTTCGGAGCGATGGGGCTTTTTATCATCAACGCCGCATTCATCGCCTTCGCCACCTATATCTTCGTTAAATACCTCCATTTCAGTGAGAAACTCTACGTCAGCAGGGAAAAACAGAAGAAGATTGAGATGAGAATCACCGGTATCCTTCTTCTGATAATGATCCCCAGCCTCATCTCGGCATTTTTCCTCGTAAGGGAAAATAATTTCACAACTTCGGCGGAAAATTTCGTAGCCGAAAACCATGAATTCGGGAACGTCTTCCTGTATAACCACAGGATAAAAGACGGTAAACTGGAATTATACCTTGCCGGAGAAGAGCTCGACGAGGACACCTATTCACTGATTTTTGAGAAGGCTAAAGCATACAAACTGAAACCGGAAAAGGTAATCATCCGCCAGCACCATCTCGGTGAAAATGTGAATGAACTTCTGGAGGGAGTCAACAGTAAAGTCCAGACCCTTCTCAATCAGCAGAATGAGCGTCTTGACGCCCTTGAGAGCGAGAACAAGAGTCTCAAAGCGGCGGTTGACTCAATGAAAAAAGCGGCCGAAAAGCCGCCTTTGCTACTTTGAGTTCAAACTAGCGTTTGAGATATCGTTTACCATCGCATTATAGGATTTATAATCTTTATTGGATAAACCCACAGAGCTATAAAGCAACCTATAGCAATCTATTTCTCCAGATGGCGTATAAACAATGTTATACACCGCATAGGCATTATTTCTCAAGGTTACCTTTCCATCTTTAGAATGGGTCTTGTAAGAAGAGAACGTGGCAACATCAACCAACTTGCCTGAAGGATCGTATGTACCGAACTCGCTTATCTCAAAGGCCTTCTGTATTTCCTTTTCAGCCTTTTCCTGCCGGCGCTTTTCTGCTATGCTTGAGTATATTCCAGCATAATACTTTACTTCCTGATTCAGCCTGTCTTCATAATCAGCAAAAACTTTTTCCTTATAGGCAGAATTGAAACCAGAATTATTTCTCAGGCCCTCCATTATCTTGTCGGCCTCATCTTTACAGTTCCTTCTGTATCCAGGATTATTGTAGATAAAGGATTCGGACAATGACTCGTTGGGGAAAACCAGTGCGTTGAGCCTTCCAAGCTGCTGAAGAAGTTCAAATTGCGCGTAGTTCGAGCGCTGGGATTTAACATAATCCAGAGGCTTCTGAGTCAAAATATCGCTATCGATTTGTTTCAGATATTCACCCCATTGAGACAATGCATCCTTAAGGCCGGTAATGCCGTATGAACTCCCCTGCCCATTATATGGTTTCATGGTCTCATCCCAGAAACTCATGATTCGGTCATATTTGGCCAGAAGGCTTTGGCGCTCGGTATCAGCGAGGTAAGTCTTACCGTCAGGAGAAACGACATAATCGACTTTTTCGGACACATCATAGAAAATAGCCCCTCCTGAATTGTCATACCCCTTCTTACGGTGTCTTATCACTGAGTTGCCGTCCGCCATAGTCTGCACAACCTCTGTGTTGCCGGGCATCCAGCTCATAGTTTGGAACGACCTATTGACAAAGCCCATGCGGATGTTATGCTCGTCAGTCTTGCCGACAATGTCTTTTGTGATTCTAGATCTCGTTATCCGTAGCACATTGGGATCATCGGTCGGAGTTAACGAAATGTGTATACCTGCACTCTTATGCTCAAAATCATGGACATTATACTGCCCGTAAAGGCTCAACTTGTTAAGGGCGTCATACTCTCCATAACGATACCTTACGTCGCCGGAGGGAAGTCCATTCTGGAAAGAACCGTCAATGACCAAGCCCTGCTTTGAATCAGGATCTATCACTTTTGCACCATAGCCCTTGCCGGAAATCTTCCCGTCGACAATATCTCCCGTCCAAAGGATGCCGTCCACCCATTCATTCTTGTCTGGATCAAGCTTTGCCATACCGGTTTTCATCTTTTTTGACAGAGTAACACCGCTGAAGCTGTTGGCCAAAAGCGCTCCTGACATAGAGCCCCGGTCAACGAAATACAGCTCGGTATAGACTTCTGCATATCTTCCCCAGCCAGCATCGGTCTTATACGCTGTCCAACTGCAGTTATGGGCTTGAATCACTGCGTTGATCTCATCCTTATACTTAATTTTAAAGCCGGAATCACCGAAATTGCGGTAATAGACGCCGGTTTTGTCCGGACCTTTCCGAATCATTTCGTTTACGACCGCATTTATGGATTTATACGGCTCATCGGCAGGATTGAGGTGACCTTTCTCGGGATTAGGCTGCGCTCCTTCAGGAAGCATCAGAACTTTGGTCACACCAATCATACTCTCTCCAAACTGAACGACTTTGTCGGTTGCATAGGCCTCGATATAATAGCCGTTCTTTTTGGCGAAGGAAAACAATTCATCCTTAGAGATAGCTGCCTTGGAAAGGTCTACATAGTAATATCCGTCAAATGAATAAACTTCATTTTTGATAGCTGCTTTGAATTCCCTCTTCTGAGCCAGGGCGAAATTCTGCATTAGCGCTGCGGCAAGAAGAAAGGCTATAATGGTCTTGATTGCTCTCATCGGAAACTATTTTTTATCCAGAAGATCGAACATCACACCGAACTCGACACTCATCGGTTTAAATGGATACATATCAATTTGGTTGGATTCTGAATTTTCCACCCCAAAGATACCATAGCCGGCATTTGCTCCTGCAAAAATGCCGAATCTGTTGGAGACATAGAACTTCACCCTTGCTTTAAGACCTGCTGCCAATGCGGTTTTGGGGCCCGGCGATTTCTCAAAAGAGCAAATACCCAGACCGGCATAAATAGGGAACTGAATTCTTTTCCTCTTGTTGATTGTCCATCCGTAATAAGCCATTAATGACATCACGGACATGTTTTCTGTGGTCAGTGGAATCATATGCTCCAGAGAAGATCCGAAAGTATCGAAATTGTAAACTGAATAGACTCCTTCCAGCATAATGCTGTCGCCGTCGGTAAGGAACTCATAGGTGACTCCGCCAGAGAGGGACGAAGAATAATAATAAACTCCCTCCGGGCATTTAATTGACATTTCTCCATATGGAGAATAACTGAGCCCGAGGGTCTGGGCGGCAGCCGGTAAGCTCATTAGGATGAGAGCGGCGATGATGGTTAGATAACGTTTCATTTATGTTAATTGATTAGTTTCTTTTAGGGCTATTATTGATTGATTTCCTTTAGGGTTATCAAATCTTCAAGAGCCGTTCGGGCATCTTTTCCATAAGCTTCGACATTATATTTTTTCCGAAAAGCTTCGTCCTTCAACTCTTCTGCAGTCATCGTCTCCAATGCCTTCCTTACCTTATCTTGCTTTGCCTTGATATGTTTATCCAGAACAAACCAGATTAAAGCCGAAACAATATAGGCCGCTATAATTATTACAATAAAATATATGACGGCAATCCACCATTTCGGGGGGAAGCTGACAACTTTAAGGATGAAAAAAATAGCCGCCAAAAGCAAGAAAACGGTATAGACAGCGCCCGTAACGGTCTCGTAATTACTATCCACATATGTAGAAGTAATCAGATTGATAAGATAATCTTTATCCTTACGATGCTCTTTATAAACAGGATCATCTGAAAAACTTCGTTTCTCCTTGTTACTAAAGATAGATGTATTCATTTTCAAATAGGTACAGTTATTATTGCGGCTTGTAAATATAATGATTTTATTTTTAAGAGCTAAACTTTACTGGTATAATTGATATTGTCAGTTAGCTCCCTTTTTTCTTTGCCGAGGGGGACTGATTTTCACATACAATGTTTCTTCTGCGTATGAGTGAGTTAAGACCGTCATTCCAGTACACCGGGGCCTTTCTCTGGTGTACGGCTGGCAAGTTCGAGCAGTGGTACAGGATCTGGGAAATGGGAACTTTGAACGGGGATCTTTGAAATGAGGAATGGGAATGGGGGATGTCGTACCGTGAACCCCCCTTCATGCCGTTCAGCATGGCGCAGGTGCGAAATAATGCTGGGGACCTGCGCCTGCCCCGTATCTTATTGCATATAAGTGATATATGACTTTTCCCCTAAGGGAGGCTGGGATAGGGAAAATCTTGGAAGCAATTGAGTATTAGCCTTTTGACGAGCAGGCTCTCCGGCCGGAAAATGGTATGGTGTTTTTTCCAGGTCTTTTTCCATAGAGCCTGTTCCAGGTCAACTATCAGAGCCTAGACCGGGCACGTATGAAGAACTATAAAATTCTGATAATCAGGCACTTTTCTAAAGGATTTGTTCCAGGTCCCCACCCTAAAAAGAGACCTGGAACAGGCTCAATACAATAATACCCGGAAAATCTGCCTGGCGAGTAATTTCTTCCTGCCGTGCTATAGCTTGTCCTTTCTGCGGCCCAGGGAAGGATATTTGGCGACGGTTGTCCGAACCGAGAGTGCTATGCTGCGACAGGCTTTCGGGCGAATAGGAGGGAAAGAACCAGCGGGCCCGACGAGAGCGGCGGTACTGCGAAGCAGTAGGACGGCGTCTGTCCGACGACGTTGGACAGGGCAGAATGCACTGACCAAAAGGAGGAGTTCGCCGTCCAGCAATCGAGGCGGACAAGCACGCCCTTTCCCGACGTCAGCCCGAAGGCCTGTGGCAGCAGGGCATACGGTCCGCGGCAACAATGCACAAGGCGTGTAGTGGCAGAACAGAAGGTGCGTGGCAACAATGCACAAGGCCTGCGGTGGCAAAGAAGCACGTCCCTGGCAACAAGGCAAGATGTCTATGACAATATGGCATGAATGGTTGCGGTCCCGTGCTACGAAAGACCCTTCCCGTGGCACGGGAACATAAAATCCTGCCTGCCGTGCTACGAAAGACCACTTTGCTGGCACAGGACTAAGAATACTGGCCACTTGCACCTGCCCAGCACCTTATTGCACATCAGCGATATATGACTTTTTCCCTAGGGACATGTGGGTAGGGGAAATACTGGAAGCAATTGAGTATTAGCTCTTTGGTGAGCAGGCCTCGGCAGTAGACATAAAGTGGTAGGGGTGGAGGGGCAAATGGGTAAAAAAAAAGACGGCGAACAATGATTGTCGCCGTCTTTTGCGGAAGGGACGAGATTAACCGTAGATTTTGGGGCATTTTTGAGCATTCCAAGAAACCGCCTTTATAAGACCTGTAGGGCCGTTTTTCGTGTTGGTGCGGTTTGCTGCATTTTATTTTGTTTTGTCAAAAAGTGTGCGTAACTTGCGTGCGTAAATTCAAACCGTGCGCAAAATGCCTGTAAAATTCTACCTTGACAACCGCCCTGGAAAGTCCGGCGATGCTCCGATAAGGGTTTCAATCGCCCTATTTGGGCAGCGGTTCATAACCTCAACCGGAT
>Ga0208297_1002101_pt1 | contig 13133 bp, 12 predicted proteins | sample LMS_cellobiose_e_FD_187367 | JGI IMG/M metagenome (GOLD analysis project Ga0208297, IMG submission 187367) | Rumen-fistulated moose microbial communities from Alaska, USA - LMS_cellobiose_enrichment (SPAdes) (version 2) | ecosystem: Host-associated > Mammals > Digestive system > Stomach > Rumen... | reverse complement strand
TAGAAGTGAGAAATAGAAGTGAGAAATAGAAGTGAGAAATAGAAGTGAGAAATAGAAGTGAGAAATAGAAGTGAGAAATAGAAGTGAGAAATAGAAGTGAGAAATAGAAGTGAGAAATAGAAGTGAAAAATGTAAACTACCGCTAAGATAAGATTTACCAGCTTCGCATTCATTGAGCTAAAGATTCAGGGTTTTACGCTTCTTCCTATAAAATACCGAATGATATAAATTGGTTAATAGTTCTCTGGTATATTTTGAAAGCGGTTTTCAAGCCGGAAGGATGTGACTATATCCGGTCCGGTTGAGCGCCGGGAAAGGAGGCAGACTCATAATACCGGAGACATCGGATCTGTTCATATTCTGGGCTGTAGTCACGGCTCGTTTTTTGATACCGCTTACCATTCCCAGCTATCCGCTTCCAGGTATTATACTTTCCTTAGTCCTCGACATGGTAGACCAGACATTGTTTCAGGAGTTTACTAACCTGCCTCTGGTAGATTACCAGGAATATGACAAGGCTCTGGACATTTATTATCTGGCAATTACCTATCTTTCAACTCTTAGAAACTGGTCGAACTTCTTCGCCTTTGAAGCAGGCCGTTTCCTTTTTTACTACAGACTGATAGGCGTAGCTATTTTTGAAATAACACACCTGCGTCTGCTATTGCTTATTTTTCCCAATGTCTTTGAGTACTTCTTCATTTTCTATGAGCTTGTCCGCCTGAAATGGGACCCTAAGGTACTTACAAAAGACAGGTTGATCACCACTGCGGCTTTTATCTGGGTCTTCGTCAAACTGCCTCAAGAGTACTGGATTCACATTGCTCAGATGGACACGACTGACTGGGTAAAAGCCAATCCCTCAAATGTTGTAATCCTGATCGCTTGGGCTGCTCTCCTTATCTTCCTTGGCTGGTTGCTTTTGCGAGACCTACCCCCTATGCGGCCCGGCTTAATATTTGCAGCCAGTTACAGGAACTTCCCGTTTTACAGCCTGCATGCAAGGAACATCAGGGACAATTATACAAGCCAGAGATTTTTCGATGACTTCCTGCATTACGAGCTGCTCGAGAAAATTGTGCTTGTTTCCCTGTTAAGCACAATTTTTGCTCAGATCCTTCCGGAAGTCCGTGCAAGCAGCTTTCAGGTTGCAATCGGCTTATCGATTCTTATTATAATAAATACCGAACTCAGTCAGTGGTTTGCCAGGCGAGGAACCCGCTGGAAATCAATAATTCAGGAGTTCATAGTAATGTCTGCCGTAAACTTTGGGATCGTGCTTGCCTATGACTTCCTGATAACAAGGTTCGATGGTTCGATCAACCTTCTTGATACTTTATTCTTCATCCTGCTCCTGACCCTGAATGTCACTCTATATGACAGATACCGGAGGTGGCAGATATGGAATCAGGCAGAAATTGATGTTTTTGCGGATCAAAATAAACAAATAAAAGGCTGAAACATAGCAACCAGCGAGATTTCTGAAGACTCATACCGACATAGTGATGAAATTGGTTTTGTATAGCTTTAATTACAAAGTGGGGCATTTATATAGCGGCATCAGTAAATAATTATGTATATAAATTGGCAATTTATATATAATAAGAGATTACCAGTTTATATATGGAAATTGGGGGTTATAAATGATAGAAATTACAGACAGAGCTGCTAGAGAACTTAAATCTTTGTTTGATACAGCAGGAATTGTACAACCAGCAATAAGAATTTATATAGCTGAGTCAGGTGCAGATATTAAATATGGATTAGCACTTGCTGACGATATAAGTGACTTTGATGTAATTATGGAGAGTAATGGTATCAAGATAGTCATGTCACCAAATGTGGCGGATGGCTTTTCTGATGGTAGCATTGACTTCAAATCTGACAGTAAAGGTAAAACTTTCATAATACAGAATGCAAACTCTGACATCTTTAGCTACTGCGAAGAATATAGCATATGCGACGCAGACTAAAATATAAACAAACTTAATCAATACAATAACCATATTAAGTACTGACTTGGCACAATTGCCCAGAGGATAAAAATTGGTGTTGGGAAGGCTCTAAGAACATTTTTATTATCGCAATCTGCTTAAATGTGCCCGATACGTTTGTTAGATAAAAGTTAAGAAATCAAAATTGAAAAATCCGTGATTTTCACAGATTTATAAGGGGCACTTTGCAGGGCTTTTTTTCGATCAAGGTGATCTTTTACTTTTGGGGAGAGCTTTTCTGATTGAGAGTATACTTCTCTTCACTTTCAACTAAGTTTTGATATATTCTCCAGCTGAAGGTTTGCTTTAATCTCTTAAAACTATTTTTGCAAATGTGGTGGAAAAGACAAATTCTGAGTATACAAATACATTTAAGATTGGAGAGACAAAATGCTAGTTAGGTGATGCTATTGGGAGAAGCTATTGAGTACGTAAAAATTCCTCGTAAAATCTTTGAACCTATAAGCGACATGGTGAAAGTAGGTCTGTATAAAGACGAACAGGAGGCATTAAAGCAACTTGTGCATGACCAGGCTGAACAAAAAATCGATTACTATGGTAAAAAGATAGCTGAAATGGAGAAGAAGTACGGTATGGACTTTTCTGCTTTTGAAAAAAGAATCCAATCGAGAGTAGAGGAAGAAAACTTTGAAGAGTGGGATGATTTCATAATCTGGGAAAGCTATGTCACAGCATTGCGATATTGGGAAAAGTTCTTATGACTATAAGCAAAATTGTTTCTGCTCTTTCATCCAGTGAGATTGTATTTGAATTAAACGTTCTCAAAGCAATAGTTGAACCTCCTGTCCAGGTTTTAAAAGCAAGAGCAACTCTCAAAGATGGCTACCTATTGGAGATTAGTGAGAGTGTGGGACCCGATTTCAGACGACATTCTTATCACCTGCAAAAAGAGGATGCAATGATAAAGCGCTGGGATAATTCTCCACACTGGAAAAATTTAAAAACGTTCCCTTATCATATCCATAAAGGAAAAGAAGCAGAACCCAGAGAATCTCCCGAAGTATTTATAGAAGATGTTCTCCGTGAGGTGAAGAAACTACTGAGTTCAAATCCACGATTCTCATCATTTTTCATTAGTGTACACTAAAAATCCATTTTAGAAAAATCTAGGTCTGAGTTACCTCCTTTTGATCTTCTTTGTAAACAATTTAACTAATTTTACCGGTTCAGTTTTAATATATTTTTCCTGCCGGCGGACTGCTTAAATCTAACTCGAATACGTTTGTTAGATAAAGTTGAAAAGAAAAATTGAAAGCCTCTAATTTTTGCAAATTTAGAAGGGGCACTTTGCAGGGCTTCTTTAGATTAAGCGATTCTTTTCTTGCGGGAGGAATTTTCCGGATTTAGAAGACATTTTTTTAGGTAAGTTATGGATTAAGGAAAAACCGTCATTATTTAGAAAAAGGAGTTTTCATCATCGATCAGCAACACAAACCAAACTTAATCACCCGATCCGCAGAATCTATATAAGATTTAAACAGCATAAAACTAGATAATACCACATTCGGAAAGGTGTAATCACGCTTATCCAGTACATCCACGCAGCTCTCGAGAGGGCAAAATACGAAATAATCGACGACGAAGAACCCTATTATGGAGAAGTTCCCGAACTTGAGGGTGTATGGGCTACAGGCAAGACGCTCGAAGAATGCAGAAGGAATCTGGAAGAAGTTATTGATGAATGGATTGTCATTAGATTAAGAAGAGAACTCTACCTGCCTGAATTCTTAAAATTTTCGAATTATATTTAAATACCCCTGAACACAGATTAATATTAAAGTGCGTGAGGTTATTAAACTTCTTGAAGCCGATGGTTGGTATCTGGTTGCTACAAAAGGCAGTCACAGGCAGTATAAGCACCCAACCAAACCAGGCAGGGTAACAATTGCAGGTCATGGTGGAGATGACCTTGCACCCGGCACTTTGAACAGCGTATTAAAACAAGCTCAATTGAAAATGGAGAGCTAACCATGTACCGTTTTCTTGTTGTAATCGAAAAAGCAAACAATAACTATTCAGCGTATTCTCCTGACCTTCCGGGCTGTGTGGCTACCGGCTCCACCCGAGAAGAGGCAGAGAGGAATATCCATGAAGCTATTGAAATGCACGTGCAGGGGTTGCTGGAGGATAATTTGCCCATTCCGAAATCAGAGTCTTTTGCCGAGTATGTGGCTATTGCTGAAAAATCTTCAACTGATTCCGAAGTTGTGTAAGTTAGCTTCTAATTTTTATCTCTTTTTAGTCACTTAAAATATATTTTTCCTGCCGACAGTTTGCTTAAATCTACTCCAAATACGTTTGTTAATTTTGAGAACTGAAGAACCCGTGAATTTGCAGATTTAGAAGGGGCACTTTGCAGGGCTTCTTTAGATTAAACGATTCTTTTTCCTCTTGAGAGGAATTTTTCTAAGTCATATTTCATCCAATATGCGTTTGATATCAGGTTTTGCTTCTGGAATACCCTCTTTAACGGATAACCAGACTACCTTCAGATTTACTCCAAAATAAGCGTGAATCAGTTTGTCTCGTATCCCTGCCAGGTCTTTCCACGGAACAAAAGGATATTTTTCACGCACTTCATATGGGATATTCTTTGCCGCTTCGCCAATGATTTCCAGAGCTCTGATTACTGCAAACTGTGTTTTGCGGTCTTCGGTAAACTCTTCAAATGTCCAGCCACTAACAAATTCTTCTGCTGCTTCCATTGCGTCATAAATATCCTGAATATAGTCCTTTGCTTCGCGAATATCGATCCCTCTTCAAACAGCTTCAACTTCACTCAGGATGTGTTTGCCTATGTTCGGCTTTAAAGCGTCTTTCATAACCAGATCTACTTTGATTCCCAGAGCTTCCGAAAGATAGTTTTCAAGGTTGACAAATTTAAAAATTGTAGGAGTTTTGCTGAACTCAACAAGTATATCCAGATCACTTCCAGGTTTCTGTTCTCCTCTTATGTAAGACCCAAAAATCCCAAGGTAACTGACATGATATTTTTCTTTAAGCTCAGGGAGCATTTCATGGAGTTTCCGGATATAGATTTCAGCTTCTCGGTTTTCCGGCATTTTTTCAGGCTCTGTTTAATCTCTTTTTGATATGTTATAGTATTCTGTGGTTGTAGTATTTATAATTACTAAGGAAAGGTGAAATCTTTTTCACGTCCAATTCAGTTTAATATATTTCTCCTGCCAGCGGTCTGCTTGAATTTCCCCGGAATATGTTCTTAAATCAAAGTGAGATTAAAAAGCTGTGATTTGCAGTTTTAGAAGGAGCTTTTTGCAGGGCTTTTTTAGATCGAGGGGATTTTTTTACTTTGGAAGGGATCTTCTGATTGAAAGTGAGCTTCTCTTCGTTCATTTAAGTTGAAATATATTTCTCATGAGGCGGTCTGCTGGAATCTTCCCCTAATACATTTGTGAAGGTAAAATTAAGAAAAGCGAAACGAAAACCCGTGTTTTTTTATGTTTATAAAGGGGCACTTTGCAGGGCTTCCTTTAGATAAAACGTTTCTTCTTCATCTTGGGAGATTTTCTGATTTTATTGAAATTAAGAAGATTTTTATTATAAGAAATTGTATGAAAAAGGCAGATTTGTTAATAGTTCCTTCTTTCTCATTATAGATTTTCAAATTTAGATACTGGCAGTGTTAATATGGCGAATATAGAAAAAGAATTAGATCTCTTGCGTCAAAATCTTTTAGATCTTTCTCTAAGAAATAACTTAGTCAACTATAGGGTATCAAAAAGTCAAACTTTACCGATAATAGATGAACATCCTCGTGAAATTTACAATATATTTGTCCTTCAAGAAAAGTCGATGAAGTTTTTACCAGCTAAAAATCAGGATTCTAACACATTAAAAACTGATTCTGAGGCAGTTGATAATGCAGATATTAAATGGGCTCCAATAATTAATGAGGATGAAGAGCCAGAGAATTATTTTGACAATTACCTTAATACTCCTTATGAACCTGAAGAGCTTGAAAAACGTCTATTCTACATAGCTAATAAAGCTAATTCAGTATTTGAAGAACAAGGATATCCAGTACTATATCTTGCCCTTGGTTTTCTAAATTGGACAGAGAGCAAAGATTCAAATATCATTCATAAAGCTCCCCTAATTCTTGTTCCAGTCGAACTTAAACGTCCGGGAGTCGGACGTAAATTTACGCTAAAATGGACTGGAGATGATATTTTTACGTCAATTACCTTGCAGGCAAAACTTGCCGAACAAGGTGTTGAGCTCCCAGAGTTTGAAATGCCTGATGAAAAAACTGGTATTGATGTATATTTTCAGTCCGTTGTAAATGCTATATCAGAAAAGGAAAACTGGAAAGTACTCAGTGAGATTTCACTTGATTTTTTCAATTTTAAAAAATTCGTTATGTACAAAGACTTGGATCCTGCGGCGTGGCATGGAGATTTATCTCCTGCAAATCATCCTCTTATGGAACAAATTTTTAACCCAAAATCAGATCCAAGGAATCTACAGAGTTTCTCTGAAAACGATGTCGATATAAAACTTTCTGCAAAAGATACTTATCATATTATGGATGCGGATTCTTCTCAAATCGCAGTTATCGAAGATGTGAAAGCTGGAAAGAATCTCGTTGTTGAAGGACCTCCAGGAACTGGAAAATCTCAGACAATCGCTAATATCATTGCAGAATTACTGGTACAGGGAAAAAGTGTACTGTTTATTAGTGAAAAAATGGCAGCCTTACAGGTTGTGAAAACTCGAATTGATAATACAGGCTTAGGTGATTTATGTCTGGAGATTCATAGTAATAAAGCAAAGAAAAAAGAGGTATTGGTTGAGCTTGAACGCACTTTAAACAAGCCTCCAATAAAACCAGTAAATATTGATCAAGAGATTAACAAACTAGAACAATTAAAATCAGAATTAAATGAGTATGCAAAGGCCCTTCATGAACCTATTGGAAGACGTGGTATTTCTTTATATAATTTATATGGTTTAAGAGAAGAAGTTCGACTTTATTTTATTAAAATGAGTAGATCAATGCCAAGAATTGAGTTTCCCAATCCAAATGAATGGAATAATGATCAATGGGATAAGGCAATTTTAACAATTGAAAAGTTGACCTCATTATTACCTTCTATAAAAACAGTATTATTCAATCCTTGGAGAGGTTGCGAACCCGACGACCTTTTGCATTCTGACATTGAAGAATTTAATAAATTAATTAATGAGACTTTGCGATCGATCACTGATATAGAATCTTCAATTAAAAAAATAGTGAATCTTACTGGAGCCGATACTCCTTTGTCAGAATCTCAACTTATCCATTTAATTGATGCTGCTAAAATTGTTGTCTCGATGCCTCAGATAGATGAAGAGGTTCTAAAAAATCCAGAATGGAACTCTACAAATAAAGATGCAGAGGAACTCATAGCAAAATTAGGGAAATATCAAGAGCTAAACTCAATTGTCCAAGAGAAATTTAAAAGTTCTATATTAGAGTTTGATATTTCTTCTTTTAAATCATTGTCCTCAAAGTTTCTAAAATTTTTAAGTCCAAAATATAAAAGGACTAAACGGGAAATCCAAAGTTATTATAATTCAAAGCCTCCTTCTGATGATATTAAAATCTTAGAAGACTTACATTATGTATCTGAATTGAGGTTGACAACTGAGGAGTTTAAAAGCCTACAATCAAAAGGGAAAAAACTCTTTGGAATTTATTGGAATAATGAAAAAACTGACCCTAGATCATTGGAAGATCTCAGTAAAGATATTATTTCATTTAGAAAATGTGTATTAAAAGGCACACTTTCAGAAAATGCCTGTGAGGTTATAAGCAAAGGATCTAATAGAGAAGATTTAAATTTGGCTATTAATAGAATACAACAGATAAATGCTAAATTGGTAGATCAGCAAAATTCATTGTTTAAATTAATCAACCCAAACTTTGAAACCGTATTTGGAAAAAGTTTTGATGACGTTACATTTGAAGACTTAACAAATAAATTAAACTCGTGGAAGTACGAGAAGTCGTCGCTTATCTTATGGAGTCATTTCATCAATCACAAAAAACAATGTTTACATACCGTTGCAGCACCGTTAATCCACTTAATTGAGAACGATGAAATTGTTGCAGAAGATCTTGTGTATGCATTCAAAGGTAACTATGTAGATAGTTTGATGAGAATTATTTTTCGAGAAAAAAAGTTTCTTCCTGAATTTGTTAAAGAACTTCAGGATAATAAAATTAACAAGTTCAAAGAGATTGATAAAAGAGTTATTTACTTAAATCGTCAACGTATTGCATACGAAGCATACTGTCATAGACCTAATTTATCTTCTGGGGCTTCAAAAGATTCTGAAGCTGGCATCCTCTTAAAAGAGTTTACTCGAAAGCGTGGGCACCTACCAATTAGAAAACTCATGACTAAAGCTGGAGGCTTAATCCAGAAAATAAAGCCCTGTTTTATGATGAGTCCTCTCTCAGTTGCTCAGTACCTTGACCCAAGCACAACAAAATTTGATGTAATTATTTTTGATGAAGCCAGTCAAGTTAAACCTGAAGATGCAATTGGAGCTTTATTACGTGGAAATCAGGCTGTTGTAATGGGAGATTCTCGTCAGCTTCCCCCAACAAGCTTCTTTGATCATGTTGCTGATACGTTAGATCTTGATCCGGATGAGGACTCAAATTATAAAGATACGGAAAGTATTCTTAATATGTGTAAGAGGAGTTTTCCCTCAAAATCACTTCTCTGGCACTATCGAAGTAGGCATGAATCTTTAATTGCAGTTTCTAATCATGAATTTTATGATAATCGCCTATACATTTATCCCTCTCCTATGCATGATAGTGAAAATCTTGGATTAAAATTAATACATCTTCCTGAAACCGTATACGACAGAGGTAAAACCGGTACAAATCTTGGAGAGGCGCGTGCAGTTGCAGAATCGGTTCTTGATCATTACAGGCGTTTTCCATCTAAAAGTATTGGCGTGGGGACTTTCAATACCAAACAACAGCAAGCGATAATAGAGCAAATAGATTTGCTCTTACGTCGGAACCCTGAAATAGAACAATTCTTCACAAATGAAAAAGGGGAGAATTTCTTTGTTAAAAACATTGAGACTATTCAGGGAGACGAAAGGGATATCATTTTCATAAGTATAGGTTTTGGGTTTGATTCATACCACAAGTTGTCCCGCAGTTTCGGCGCTCTTAATCAGGAAGGCGGAGAAAGAAGACTTAATGTTTTAATTAGCAGAGCACGTGAAAAGTGTATTGTTTTCTCGAATTTTACAGCAAAAGATCTAAATATTGATGGAAGTGCTTCAGTTGGTTTGAAAGCCCTAAAAACTTTTCTTGAATATGCAGAAACTAAAAATCTCAATCCAATATCTGGACCTGGCGAAGATAGCGATTCACCATTTGAGGATTCCGTGTACGAATTCCTGAGAGACAATGGATATGAAGTTCATAAACAGGTTGGATGTGCTGCCTATAGAATTGATCTTGCAATTGTAGATCAGCGTAATCATGGACGTTATCTCATTGGAATTGAATGTGATGGTGCACAGTATCATTCTTCACCTGTTGCACGCGATCGTGATAGATTGCGCCAACAAAGATTGGAAGAACTTGGATGGAAAATTTACAGGATATGGTCAACAGACTGGTATCGTCATCCAGTAGAAAGTGGGAAAAAGCTATTGGAAGCTATAGAAAACACAAAACTAAGCAAAATGGCTGAAAAAAGTAGTCAAAAAAATAATTCGGTGACTTATCAGGATAAGATCAGGAATAATGAGAAAACCAATGTGATCAATTGTTTTACATCGCAGAATGAAACATTAGGAAAACCTCAAAATGAAATTCAAGAATATAAAATTTGTCCATTGACCGACATTTCAAAAGATTTTTCTGAATTATATGAGTTTCAATTAGAAGAAATAATTACAAAGATTGTCAAGTTTGAGGGACCAATCCATTCAGATGAGCTAATTCAACGCATAAAAGTGCACTTTAGAATTGCACGTGTTGGAAACGTAATAAAAAACAAGATTCAAAGTGCAATTAAATCTGCGGAGAAATCAAAAAAGATATTAGTTAGAGATGATTTTCTTTGGCCAGATTTTGAACCTGATAGTTTATTGAGAAAACGTTGCGGAGACACATCAGTAAAAATTGAGTGGATTTGTGATGAGGAAATAACTCAAGCTGTATTTTTTGTCCTTCATAACCAATATTCTACTGCTCAGGAGGATCTCATAGTACAGACTGCACGATTCCTTGGGATTAAAGTTATACGAAAAAATGCTAAAGATAAAATCAACAATATAATTGAATCCTTAATACAAGATAACCGCCTTACAAAATTACCAAATAATATGATATACTTTAAGGAACTCGTTATTGCTAAGTAAATTATTCAGCATTAAACGTATCTCTAGAAAAAACGAACAAACCAGGTCTTCGGAATAAAGGGCATTTAGAGAGCTGCGGGCAAGGATTGTGAGGATGCCTTTGTAGAGCTTCAGTTTCACTATATGTTTGTAAGATAAAGTAAAGGAATAACTATTTTATAACTCTAAAGAAAGAAAAAAACGTAAGTTTTAAGCAAATTACATATTATGAAGAAGTATGAGCAAATCAAATGGTCAACAACCTATAAGTCACCATTATGTACCAAAGTTTTATCTTAAACAATTCTCAACAATAAAAAAGAAAGAATATCATATCTATACGCTTGACAAATATACAATGAGACATTTTAAGACCAACATTAATAATGTTGCCTGTGAAGATTATTTTTATGATATCATCAAAGGTAAACCGGATTACTTTTATAAAGAGTTCCTAAATATTCTTAAAGTTGATGAATCTAAGTTGAATAAAGTGTATAAAGAAATTAAAAATTTAAAAGATTTAGCTCAATTGAATGCCGGTGAAGAACCCCTGTTTGTTATTTCTCCTGAGCAGTTTTTTAGTGTTCTTGAGACTGAGTTTAGTAAAGTACATAAAAAAGTAATAAACTCAGAGGATTTAGCTCAATTGAGTGAGTATGAAAAATTATTGTTTGCTTTATCAGTCTTTTTTCAGTATAGAAGAACTAAAGCACAAAGAGATAATATTAAAAACACTGCTCGTCGATTTATAATAGAACGGATAGGAAAAGCAAAATCCGCTAACGAGATCGAAACTTTAGTGCGTTTGCTTTACATGGAAGAGTTGCCACCTTATCTTCATATAACAGCTATGATTAGTACTATGGAAATGAATATAAACGTTTTTTTAAGCATGGGTTGGACGTTACATATAAACAAGACTGGTTTGCCTTATTGGACTTCAGACAACCCAATTGCAGTAGATAATATAACTGATTTTGATCCATACAAAGAGTGTCAAATCCGAAAAGGATGTAAGATCTACTTTCCCCTAAGCCCAAAAGTTTGTTTGCTTATTTACGATTTATCTTCATATGAATATCCATCCAAAATATTAGATGATAATCTTCAAAGTGTTATTGACAAAAATAAGTTTCAAGTGAATAACTCATTGAGGCACATTTTTTCTCGTGACGACATTTCTCTTACTGAGGAACAAATACAGATCCTCACAACAAAGTGCTTATAACATATCAGGAAGTTCGAATTTAGATTAGATTGATTATCATTTTGCCCATGTCTAAATCAGTCGGAAACTTCTTTTATAGTTTCTTTATTATGCAATATCAAGTGAAAAACCTTTCAGGGAAAATTTCGACTATTTGTTTATTCTCATCAGTTCTTTTAATTTCAACTTTTCTTGTTACCATCTTAGTAAAGTCACTTCCTTTTGGAAGTATAAAGAGTATTCCATCCTTTAAATCAGCAGCATCCATATGCAGTAGTAATTGATTTTGACCGACACTTAGTAAATCAGCAACATTTCTTGTTGCTACCTTTATCTCAATTAGCAGCGAACTTTCACCTTTTCGGACTAACATATCTGCATATAATTTTCTCTTCCCAGTTGTAATGGAATACTCTGTGATTACTTCGATTTCCGTATCTGAAGAATCGATATATGCAGCAAGCATGCCTATCATTTCATTATGAAAGTACTGAGGCGTAGAATCGCTTACAGTTTTAGTAAGATTGTTATTGGGACAGTTTTAGTAAGATTGTTATTGGGAAAATCAATTAAAAGTGAACTTATCTGTTCGATAAAAGTTTTATACCGGACTTGTTTTTGTGTAATAATTCCTGATTCTGACAGCCTAATCTTTTCTTGATTATATGCTTTCCTTTCTATCATTTGATTAAGAAGTATATTGAAAAAAGCAGATACGTTTACTATTGCAAGAAATGCTTCTTGCTCAGAGAAACATAGTTTATAATCGTGTGTTGATGTGTTTCGCCAATCTCGCCTATAATTCTCAAAAAAAGTTAATACTCTTTCCTTTAATATCAAGTCTTTTTGAAAACTCTGCTCTATCTCATGCGGAGACATTTTATCAGGTTTATTCCCCGTCAGCATTTGATAAGCTTCTTTTAATGAACCTTCGTATGCTTGATTTAATCTATGAATAGCATCTGTAAAGAGACGATAGTCGTCTTCTTTTTTTCCATTCTCAAAGTGGCGTTCAGCCATCTCGATGTGTAAACTGACACTTTTCAAACCTTGAATAGCCGATATGTCTGAGAAATAATTGCACTTGTCATTTATTAATCTCAATAAATCCATAAAATCATCTTTTAGGCAAAGTGATCTTAATAATAATTATCTTAAAGATTAGTTTTAAAATGTTTTTTGTGAATATAGTTTTATTCATTTGACCAATCAATTTTTATTATTTATTAAGAAAAAGCCGGTCTCCTTCGTCGACCGTTGAGAACTCGGGGTCTAAAATCCGATTCAAAAAAAGGTTATCTATCTATTAAGCAAATCAAACTGTGCGCTCTCCGAACAGTCAAGATAAGAAACAACGATTGGAGATAATAAAAACTCAATAAAAAAGAGTAGTCCATTCGGTATTGTTAACTAAATATAGCTAACTCTTTATTTCTGTACTTCATTAATAGAAGAACAGAGTACTTTAGCATTTCAAGACTTTTAGTATAACACTTTGTCTTTCTTCTCAACCTTGCCAGAAAGTG
>Ga0208297_1002099_pt1 | contig 13142 bp, 17 predicted proteins | sample LMS_cellobiose_e_FD_187367 | JGI IMG/M metagenome (GOLD analysis project Ga0208297, IMG submission 187367) | Rumen-fistulated moose microbial communities from Alaska, USA - LMS_cellobiose_enrichment (SPAdes) (version 2) | ecosystem: Host-associated > Mammals > Digestive system > Stomach > Rumen... | reverse complement strand
TCATTTACGACGGCCCACGGATTCGCCCCGCCAAGGCCTCATAACCGTTTAGAGGTATTCGGACACGTCTAAACGGTAAAGTCCGTCTATGAGCCTTTACGGGGCCATTATGGGGAATTCCGGAATTTCCGTATTTCCGCATTTTTGAGAAATGCGAGAATACCGATTAGACCCCATGCCCTCAGGTTCGAGAATACCGATTAAGGACAGGGGGCACATTCAGGATAAACGATCCAAGAGGATGGGCGGGTTAGTTACCTTATAATATTATTAATCGGGGGTCCGAGGGCATAGTCAGACTACAGGACCAGGAACCCTATAAATCCCAGAAACGACCCTAAAAACCCGTATTTTATCCCTGAAATACCCGAATTCTACCCGAAAAACCCCGATTTTATCCCTTTAGGGATTTCCTAAAACAGTATTGCATACTGGCAACGGTCCGAATTCCGAGAATACCGAACCAAGCCCTATAAACTACGTTCCCGTTTACATATCCGCTATATGCTCAACAAAGGGAGACCGAGACCATGAAAGAGACCTATAGGGAAATGAAGGCCAGGCACATGAGGGAGACAGGGGAGTTATCCCAATCCCTCAGGAACGAAACCGAGACGATCCGCAAAAAGGAGTTAAGGGCAATCGCCCAACGCCACCATAGGGAGATTATGGAGGCATGGGGACAGGATCAGACGGGGGAGGCCTTCGTATTGGAAATGATGTTAGACGGGGCCTTCTTCGGGTTGGAAATGTCCGACATACTGGAGGCGGATAATATCGCCCTGGAGACCCCAGAGGACAGGGAAAAGGCCCGCCATGGTTACGCCATGGCCATGGCATATTATGACGAACACCCCAACGGACTGGGGGCCATGCCATGACGGGGGCCGTTGATTATACCCCGTTCATCAACGGGGCAAAGGCCAATATATCGGACCCGAAGGCCCAGGGTTGGTTATCTGGCCATAACATGGGGGAGGACACCGCCCAACGCCTCGGAATCGGTTATTATGATCCTGAGGCCCACCCCGACCTAACGACGATCCTTAAGGGAATCTATGAGGCCCAAGGGGTCGGGGAACCGTCCCGCATGGATTCGCCAGTTATCGTTATCCCCTACGAAGGGGCGGGGTATTGGGTAGGAATCTTTACAGAGCCCAGAGGGTCCGCCATGCCATACCTGAGGCCCAGGGCGGGAACGCCAGCGATATGGAATAAATCGGCATTATGGACGACTGGAGGGGAACCCGTGATTATCGCCCCCAGTATCCTGGACGCCCTGGCGATCAGTAGCCTGGGATACGACGCCATAACCATGAACGCGGGACAGTCCCAAGCCCTGGCGGACACCATCAAGGCCAAGGCCCCAAGCGGTCCCCTGGTATTCATCCCGCCCACCAAGGAACAGACCGATATAGAGACGATAGGACAGATTACCGAGACCCTGAGGAATTCGGGGGCCTCGGTCATTGGTTACGATCTATCGAACCATGAAGGGCCGTATAACGGGGCCATGGAGACCCTGAGGACTGAGGGAAGGGACGCCCTCAGGACCGTTATAGACGATCTGAGGGAATGGGCCGTTAACGATAACAAAGGTCAGAGGGCCCAGTATCTCCAGGAATCGACAGGAGGACACCTGGACGTATTTAGGACGTTGATAGGGGAGAGGACGGGGAAGGAATCCATTAAAACAGGATTCGCCAGCCTGGATAGACATTTAGACGGGGGCCTATTCCCTGGCCTTTACATCCTGGGGGCCGTCTCCAGTTTGGGGAAAACGTCCTTTATCCTCCAAATCGCGGATCAAATAGCGGAACAGGGGCGGGATATTCTCTTTTTCTCATTGGAACAGTCCAAGGACGAACTAATAGCCAAATCCCTGGCCAGGTTGACCGCCTCCATGGAAATGGTCAACGAATACCCCTTAACATCCCGCGAAATACTCTATAAAATGAGGAACTGGATAGGAACGCCTCAGGAAAGGACCTTTACCAGCGCCCTGGATTATTACAGGACGGAGATAGGCCCGCGTATGTTCATAATCGAGAACGACACCCGCCCCGCGATAAAGAAGGATCAGGCGGGGAACATCGAGATAATGAGGGACGCCCAGGGCCAGCCCGTCCCGATAACCGATAGGGTAGGCCTGGATACCATAGAGGACAGGGTAAAGGAACACATCAGGATAATGGGGAAGGACAGGGCGCCAGTTGTCTTTATCGACTATCTCCAGATACTCAGGCCAGCCGATACGACGGGGCGCAAATCCGATAAGCAAAACCTGGATACGATAACCAGCGAACTAAGGAGGATTTCCAAGGATCAGCAAATCCCTATATTCGCCATATCGTCCCTGAACAGGGACAATTACAACCAGGCCATTAACATGGCGTCCTTTAAGGAATCGGGGGCCATAGAATACAGTAGCGACGTATTGTTAGGAATGGAACCCGAAGGCCTGGAGATAGGGGAAGGGGACAGGGTAAAGACCAACAATAGGAAAGTTTACGATACCCTGAGAGACAGGGAGATAAGGCCCCTGAGGGTCAAGATTCTAAAGAACCGTATAGGAGACCTGGGGACCGTCCCCATGGTCCTGAACGCCCCATACGGACACTTTACCGAGGGGAGGTTAACAGAGGACCAGGACGGGGAGGAATCGCCCACGATCTGAGGAAACGCTTAAACGAACCAAGGGGGTTATAGGATTACCGAGATTCAGGGGACGGCCTCGGTTACTTACCATGTCTCGGTTAAGTTATCCCTTAGTCCCCACCCGTTCTTTTTACGATTCGTTGATTATCGCCCGTTCCCCGACATACTGGCCAGCATGGTTTTTATTATGCTCATTATGAGCATATACGCATATACTCTTTATGAGGATATGAGGATAAAGGGCATATTACTTTTATACTCATATACGGATACTGAATTAAGGGATAACTTGCAAGCATTGAGTTTATCAGGACATGGCAATCTTAGAGAGAACACCCCGACGGAATGGGCCAGCGCATGGATCAACGGCCTGGACGTCAGGGACAGGACCAAGGAGGCCTATAGGAAGAACATAGGCTATTATCTGGCCTGGTTGGAGATTACGGGATATAGTGGCGCCCAGAGGTCCGACATACTGGAGTATAAGGAACACCTGAAAGAGAATTACGGGGCGTCCACGATCTCAGCATATCTAACCCCCGTCAGGGCGTTTTATTCGTGGGTTAGCGTAACCTTCGGGGTCCCCGACATAGCCCAGGGAATCAAGGGGACCAAGAAGCCCCAAGGATTCAAAAAGGACCCGTTGACCGTGGACCAAATCAAGACGATTCTTAACGACATTGACACCGAGGCCCCCGAAGGCCTCAGGGACTACGCCATAATGTCGCTTATGATCCATACGGGACTAAGGGTTATCGAGGTACAGAGGGCGGACATATCGGACATTAGAAACATAATGGGAAGGTCCGTTTTATTCATCCAGGGGAAGGGGAAGGACGAAAAGGACAACTACGTTATACTGTCCCCTTCGGTCCTCCAGGCCCTCCAATCGTACATCAAGGAGAGAGGGGAGACCCTGGACGCCAAGGCGCCCCTATTCGTCTCAGGATCAGACAGGAACAGAGGGGGGAGGCTAACCACCCGTTCCATATCGCGCATAGTAAAACAGAGGTTCGTTAACGTGGGCCTCAATTCCGAGAAACTGACCGCCCATAGCCTCAGGCATACCGCCATAACCCTGGCGTTATTGGGCGGGGCGACGATCCAACAGGCCCAGGCCATGGCCCGCCATTCCAACATCAATACTACGCTAATCTACGCCCACAATATCGAGAGGATGGAGACGCCAGCCGAGGACAGTATAACGAATATGCTACAGGGGGCATAATAGCATTAGGAGAATATGCACAATATGAGTATAGGAGGAATAGGAGAATATGCACATAATAACCATAGCGACCCAGAAAGGGGGAACAGGGAAAACGACCACCGCCCAGGCATTGGCCCAGGGCCTCAGGATCAGAGGAAAGAAAACCCTACTCATAGACATGGACGGCCAACAGGCGGGGTTAACCCTGATCTCAGGCGCCAAGCCTTCGGAGGCCAACATTTACCAGGTACTTAGGGGGAAATGCGCCCTCAAAGACGCGATACAACAGACCAAGGCGGGGGACCTTATCCCCTCAGGATATGACGCGGAATCCCTGGAGACCGACCTAAAGAGGGGGCGCGAATTCCATTTAAAGAAGGCCATGGAGGGCCTGAAAGGTTACGATTACGTCATAATCGACACGCCCCCGACGTCGGGCGTATTGGTAGATAACGCCCTGACCGTCTCGGACGGGGTAATAATCCCAGTCCAGGCCGACGTAATGGGCCCCCTATCGTTGGAACAATTCATTAAGACAGTATCAGAGATTCAGGATTATACCAACCCCGACCTTAGGATATTGGGGATACTGATAACGCGTTACAACATGAGGACGACATTAAGCAAAGTGATGTTAGAGACCCTGGAGGCCAGGGCGGAAAGCCTCGGAACAATCGTTTACAACACCAAGATAAGGGAATGTGTAGCAATCCAAGAGGACCAGGCCACCCAATCAAACCTATTCGATAGGCCCGCTAAGTACAATTCCGTTAAGGATTACGGGGCCTTCGTGAAAGAGATTCTAACACAATTCGGAGAGTAAAGACATGAGCAAAGCGGACGATCTAAAGAACAAAGTGGCGATACCCCAGGGCGGGGAGAAAGAGGTAACGGAGGCCGTACATTCCAGGATAAAGACCAAGTACAAATCAGGAAAGAGAGGCGCCAGGAATACCAAGATTTCCGTACTGGTCCCTGAATCCTTATATCAAGAGGCCAGGCTATTGGCCAGGGTCAAAGATAGGAGTATCGGGGACATGATTAACGAATTCCTGGAGGATCAGGTAAGGGCCAACATGGACGACATAGAGGCCCTGAAAGAGATTAACGACAGGAACGCCCAGGACTGAGGGAGGCGCGGACCATGGCCAGATATTACACGTTCCAAGCCGATCTATCGGAGAGACTGGAGGCCCAGGGGATTAGTCCCGACAGTATAACCACGTTCCCCAAAGGGGACCATAAAGGGGAATTCCTCATAAGACTGAAAGGGACCCCAAGGGAGGAATACCCCAGGATTTACGACTATCTTAAGACCCTATTCCTGAGGGTCCAGCCCCAGGGTTACGATTTCTATTGTAAGGGCCCGACGTTCAGGAAATGCCCCGACGAAAGGGAGTATTACGCCATACAGGACGCCAAGGGAGAGACCATAAGAATGGGCCCCGTCCCCTTCGTATCCGAGGACAGGGCGCTAATCCAGAGCGCCTTAATATTCCTGAGGGAAGGCCCCCCGACTGAGGACAGTTATAGAATGGTCCCCCTTTATTCCTATTTCGATCTGGACGCCAACGCCTGGACGACACCCGCCCCGAAAACGATAAAGTACATGGGGGCCAGGGCATGACCGCGTTAACAGTAGGGAAACTAAGGGCAATCTGTCAGGGGATGTTAGACAGACTGGAGGGCCTGGACGACGACACCGAGATAAGGACCAGCGCCAACACCTACAGGATGGGCCCCCACATCATGGAGACGGACGCGGGTTTTATCGTATGGGATAACCTGAGGATAGAGGGCGAAATAAACGACGATCTGGAGGGGGAATATTGAGCGATACCGCCCAATGCCCTGGCGATTTCGTAACCGTCCAGGAAAGGATAGGGACCCAACAGACTGGCCCCATGTATAGGGTAACGTGTAGGGCGTGCAAAGGGTCCGCCCGTTCCATATCCCCAGTATGGGCCAGCATAAGGGCCCATGGAGGGACCATAGGAGGCGCTAAACATGACTGAGGACCTACAGGCCCAGTTTATCGTTATGTCGCCCTCAGAGGGCGGGGAACCGTCCCCCACGGTCCTTATGATCCATAACCAGGTATTCGAGCCAGGGACACTATCGACGACTGAGGGCATAGACGCCCTATTATCGGGTAATCCCGATTTCCAGGGATTCGTAAGGGATATGCTTAACCGCCATTGTTCAGGCGACTGGGGGAACGTTGACCAGGACGACAGAGAGGCGGTCCCCTCGGATTCGATCCAGAGGGTTAGCCGTTTCTATGCCAACAAAAGGCCAGGGGAACCGAAGGACCAAGGGAGGGTTTACGTTACCCTGGAGATAAAGGAGGCCTGAGGCCGTGGGATACGTTAACGACGTCCCGCCCGACTGGTTGATTATCGAGACCGTCATTAAACTACAGGGTCAGAAAAGACACAATAACAACCCCACCGCCCCGATGATCTATAAGACGATGGTAAGGGAGACAGGGGTTAACTATCGTTGGGAATTCGCCAGCGAGAGAATGGAGGAACTGGCCCGCCAGTACGTTCTATTGAGGACGTCGGGGGATTACCTGGCCTCGGTCCGTTTCCGTATCCATCCCGATTATTACCCCCAGGAACCCCTAAAGGACCCGTACACCGAAGAAGAAAGGGAGGCCCTGAGGAACAGGATCAACCCAGGGAGAAAGTCCCCCGAAGAACTGGAGAGACGGGCCAGGGAATCCAAGGAATCCCAAAGACAGGCCAGACTAAGGCGCGACAGATTGAGACGCCAGAGGGAGAGGACCAGGGCAAAGATTGAGAGACAGAGCCTATACGACCTTTACCAGTACGGGGGCCTGGAGACGCCCCAGGTTATGGAATTGTTGGATAACGACCCTGGGGACGTGTTCGTTATCGACACCGAGACGACGGGATTAGACCCCGACAAAGACGACGTATTAGAACTGTCGATTATCAACGGATACGGGCGGACCGTCTATAATAGGCGGTTCGGTTCATGGTTGACCGAATGGCCAGAGGCCGAGGGAATCCACGGGATAAGGCCCCAGGACGTCGAGGGACTACCCACCATAGAGGCCGAGGCCCCCACGATCTCAGGACTACTAAGGACGGCCCGCGTAATCGTCGGGTATAACGTCTTTTTCGATCTCGGATTTCTGACCGCCTCAGGGGTACAATTCCCCCACGTCCCCCAATGCGACGTTATGGAGGAATTCGCCCAAGTCTATGGGGAATGGGCGGACTGGATAGACGACGGCCAGGGCGGGTATAAGTGGCAACGTTTAACCGTCGCGGGCCACTATTATAACATAGATACCCAAGGGGCCCACGGATCATTAAGGGACTGTCAGATAACCTTAGAGGTCCTTAAGAGAGTGGCCCAGGAACCTGAGGACGTGAGACACCGCCCCGACGACAGGGAGTAAAAGGAGGAATCGACGACATGAAGAAAGGCCAACAGATACCCAAGGCCAAAAGACTGGCCATCCAATCCATGAGGGGAGAGGCCACCGCCTCGGAACTGGCGGAACGTTTCGACGTCTCGGAGAGGTCGGTTATCAGTATATGGCATGACGACGCCACCGAGCAACTGGCCAACGATCTTAAGGAGGGGTCGGTAAAGGTTACGACGGACTTAGAGCAATACGGACACCATCACGCCACCTATCCCGAAATGGTCCAGATGTTGACCGTAAAACAGTATTTCCATTTACTGGAGGCCCGCGAATATTACAGGGTAATGAGGGACGCATACCCCACTAATTGCGCCTGGGGGAACCTGGAGGAAAAGTATAACCGCCAGATTAACGACCTACTCAGGGTTATGGGGGCATGGTTCGGAATGGAGAGACAGAAAGAACCCCTAACCAGTACGGGCGTTAGGAATAACGACTATACAGACCTGGATTATCAGGAAATGGCCCAGATACTACAGAAAACAGAATAAGAGGGGAGGGGTAGTTATTCCATGATCTCCAGGGTTTACGTTGAGATAGACACCGCCTTAATGGAGGTCCTGAACGATCCGACGACCAAGGAGAAAGAGAGGACCGAGGCCCTGAGGGAATCGGAGTTATTACGGATCATCAAGAGACTGGAGACCATGGGGGAGACCCTGGGGACACCGAGACAGGGCGCCCCGATCCTGGAGAGGGAAAGGGAACGCCAAGGCCTCCAGAGGGAACGGGCCCACCTAATCAACATACTGGGGAGGAAGGCGGGACTTAGGACCCTGAACACGGGGGAGGAATCCGCCCCGCTATTCCCCCGCGCGTATGCACGCATTGAGGAACAGGGACGCAACCCCCCGCAATCCGATGGGGCCATATTGACCTATAGGGATGTTATGGGCCTACCCCTCAGGGCCACGGAATCGCTACTATCCGACATTATCCCTTATTCCAAGGAGGCCCAACCAATCGGGACGGGGGAGGCCTGGGACGGACTTTTAGACCGCATGGGGGAAACGCACGCCTACCTATTCCTATCCCTTATAGAATGGTCCAGGGTCCTGGATACGGAACAGGGGAGGACATGGTTAAGGGACACGTTGACCAAGGAGGCGGACTATATCGAGGAACGGTTAAACGAACTGTCCGAGGAATGGGACGAACTGAAAGAGAGAGGGGAGACCGAGAGCATACGGGACCCCTTCAGAGACGATCCCGACGGGCGGGGGATGTTCGGCCTTAGAGGGGTCCGCGTCCCCTGAGGTTTTAGATTTCCATGTCCGTTAATTGCGAATAGCGGACATAGAAAATCAACCAAGGGCGAACCAAGAAGGAGAGGGACGGAACAGGGGTTTACGGATCACATAGGATACACGAAAAGGTAGGGAGGAACGCGATAACATGAAGAAGGAATTACAGGACATGACCGAGACCATGAGCATGAGGAACAGAAACGCCCCCAGGTCCGAGGTCCTGGCGTTTCCCGTCATTGGACTGGCGCGGGAAGGCGACGCCAAGGCCATGGAATACCTGAGGGGTTGGGGACAGGATCAGGGAGAGGACGACAGGGACGACATAGGGAGTATGACCTATTCGGAGTTATGGGCGTACATCCTGGACGACCTGAGAGCCCTAAGGATTGAGAAAAGGAAAAGGGAACTATCAGGGGGGACCGCATGAGGGCCAAGGGATGGATAAAGGATTATCCCGTCATTACCAGGGCCATGAACGGGGACGGCCAGGCCATTGACTACCTGAGGTTATACGACCCTGAGGCCTCGGAGGAATTGACGTTAAAGGACATTCAGGAAATGACCAGGAAAGGCGACAGGGCGGGCCTTAATGCAATCCTGGAGGAATGGCGGGCGCTCAGAAAGGAGATAAGGGGGGCCTGAGGACATGACCAACCTAAACGATCTATCCGACGCCATGGTAATGAGGGGGGAGAGGCCCGTATTATCCGAGGATCAGAAACGGGCGCTACCCGTCATAGCCCTGGCCCTCAGGGGCGATAAGGACGCCCTCCATTACATTGGCCTATACGATCCTGAGGGAAGGGAGGAACCCGCCCCCGATTTCGAGGCGGACCTATTACGGGCCCTCAATGAGTTTAACCAGCGCCATAAGGATAATATGGGAATATGAGGATAAGGAGTATATCAGGATAAGGCGGTTATATGCAATATGAGGATATGAGCATTAGGAATAAAGCAACCACCTTAACCCCCAGGGAACTGGGGATTATCTCCAGGCTACCCAAGGCCCAGGCGGGCGACCCGAAGGCCTTAGACGATCTGGGGTTACATCCCGTCAAGGATAAGACCCCCATAGAATCGCTAATCGAGGCCATGGATAGACAGAGCGACATAAGGGCCAGGGAACTGGAGTTAATGGAATCTGGCCAGTTACCTGAGGACTGGGAACTATTCCAGGCCTGGAAATATGAGATAACGATAGGGCGCCTGGAGTTACCCGACGCCCTAAAGGAACAGTACGGACCGCCCAATATATGAGGGTCCGAGACATTCAAAACCCTAAACCGTTTAACAGGATCACAAAGGGATAACATGACCGAGACAAAGAAGAAAGGACCAAAGAAGAAAGCCCAGGGGACGACCCCACCGAAGGAGAGGACCAGGGAAACCAACCCGATCTATCAGGGGACCTATACGTTTAAGGAATATCTGGAGGACGCCAGGGAGGGCCGTTTTACCACCCATGAACGTTTAGAATTCATAGCCAGATTTATGAGCCTACCCCCTGAGGAACGGGACCGCCTGGAGTATATCGACAGGGAGGCCAAGGCCCAATACAACGGCCCGACGTCCTGGGATGTTGGGGAATTATACGACATTCCCGAATATCTGACAGGGAACCTTAACGGCCTGGATTATTACCGTACATTCTACGAATTGCCCGACCCTGAGGCAATCGCCAAAAGGTTGGAACAAATCAACGCCATGGCCGAATATATGGGGGTCATGGATCAAATCTATAGGATGGTAAAGGAGGCGGTCAATGAGAGATACCCCCAATATATCGAGGCCGTCAGGAAATGGACCGCCCAGATAGAAAGGACCAGGTTAGGGATAACGAAGGAATCCGAGGAACTGAAAGAGGCCCTAATCAGGACGTCGGACACGGTAACTTATGTATATCCTGGAGACACCGATTTAGACACCCCGATAAAGAACAGTATCGACAGGATCAACAAAGAGGCCGAGATATTGGGGACACTAACACCCCTCAAATACGACGAACTGGCCAAAGATAAGGATATGGCCAAGGTCCTGGAGGCCCTGGAATCCCAACTATCCGAGGACACCTTTAACCAGGATTTCGAGGCCTTTAGAATGGCCCACCCAGGGGAAGGCTACAGGGACGCCATAGTTAGGATAATGTGGGGGATGATCTGGAAAACGATCCTTTACGGAGGGGGGCCCGATTACATCATAAACGCCCCCAAGGTCCTAAAGGGAGAATGTGAGAACGCGGTTAGAGGCGCACTATTCCAACAGAGACACCTAAAGGAGAATCTGGAGGAATACAGGGCATATATCAACGGGGAGGCCTCGGAGGATCACACGGAACCGAAGGGGGAGACGTTGACCCCTGAGGAAACTAAAACCACCATGGAAATGGCGAGATTACACCCATTCGAGAAACCTAAGGCGGATATGGTCCCCCACGATTACTTTAGTTTGAAGGTCGGGACCCCCGCCATGTTCCAGGCCTACTTAGAGGATTTCAGCAAACTGGAGGGCCGTTTTACCTACAGGAAAGAGCATAAGGACGCCCACGGGAAGGTAATTAAAAGCACGATCAGGAACAAGATAACGATAACCAACCTGGAGGGGGAACTATCAGCCGAGGACATGGCCCTAACGTCCGCCATAGCGTCCCTACAGAGGGAGAGGAACCCCGAAGGGTACAAAAACAAAGACCTGGACGCCCCCCTATACGTCTCTGAAAATGAGTTACTGAAATACTATTACGGCCTGGAGGGGAAGGAACCGACCAAAGAACAAAAGGCCTGGTTATCCAACTGGATAGAAAAGAAGGCGGGCCATAGGGTTGAGATTGACTTTAGGGAGACCCTGAGGGAATACCCCGAATTAGGCGACATATTGAGCCGTAATTTCCCCGACGGCCAGACCCACGCGGGGATAATCGGGGATTATGATCTACCCTCCAGATATGAGTATTCAAGGAACCCCAGAAAGACAAAGCGGACCAATGAGGACGGGACGATAACCGAGGATTACGAATATACGAAATGGTACTATTTCCCCAGATACCCGATCACTACCTATTATAGCCTGGTCCTTAACCAGTCCTCATTATTGGACGCCAGTTTTAGAGAGACCCCGACCCTGAGGGAAGGCGACAGGGACGAATACGGACGGATCACATTAAGCCCCCGCGTAATCAATAGACTGGACGAAATGAAGGAGGACGGCCTTAATCTATGGAAGATAAAGGACGGGGTAAGGTATATTTCCCTCAATAAAAGCCCAGATTTCCCTAAGATGAAATGGGTTATACTGTCCCAAATCGAGGCCCTAACATCCAACCCGCAAAGTAGGATTAGAAGGGCGGGGGCCTTTACCCTGGACCTGGACGACATAAGTTATCAAATCTGGGGGAATTGTTCCAAGTCATCCGAGGGCGACCATAGGCGCTATGTGATGACCTATCTAATCTATCTAATGAACAATCCTAAAAGCCTGATCTACGATTTACACCCGATAAAGAAGGGAAAAAAACAGGCTCAAAGCGTCAGGATAGAGTTAAAACCCGAAGAAATACCGAAGGAATCCGAGGCCTAAGGGCCCGTTCCTTAATCGGTATTCTCGGAATTCTAATCGGTATTCTCGGAATTCTAATCGGTATTCTCGGAATTCTAATCGGTATTCTCGGAATTCTCAGGCCTGAAACCTATATTACGCGCGAATATTCGCCCGCGCCCGCGCCTGAAACTCTGAGAGAATAAGAGAGACTCAGAGAGAAGGAGAACAGGCCGAACCCTCAGGCCTTCGGCCCGTGTTCGTCCCGTTCCTGAAAAGGATTTAGCGGTTTACGATCCAAAACCCGCCCATAGGAATGGCGGGCGATATGAGGATTAAGAGCATATCCCCTTAATCGGTATTCTCGGAATTCTCGGAGGATTTCCTATATTACACCCGCGATTATATGAGTAGGCAAAAGGTAACCTACGGACAGATAACCATACTCAGCCCTTCTATCCTGATCCTGGGGAACGTTCCCCATTATCGGGCCGTTCGTCCCATGGCGGGCCTGGTCCAGAGGCCCCACGGCCCGCGCATGGTCCGAAACGGCCATTAAAATGGCGTGATTTCGATAACCGACCCTCGGAATCGGCCCCTTATCCGTCCTTCGTAAATCTAAGGTACTATATGGCGGGATACTATAGGAGAGGACCCGCGATAATGGGGAATCCGTCCCACGATCCACGAAAAAAACGCCCCTCGGACCATTCCCGAACAGGAACCACGGCCAGACGATCAGGGAGGGAGGGAATTACTACCCCGCGCCACGCGTATATATCTATGTTGACCCCCCGCGATTTCGAGGGGAGGCCGTCCCTTCGTTCCCGACGATCCGACAGGGAACAGGGGGAGAAATGCGAGAATACCGATTAAGCGGACCGCCCCCGATTTCTCAAAGGATCATTTACGACGGCCCACGGATTCGCCCCGCCAAGGCCTCATAACCGTTTAGAGGTATTCGGACACGTCTAAACGGTAAAGTCCGTCTATGAGCCTTTACGGGGCCATTATGGGGAATTCCGGAATT
>Ga0208297_1002097_pt1 | contig 13160 bp, 13 predicted proteins | sample LMS_cellobiose_e_FD_187367 | JGI IMG/M metagenome (GOLD analysis project Ga0208297, IMG submission 187367) | Rumen-fistulated moose microbial communities from Alaska, USA - LMS_cellobiose_enrichment (SPAdes) (version 2) | ecosystem: Host-associated > Mammals > Digestive system > Stomach > Rumen... | reverse complement strand
CAGCAAGCGTGTTTTAATCTGGAGGAGTTATGGCAGAACAATCGAATGTGGTTGTGGACGACGGGCGCGCCCGTTGGTCTGATTTGTGGAAAAAGGAAGATTACTGGGCCATCTGGCTGGGTTTTGCGTTGCTGCTCTTCGCCTACGTGGTGTTTGTCCAAGGCGGCCAGGCGAAATTTGCCAATGATATTGCTCAGCAGAATGAAATCATGAAGGCTGAGGCCCAGAAGGCTCCCTTCAAAACGATTGCATATCTTCAGGCTCAGGCCAAAAAATCCAAGATGGTCGGCACTTCGCTGCCCATTTCCAAGGATGTGGCGTGGCTGATCGCGGCCCCCGGCCGCTGGACGGACAATCCTGTTTCCGCGTTCTATCACAGCAAGGCTGACGCCGATGCCGCCAATGCCGCCAATGCTGAAAAGAAGGCTGCCGCTGACGCCAAGGTCCAGGACAGCCTCGCCAAAGCCAAAATGGCTGAAGACGCCGCCGCTGCCGCCAATTTCGCGGATGATTCCCTGAACAAGAGCGCTCAGTCCGCCATAGACACCTGGCAGAAAGAAGTGAAGGCTGCCGGCAAGATTTCCACCGACAAGCCTAAAAATCTTTTCGCCTCGCTGCCGTTGCTGATGCTTTTCTTCATCGTGCTGTTCGGCATTGGCAATGCCGTCATGGGCAATGGTGTCACAAAGTTTGCCATTGGCTTTGTGGGATTGTTCATTGTAGTCCTCATCGCCATGACCATCGGCAACCAGAAGACGCTCCGGTATTATGGCCTCGGGGTTGAACCGATGGGGATCATTGTCGGTCTGATTATTGCCAATACCATAGGGACGCCGAAATTCATGAAGCCGGCCCTGCAGGTGGAATACTTCATCAAGACCGGTCTGGTGCTGCTTGGCGCTGAAATCCTGTTTGACAAGATTGTCGCCATCGGCGTCCCCGGCATCTTCGTTGCCTGGGTGGTTACCCCCATCGTATTGATCAGCACCTTCATCTTTGGGCAGAAGGTCCTGAAGATGGCCAGCCCCACCCTGAACATCACCGTCTCCGCCGACATGTCCGTGTGCGGTACGTCCGCCGCTATCGCGGCTGCCGCCGCTTGCCGCGCGAAGAAAGAAGAACTTACCCTCGCTCTGGGCCTCTCTCTCGCCTTCACCGCCATCATGATGATTGCGCTGCCTGCTCTTATCCATGCTCTTGGCCTGCCTGAAGTTTTGGGCGGCGCGTGGATTGGCGGCACGATCGACTCCACCGGCGCTGTGGCCGCCGCAGGCGCGCTTCTGGGGCAGAAGGCCATGTATGTGGCCGCCACCATCAAGATGATTCAGAACGTGCTTATCGGCGTGACCGCCTTCGGTATTGCCGTCTACTGGTGCACCAGCGTGGATAATACCGCCGGGCGCGATGTCGGCGTGGGCGAAATCTGGAACCGTTTCCCCAAGTTTGTCATCGGTTTCCTTGTTGCATCCATCATTTTCTCCTACTTGTCTGCCTCCCTCGGGCCTGATGTCGGCACCGCCCTCATCAACAAGGGCGTCCTCAACGGACTGGAAAAGGGCGTCCGGACCTGGTTCTTTGTGCTGGCCTTCACTGCCATTGGTCTGTCGACCAACTTCCGTGAACTTGCCGAATACTTCAAGGGCGGTAAGCCGCTTATCCTGTATGTGTGCGGCCAGAGCTTCAACCTCGCGCTGACTCTCGGAATGGCGTATGTGATGTTTTACATCGTGTTCCCCGAAATTACCGCGAAGATCTAGCGCATAGCGGGACGGGGGATGGCCCCCGTCCCTTTCTCCTCAGCCGGAGCCGGATCGCGTTGCGGTCTTAGGCTCCGGTTTTTCGCAGTTTCCTGTGAACCCGGCTTCCTGCTCATGAGACGTTGCCAGCTCAGGGCGCAATGGAGCAGTCTTTTGAGGATGTACCATGTCGATTGCCTCCGCTCCGCAAAACGGTTCATCCCCGCGGAAATCCAGAGTGAAGGGATGGGGACAGCTTATCCTGGCTATCGCGGGATTCTGGTTCTTCCTTTGGATGTTTACCCCGTTCTGGGTTTCGCACAGCAAGATTCATCAGGATTTTTCCCGCGCTGTTGATGAGTTTGATGTCCCTGTCGGCGCGATGTATTATAATGACCTGCCGTTCATCAACGACGCCGCCATGGTTTTGCGTGATACATGGCGTTTCCTCCCTCGCGGCAAGTCCGACAGGCAGGAAGCGCATACGCCGTAAGCCATGCAGAATGCGGCTATGGCCCGGAAAAAGCTTGCGGTCTGTTGTTCCGGCTGATTGATTATACGCAGCAGAAGTATTGTCTGGTCTAATATGGTTTTTTGCCGCCGGAGGAAGTGAGGTAAAGGAGTTGAAACCGCCGGCGGCAGGTATGTATCCCATGCCGGAGAGGCGTCAGCTCGCCTGTGCATAAAATTGTCTCGAATATCGTCCGGTTCGGCGCGGCCTCAAGGCTCCGTCCGATTGGCGGCTGGGGCGCAGAGTGCGGGCCGGCCATTTTTATGACAGATTTTGCTTTGGCCGGCGCGCTTGCCTCTGCTGTGGGACACGTGGTAATCATGGCCAAAATTCGGAGAATCTGAAACGCTGTAAAAGCGTTTTGCAAGATTCCTGTTTTCTTAGTGGTGAAAAAATGCGGCGGGTGCCTTTGCGCGCGGCGCAGCGTCTGATGTGAATATTGGGGAACGTAGATGTCCAGATTTTTTATTGCCATATCGTTATTCCTGATGTTGGCGGCCCCGGCGGCCTCTGCTGACAGTCCCGTTCTGGGGAAGGATTCATCCCTGACTGTGCTCGCTAACGGGCTGACGGTGCTGATTCGCGCGGATTCCCGTTTCCCTGTGGTATCGACACGGCTTTATGTTCACGCCGGCTCTGCCTTTGAGAAACCGGAGTGGGCCGGCATCAGTCATCTGCTTGAGCATATGGTGTTTAAAGGGACTGCGCGCCGTCCCAAGGGGGCCATCAGTCAGGCAATCGAGGCGGCGGGAGGTTATCTGAACGCGGCTACAAGCTTTGATTATACTGTATATATCAATGACTTGCCGGCACGGCACTGGAAACTGGGCATGGATGTGGCGGCAGACATGGCTTTCCACGCGGCCCTGGAGCCGGACGAACTGGCTTCGGAAAAAGAGGTGGTCGTTGCTGAACTGAAACGCGGCAAAGACAACCCGCATTCCGAACTGTTTCAGGCATTGCAGGCAGCGGTACTGGCAAAGACTCCGTACAGCCGTCCCATTATCGGTTTTGAGAAGACAATCCGGGCCATCACGCCCGACGATATTCGGGCCTATATTCGTGAATATTACCAGCCGCGGAACATGCTGCTGACTGTTGTGGGCGACGTGGACCCCAAAGAGGTTCTCGCCGAGGCTGAACGGGTGTTTGGTGGATACGGCAATACCGGAGCCATGGCGGCTGTTCAGCCTCTCGACGCGGCTTCCCTGGGGATCGGTGCTCCCCTTGTAAGCATACATGCTGGACCGTGGAACAAGGTGTATTTCGCCATGGGCATCCCTGTTCCCGGGAGCGGGGATTACGAAAATCTGGCCCTCGACATGCTGGCGGGGCTGCTGGGCGGCGACGCCACGGCTCTTTTCCCGCGTATATACAAGTACGAACGGGGATTGGTCGATTCTATCAGCGTGAGCAACGTGTCTTTCGAACGCGTGGGGATGCTGACCGTCATGGCTCAGCTTGATGCGGATAAAGTTCCTGAGTTTTGGGCGGGGATCACGAAAGATCTCGCGGGACTCAAGGCGTCTTTGTTCACTCCGCGCGAAATTGACCGTGTCCGCCTGAACATGGAAGAAAGGCTGGTAAGGGCGAGGGAAACGGTGTCTGGCCTGGCTTCTCATCTGGGGTATTTTCAGTTTTTCCTGGGGGGCGAGCAGGGCGAGATCAACATGATGGAAGCGCTGAGAAATGTGGACGAGAAAGCGTTGCAGCGCGCCATCGACACATGGATTGCGCCCCGGCGGCTTGCAGCTACTCTGCTGGCGCAAAAAGACGCGGGGCTTGACGCGCAGGAGCTGGATAAGACGCTTGCCGTGAACTGGCCTCCGGCCGTCAACGTTCGCGCTGACGCGGCGGCCGCCGCCCAGGCAAGCGAAGTCGTGGACCTGGGTAAAGGCCGCAAGGTGGTTCTCATCCCCGACGCTTCTTTGCCGCATGTGGCTCTTACGTTGACTTTTTCCGGCGGCGAAGCTTTGCTGACACCGGACGAGCAGGGGCTTGCGTCTCTTACCGCCCGTTCTTTGACGACCGGAACCCAGGCAAGAGCGCGCGAAGCTCTGGATGCCTATGTGTCTGACAGGGCAGGGGCTGTTTCCGCATCGCCAGGACGCCTGAATTTCTCGGTCAGCCTGCGGGGGCCTGCCCGATTCAACGATGAACTGCTCAATCTGTTTTCAGACATCATCAATCATCCGGCTTTTGAACCCGCTGAGGTCGCGCGCGAGAAAAATGTACAGCTTGCCGCCATCAGAACGACGGAAGATTCGCCGATGGGGCTCGCCTTCCGGCGGCTGCCGCCGTTTCTCTTTCCTGGCAGCGTATTTGGGTATCAGCCGCTGGGAACGGCGGATAAACTTGCAGGCTTTACGCCAGGACAGGTGAGCGCCTTCTGGGAGAAGCAGCGCGCGCGCCCCTGGGTCCTTGCGGTTGCCGGCAGTTTTGACAAAGCGCGCATTCTGGAATTCGCCTCGACGCTGCCAGTGCCGGAAGAACCCGCCGTGATGCCGGCAGCTCCCCGTTGGTCAGCGGAGCGAAGCCTCGTCCTCCAGCTTGCCAACCGCAAGCAGGCGCATTTTTTGCTTATATTCCCCACGGCGCCGCGCACCAGTCCTGACACGCCGGGGCTTTGCCTCATGGAAGAAGCGCTGGGCGGTATGGGGGGCCCGCTTTTTGGACGCTTGCGGGATGAAATGGGGCTGGGCTACACGGTGAATGTTTTCAACGTGCAGAACGAAGCTCTGGGATACATGGCCTTTTACATCGGGACAGATCCCGATCGACTGCATGAGGCAGAGGCGGGATTCAGAAAAATCATCGGCGATCTGCGCGAAAAGCTGTTGCCCCAGGCCGATCTTGAGCGAGGCCTCAGTCATTGGGAAGGCGAGTATTACCGTTCGCTGCAAAAACTTGACAGCCGGGCCGCTGAAGCCGCCCAGCTGACGCTTGAGGGCTTTGCGCTGGATGAGCGGCGCAAACGCATTGAACAGGCGCGCGGCGTCACCGCGGAGGATTTGAAAGCGTTAGCGCTGAAATACCTGAACCCGGATGCGGAATACCGCATCATGGTGCTGCCGGTGGAACAAAAAAATTGAAAGGACAGACCGGAAATTTTCCGTGCCGCCGCAGCCTGGACGCAAAAAATTTTCCCCGCGAATGTTTTTTTGCTTGCCAAACGCAACGAGTACGGGTAAAAGACAACTTCTGTTGCTGGCGTAGCTCAACTGGCAGAGCAGCTGATTTGTAATCAGCAGGTTGCGGGTTCGAGTCCCATCGCCAGCTCCAGATGCCCTGTGGTGGGGTTCCCGAGCGGCCAAAGGGAACAGACTGTAAATCTGTCGTCGTAAGACTTCGATGGTTCAAATCCATCCCCCACCACCATCCCTTTTCAAACCGGGGAAAAAGGGGTATTCTGGAAAAACAGAAGCCACAGAAGGCGGACGCCGCTGTGGATTTGTTGTGCTGACACGGCTGTAGGAGACAGAATATCTGTCAGGGGACTACGGCGATAAGGCGGGAATAGCTCAATGGCTAGAGCATCAGCCTTCCAAGCTGAGGGTTGCGAGTTCGAGTCTCGTTTCCCGCTCCACTCCTGCCCCCCTTCCCCATCCTCTCAACGGGCCGTGCCTGTATCGGAATGGCAGAGCCTTTCCCAATAAGGAAAGGCAAAGCGGTTTCGTGCCGCAGACATTGGCTCATTTATTTTGAAGCAACCAAAGGGAGAAAACCATGGGCAAGGAAAAATTTGTTCGTACCAAACCGCACGTCAACGTGGGCACCATTGGCCACATCGACCACGGCAAAACCACTCTGACTGCCGCCATCACCAAGTATGACTCCATGAAAGGCGGCGGCAAGTTTGTCGGTTATGACGAAATCGACAAGGCTCCCGAAGAAAAGGAACGCGGCATCACCATCGCCACGGCCCACGTTGAATACGAAACTGACAAGCGTCACTACGCTCACGTTGACTGCCCCGGCCACGCCGACTACATCAAGAATATGATCACCGGCGCGGCCCAGATGGACGGCGCCATCATCGTTGTGGCGGCCACTGACGGCCCCATGCCCCAGACCCGTGAGCACATTCTGCTTGCCCGTCAGGTCGGTGTGCCGAACATCATCGTGTTCATGAACAAGTGTGACCAGGTGGATGACCCGGAACTTCTTGATCTCGTTGAAATGGAAGTCCGCGAGCTGCTCTCCAACTATGGCTTCCCCGGTGATGACGTGCCGGTTATCCGCGGTTCTGCCCTGAAGGCTCTGGAAGCTGACAGCGCTGATTCTGAAGATGTCAAGTGCATTGCCGAACTGCTGAAGGCTCTGGACGAATACCTGCCCGATCCGCAGCGCGAAACCGACAAGCCCTTCCTGATGCCCATTGAAGACGTGTTCTCCATCTCCGGCCGCGGTACCGTGGTGACCGGCCGCGTGGAACGCGGTGTCATCAAGGTCGGCGACGAAGTGGAAATCGTGGGCATCCATCCCACCATGAAGAGCACCTGCACCGGTGTCGAAATGTTCCGCAAGCTGCTTGATCAGGGTGAAGCTGGCGACAACATCGGCGCCCTGCTTCGCGGCGTGAAGCGTGAAGAAGTGGAACGCGGCCAGGTTCTTGCCGCTCCCAAGTCCATTACGCCTCACAAGAAGTACAAAGCTGAAGTGTACGTCCTGTCCAAGGAAGAAGGCGGCCGCCATACCCCGTTCTTCTCCGGCTACCGTCCTCAGTTCTACTTCCGTACCACGGACGTGACCGGCGTGATTACCCTTGAAGAAGGTGTCGAAATGGTCATGCCCGGTGATAACGCTACCTTTAACGTGGAACTCATTTGCCCCATCGCCATGGAACAGGGCCTGCGCTTCGCTATCCGTGAAGGCGGCCACACTGTCGGCGCGGGCGTTGTGACCGCGATTGTGGAGTAAAACATGCGCGTGAATATCCTGCTTGCCTGCACTGAGTGCAAGCGGCGCAACTACGCCACCGTCAAGAACAAGAAGAACACCACTGGCAGGTTGGAGTTGAAGAAGTATTGCCCCTGGGACAAGAAATATACGCTCCATCGTGAATCCCGGTAGTGACTTCATAAACGCAGGGCAGTAGCTCTAACGGCTAGAGCGGCGGTCTCCAAAACCGCAAGTTGGGGGTTCGAATCCCTCCTGCCCTGCCATTTTTTATGCGGGAAACAACATGACGAAAAAGCAACCTACGACACAGGAAGGGTCTGCCAAGCCCGGCATTCTCGACAGACTGCGCGACTTCAAAAATTACGTCGAGCTGTCCAAGGTCGAAATGCGCAAGGTGACTTGGCCCACTCTGAAGGAAACCCGGAGCGCCAGCTTGGTTGTCCTGGGATTTGTGGCGGTGATGGTGCTGTTTCTTGGACTGGTTGACCTGGGCTTTTCCAAGCTGATTGCCCTCGTCCTTTCAGCCTGAGCTTCCCGGAAGGTATTCCATGACGGATGTAAAGACCACCCAGAGCGTTTCTGGCGAGGAGCCGAAGGCGTCTGACTTCGCCGGGGCTTTTGTTGCGCCGGAAAACGCCGCCCCCGCCGAAGATGCGTCCAGAGCACGCTGGTATATTGTCCACACCTACTCTGGCTTTGAGCAGCGTGTGGAAGCCACCATCCGTGAAATGATGCGCAGCGGGCAGGATGGGGGGCTTATCCATGAAGTGGTTGTTCCCACGGAAAAAGTGATTGAGCTGGGGCGCGACGGCACCAAGCGCACCATGACCCGCAAGTTCTATCCCGGTTACATCATGCTGCGCATGACCATGACCGATTTTTCGTGGCATCTGGTGCAATCTATTCCCAAAGTCACCGGCTTTGTCGGCGGCAAGACGCGCCCCGCGCCCATGCGCGCTGACGAAGCTGACCGCATTCTCTCGCTCATGCAGGAGCGAAAAGAACAGCCTCGTCCCAAGTTCAGTTTTGAACGGGGCGAAGAAGTGCGTGTTATTGATGGACCCTTTACCGGATTTAACGGCATCGTTGAGGACGCCAATTACGATAAGGGCAAACTACGGGTTTCCGTGTCCATCTTTGACCGGCAGACGCCGGTTGAGTTGGATTTTATCCAAGTTTCCAAAGGCTAGCCCTCCCCTGAGGGGAGCGCTTGTGCCGTATTTTTCCGCTCTGCGTTGACGTCGGGCGGTATAGAGGTTGATACCATGGCCAAGAAAGAAGTTGCCAAAATCAAGTTGCAGATTCCCGCGGGCGCTGCCAACCCCTCTCCGCCGGTTGGTCCGGCTCTGGGGCAGCATGGCCTGAACATCATGGCTTTCTGCAAGGAATTCAACGCCCGTACGCAGGATCAGAAGGGCATGATCATCCCTGTGATCATTACTGCCTATGCGGACCGTTCCTTTACCTTCGTTACCAAAACTCCCCCCGCGCCTGTTCTGATTCTCAAGGCAGCCAAACTTGAAAAAGGTTCTGGCGAGCCGAACAGGAACAAGGTTGGGAGTCTCACCATGCAGCAGGTTGAAGACATCGCCAAAACAAAGATGCCCGACCTCACGGCCAAGGATCTTGACGCCGCCAAACGCTCTATCATGGGCACCGCCCGCAGCATGGGCATCGAAATCAAGTAATTTCGATCGCGTCAATCGTACTGCCGGACGGCGCGACACGCGCTGGAACGGCAGGAGATGTTGGATTTCAGCTTGAAAGGATAAAACAATGCCCAAATACGGGAAGAAATACCGCAAGGCCGTGGAAGGCCTGGATCTCTCCCAGCGCTTCTCCATTGAGGAAGCCGTTGAGAAATCCCTTGGCGCCGCGTTTGCCAAGTTTGACGAAACTGTGGACCTTGCCATGGGGCTTGGCGTCGATCCCAAGTATTCTGATCAGATGGTGCGCGGCGCCGTCTCCCTGCCTTATGGCCTGGGGAAGACTGTCCGCGTGGCCGTGTTCTGCAAGGGTGAAAAGGAAAATGAAGCCCGTGCGGCCGGCGCCGATTTCGCAGGCGCGCAGGAACTGGTCGAGAAGATCAAGGGAGGCTGGCTTGAGTTTGACGCCGCCGTCGCGACACCTGACGTTATGGCCCTGGTGGGCCAGGTCGGCCGTGTCCTTGGCCCCCGTGGACTTATGCCCAACGCCAAAACCGGCACAGTGACCTTTGATGTGGCCACGGCCGTGAAAGAACTTAAGGCAGGCCGTGTGGAGTTCAAGGTTGACAAGGCTGGCGTGCTGCATGCCCCCCTGGGAAAAGTCTCCTTCGGCCCTGAAAAGATTCTCGGCAACCTCAAGGCTCTGCTTGAGACGGTCATGCGGCTGAAACCGTCTGCGGCCAAGGGGAACTATGTGCTCAACATGGCCGTATCCACCACCATGGGCCCCGGGTTCAAGGTGGACGTCACTCAGATTAAAAAGTTCCTCGAAGCGTGATTTGGACGTCCCGCGAAACCGCGGGGCGTTTTCCCGCTTTGAAGAAAACAGGTTCCATCCGGAACCGTTTGGCAGAGGAAACGGAATTCGAGTCGAAGACGGCAGGTGGGAAACCTTAATATCCTGTCCAGACGAACTCTTTGGCTCGGCATTCCACCATGGCAACCCCAACGTGAGGAGTATCACGTGAATAGGTCTGAAAAAGCCGCTGCAATTGAGCAAATCAAGGCGCATGCCACGAATTCGTCGATTGCCGTGGTGACCGATTTCAAGGGGATGACGGTGGAAGAGCTGACGCGGCTTCGGGTTAAGCTTCGCGAGAACGGCGGCGAATGCCTCGTTGTGAAAAATACCCTTGCCCGTATTGCTTTCACCGGTACGACGCACGATTCCATTAAAGACAAGTTTAAGGAAAACTGTGCGGTCGCCCTTGGTTTCGACGACCCGGTGGCGGTGGCCAAGGCCGTGACTGAGTTTGCCAAGAACAGCAAGCTGTTTTCCATCCGGCATGCCAGCCTTGAGGGGAAGGTCCTCACGGCGGCTCAGGTGGAAGATCTTGCGAAACTCCCGAGCAAGCCTCAGCTGCTCGGCAGCCTGCTTGGCACCATGAACGCCGTGCCCACCAACTTTGTGTCCCTGTTTGCCAACATGATTCGTCCGCTTCTGTATGCCCTTAAGGACCTTGAAGCGAAGAAGGCCGCCTGACGGCGGTTTGCGGCAAGCACCTGAAACCTGAAAACAAAGCCAAAGATTCGCAAGGAGCATTCCGATGGCCGTTACCAAAGCTGAAGTTGTCGATTTTATCGCCAATATGACTGTGCTTGAACTCTCCGAGTTCATCAAGGAACTGGAAGAAAAGTTCGGCGTGTCCGCCGCCGCTCCGGCTGCCGCCATGATGGTTGCCGCCGCTCCGGCCGCCGCTGCTGAAGCCGTTGAAGAAAAGACTGAATTTGATGTCATCCTGAAGGAAGTGGGCGCCAACAAGATCGGTGTCATCAAGGTTGTGCGCGCTCTGACCGGCCTGGGCCTGAAAGAAGCCAAGGATAAGGTTGACGGCGCTCCTTCCACCATCAAGGAAGCCGTGTCCAAGGATGACGCTGAAGAAGCCAAGAAGCAGCTGACCGAAGCCGGCGCTACTGTTGAAGTGAAGTAAGTTCCGCGTCGATTGGCACAATTTAAGGCGGCGGCCCTGAGAAGGTCCGCCGCCTTTTACATGCGGTATTGTTTTGTCCAAAAGCGCAGGTTTTGCCGGCAAGCCGGAAACAATCAGCCGCGTTCCATCAATTTGGCCAGCTCTTCTCTCAGCGCTTGCGCAGCGGAAAGGGCGGCGGCTTTTTCAATAGCCGGACGCAGGTTTTCCAGCAATTCGTCTGCCGGGGGATACGCCGGGCCATGTTCCAACGCAGCCAAGCGCTCGTCAATCTGGGCGAAGGTGTCGGCGGCGTTGGCTGCCGATTCCCCGGTACTGGCCTCATTGGCGGCCGTTTCCAGCGCCGCAAGCCGTTCGTTCCAGTTGGCTTCCTCAATTTTTTCCAGCCTGGTATCCAGCTCTGCCATTTCCAAAGCGCCCAATCGATCGGCAAAGCCGGAACTCTCCAGCGCCTTCAGGCATGTGACGGGCATTGAGTCTGCGAGTTCCATATTGACGCTGTCCAGCTGGGCGCGCAGGGCCGAGAGTTCTTCCTTGAGGTCAGCTATGCGGGCTTCCAGGGCCGCTATCCGGAGTCCTGCTTCGTCAGGCGTCGTCAGGTCAGGCTGTTCTGCTGCGGCGGGGCTATTCAGGGTAAGAGGCGTTTCGCCGGGCGTGGCTGGGGCTGTTTCTTCAGCCTCCATGGCGGGCGTTTCTAGCAATGCCGTTTCCTTTTCCCCGGGCAGGCTGGACAGGATGAGAGGCGAAACCTCTTCGTCCGCTTGCGCCAGGAAGGCTTCGGCATCTGGAGTAAGCCCGTCGGTATCCGGAAGCAGTGCGGCCTCATCCGTATCTTCCGTCTCCGCGGCGTCTTCAGGCATGCGGATAAACTGGTTCAGGATCGCAGTTGCTTCAGACGCGGAGGGCGCGTCTTCATGCGTTACGGGTTCATCATCCGTTATGCCGTTTCCGGGATCTTGGTCAGTCGTTTCGTCGGGGAAAAAGTCTTCACGGACGATTTCCACCAGATCGATGATGTCGTCAGGTTGCTGTGTGCAAGAAGCGTCGTTCATACCGTTTTCTCCTGAAGGCAGGCAGAGAAGAAAGTCGTTTTATTCTGCCTTAAAGCACTGTATTGTGCAAGTGCGTCATCGGGCCAGAAGCAGCCACGCCTCGCCTTGGGCGTTGATGCGGCCTGCCGTTTCTCCGGCCTCCTGTCCGTTGCCGCAGAAGAGATCGAGCCGCAGGTTCTTGATGGCGCCGCCGGTATCCTGGGCGAGGCCTATGCCTGTGAGCGGTCCCGAAGGAAGCGGCGCGCGAAAAGCGATCACGCCGCCCAGCGGAAAACTTGTGCGGTCAACGGCAAGGCTCACGCGCGGAGTGAGGGGACTGCCCAGCGCCCCGGTGGGCCCGGGGGGGGCCAGCCGGAAGAAAACGTAACGTTCATTCCGGCGCAGTATGGCGTCGCGGCGGTCGGGGTGGGCGGCAAGCCAGGCACGGATGCTTTGCATATTCACGTCGTCGGAGTCCAGCAGGCCTTCGTCAGCCATGATACCCCCGATGGAGCGGTAGGGACGGCCATTATCGCCGTCATACTGGATGCCGGTCACAGTGCCGTCGGTGAGCCGGATACGGCCGGAACCCTGGACCTGCAGAAAATACGCGTCCACGGGGTCTTTGACCCAGACAAGTTCAAGCCCTTTTCCCGCGAGGGCCCCGGCCTCAATTTCCGCGCGTGTATAGTATGGCAGAAGGGCGTTTTCTGGCCCCATGCGGTAAACGAGACGCCAGCCCAGCCATTCGGGATTGAATGCGCCAAGCCGTGCTGTGCGCAGATCTGCCGGCCTGCGGTAGACAGGATAGCGGAATGCGCCGCTTCGCGTCCGGCTTGCGTTGCATTCCGCCTCGTAGTAACCGGAGAAGTGTGCGCCGTCAGTCAGCCGCAGCCAGCGGAACTCCCGCGCAAGGACCGAAGGATCGCGATCCAGCGTCGGGAGGAGAGATTCCAGTCGCGTCAGCGTAGCGCGGACGTCTTTCCAGGTGACAACCAGTTCGCCTTGAGCCACGGCGACGTCGTCTTGGACCTTGGCCGAAACATAGGCGAGGCTGCGCTGGATGGCGGGGGCCAGCGCGTGCCATGACGGAAGGCCCTGGGCGGCGGGATCGAGTTGTCTGGTGACGGCGCTGGCGGCGGTTGTTCCTATTTCTGAAAACATGGGCATATCTGGCATGGTGGAGGTGTATCCGGCGCAGCCGCACAGCAATGCCAGCCCCAGTGGCGCCACCCAGCCAAAAGGATTCCGCAGATGCATGAATTTCCTTCTCCCGACGTATGGTTGCCGCACCGTGTTTCCTACGGGGAAACCGATGCGATGGGTTTTGTGTATAACGCAGAATA
>Ga0208297_1002094_pt1 | contig 13170 bp, 10 predicted proteins | sample LMS_cellobiose_e_FD_187367 | JGI IMG/M metagenome (GOLD analysis project Ga0208297, IMG submission 187367) | Rumen-fistulated moose microbial communities from Alaska, USA - LMS_cellobiose_enrichment (SPAdes) (version 2) | ecosystem: Host-associated > Mammals > Digestive system > Stomach > Rumen... | reverse complement strand
CGGCATCAATCAGGATAATTCCGCCAGTGTCAGCGTGATCAATAGCGATCAAGGCAATGCTATCAAAATGCTGGCCACCAACGCGGGCCTGACCGCCAAGGCGGACGCCATGGCCAAGGGCAAGGGCGGCTTCGGCGTCAGCAACGCCACCGCCTGGAATGAGGTGTATCTGCAAAACGCCGTCTGGATCGACGCGACCCGTCTCTCCACCGGCGACAACGGTTCGGTGTCCATCAAGGCGACCAACGGCGATACCGGCGCGGACCGCCTGCACCTGATCGCCAACGCCCACGCGGCCCTGAGCGGCCTGGCGGGCAAGGTGGCCCCCACCTCCCGCATCAGCGGCACCCAGGTGAACCAGATCCGCAGCAACAATACCGGCAATGTGACCTTCCCCCAAAACGCCGCGGTGGAGCACATCGCCTCCAATCCCATCAATACGATCTGGACCGATCAGAAGGCCACCTACGACCGCTGGGAGATCAAGATCTGGTTTGTCACCCTCACCCTGACCAAGGCCAGCGTGGTGAAGGACCTGAACTGGAACTACTTCGACCGCTGCGATTTCTGCGGCACCGGCAAGGCCGTGGATGTGCGGCCCACCGCCCAGGACCCGCTGCGCGACCGCTATGAGGCCGCCTATAAGGCCGCCATGGACGCCATCGCCAAGATCCGCCAGATGGCAGGCACCCTGCCCGCCAACATCAGCGCCCAGCGGGCCTACATGCTGGCCAAGGGCCTGGTGCCCCTCACCTACCTGGATACCCTGGTATCCGGCCGCACCGTGGTGGTGAAGGCCCGCTACAGCGAGGAGGAAAACAAAGCCGCTTCCGAAATCTTCGCCATGGACGTGCGCTCCATCCTGGATAAGGACGTTCGCCTCACGGCGGATCAGCTGGGCCGCTACCAGCTGTGGCAGAACGCCCGCACCCAGCATCAGGTATACATGCTGCCCAACGCGGCGCGGCTGTATACCGCGGTGTGGGACCGGCTGGATTATGTGACCGACATCCTGTACGGCGACGTGCTGGGCGATGGACGCGCCCACCACATCGAGGTGATCACCGCCCTGAACGACCGTGCCTTTGCCAATCCCGTGCTGCCCATCGGCAGCACCGGCAGCCTGGACTTTGCCACCGGCACGCTGTACCTGCCCTCCTTCGCCGATATGGAGCTGTATCTGCATGAGATCAGCGCCAAGTGGCTGCTGGAGAATATGGAAAGCGGCGCCTTCCGCACGCTGATGGCTGATCCCGACGCCCTGAACGCCTGCGCCGACGGCGGCAAGCTGCCCACGGGCGAGATCGTGGAGGGCCTGATCCCCGGCGAGGAAAGAAATGGCTGGCAGTTCTATTGGATCGGCGCGACGCCCGAAACGGCCACCGATCCCGATCAGCCCCTCATCTGCCTGCTGGTGAACCCCGAAACCGACGAGGTGGACGCCTTCCGCACCAGCCTGAATCTGATGGAAACCGATACCCCCGCGGTGGACGTTTCCCTGAGCATGTACCGCGACGCCAAGAGCGACCGCCAGGAGATCGAAAAGTACAACATGTTCTTCTTCGATACACGGAGCAGCGAGCCCAGCCTGGTGAAGGTACTGACCACTGTGCTGGAGAACCGCAGCCTGGAGATGCCCCGGCCCATGCGCGTGCAGCTGCGCGCCTTCCGGCTGGCGGGGGCCGACATGCCGGTGTATTCCATCTCCGACGACCTGTTCGTGATGAACGACGGCACCGACGGCGAAGTGAGCCTGTTTGACGGCTTCTACACCGCCACCTTCGACGGCGATACCTTCGACAGCGATTACACCCGCGTGGAGGGCATCGAAAAGGGCGAATTGAACGTGACCATCAAGCAGGATCAGCCTGTCTGGCCCGAATGGACCGGCACCAACGAAGCCGAAACCCAGGATGGCCGCCGCTTCGTGCTGGAGGACGGCGAATGGCGGCTGGATGAGGATTTTGCCGCGTAAGGCAGTCTTCAACATGAATCTGCGGGAACCGCGGTTGACGCGGTTCCCGCTTTTCGCTATAATTATACGGAAAGAATGAAGGCAAAGGAGAGAGAAAATTGAGGAAGATCAGCGCGTTTTTGATTTCCCTTCTTTGTATCGTTCTGCTGCAAGCCGTACCCGCTCTGGCGGAGGAGACCGCCGAATGGACGGTGATGTTCTACCTGTGCGGCAGCGATCTGGAAAGCAAGCACGGCCTGGCCTCCGGCAATCTGGAGGAGATCACGCAATGCTATCCATACAGTTTCCTGAGCAACATATTTTCGGAATATCCCGAAAACGTCTTTAGCGAAGAGCGGCTGACCCGCATGCGGGTGAACGTGGTGGTGGAAACCGGCGGCAGCAAGGCATGGCATGCGGCGGAACTGGGCATGGAGGTGGACCCCTCCGCCCTGCAGCGCTGGCGCTACAAGCCCATGGAGACCATTAACCCGGAGGGAACCAATACCTTTGCGCTGGAGGAAACGCTGCCTCTCCAAAGCATGGCCGATCCGAAAACCCTGTCGGATTTCATCCGCTGGGCGGCGGAAAAACACCCGGCGCGCAAGTATGCCCTGGTGCTGTGGGATCACGGCGGCGGCAGCAAAACCGGCATCTTCATCGACGAATTGTTTGCCGGCGACGTGATGTATCTGGACGAGCTGCACGACGCCTTCCAGGGCGGCGGCGTGAACTTCGAGGCCGTGCTGTTCGACGCCTGCATGATGGCGAACCTGGAAACGGCCTACGCCATCAAGGACAATGCCAAATGGATGATCGCCTCCGAGGAGGTGGTGGCCGGCAAGGGCACCGCCATGGGCAGATGGCTGCAGCAGCTTTATTACGCGCCCCAGTGGGACGGCGCGCGGCTGGGCCACTGGATCTGTGATATGACCCATACCAAGTACGCCAACGAGGCCGACGCCCAGAGCCACTCGCTGCTCACCTGGTCGGTGATCAACCTGTCTGAGATCGAGCGCCTGGCCGCCGTCTTCGACCGCTTTTTCTCGCTCTGCTGCGAGGCCTACGAAAACGATACCTACCGGATGCGCGCCATGGCCGATCTGATGCGCGGCGCGGAGGAGTTTGGCGTCGGTTCGGATAATATGCATGACCTCTCGGGTTTGCTCTATGTGGAGTGGCTTAGCCAATACATAGGCATGGACCTGTATTGGGAGATGATGGACGCGCTGATGAACGCCGTGGAGTACGCCGTGCAGGGCGCGGGCCGAAGCAAGGCGCTGGGGCTTTCCTTCTGCTACGCGGCGGGGTGTTCTCCCGCGGAATTGGATATCTACGCCCGCAACTGCCCCTCGCCCCATTATCTGGCGCTGCTGGACGCCATCACCCCGGCGTGGACAGCCCCAGCATGGGTGTATGAGCAGGTACGGCGCCTGACGGATATCCGCGAGATGGCGGATTACCATATCCTGATGGAAAAGAAGATCTCGCCCGACGGCACCCCCGGCGTGTGTGCGGAGGACGGTTTTTATAATGTGTATAGCTATTACATGAACCTCTACCGCGTGGATGCGGAGACGGGCAACACCCTGCGCTATGGCACCACCGTGGGGCAGCTGGTGGACGATCTCGAAACCGGCGATATGATGTTCTGCCCCAAAGATCCCGGCCTGTGGCTATCCTTGGAGGGCGTGTACTGCGACGCCGAGCTGGTGAGCTACGATCTGTTCGACAATTATCTGTTCAACATCCCCATCCAGATCGGCACGGAGCAGAGCATCCTGCGCTGCGGCTATGAGAGCGAGATCGACGACTATGTGGTCTATGGCATCTGGGAGGGTTACGACGCCGATACCGGCGTCTTTGGCCGCAACGTGCAATCCCTGGCACAGCTGGCAGGGCAGGAGTTCCGGCTGCTTTATCCCATCGACGGCGCGGAGCGCAACGGCAAAACGCTCTATGAGGCCAGCGAGCCCATGACCCTGTACCGGTCGCTGCGGGTCACGAAGGAACCGCTGCCGCCAGGCCCCATTTATATTGAATTCTGGGTGCGGGATATGTTCATGCGCCCGCTGACCATCGGCAAGGTGGAGATGTATTGGGATGGGCAGACGCTGACGCTGGCCCCCGGCGAGACCTGGGAGGGCACGACGCTGCTCACTGCGCCGGAGTAATAGCTGGCGGATTTTGCTGCATGTCCAGGAATGCCTGGCCGAGGCGGAGAACCCGGCCTATGTCATTATGGATGATAGCTGTACCTCTAGCGGGATAGCATCTATCTTGCAGATAATCAAAAAACATTTCCCCACCAAAATCGCCCCGCGCACTATCTCATGCGCGGGGCGATTTCATTGTCATATCAAGGCTTTTCATCTGTTATACTAATCTCATATTAAAATAGCGACAATATCCAATCACGGCCAGTAATGCTGCGAATGACATCAGGAGTTACAGAACGGATCGTATCACACAAACGCTCAATCACGTCGTTCAGCGTATGAAAGACCTCATTCCGAAAGCCGCGGGTACAAATCTCACGCCAGATTTGTTCAATGGGATTCATTTCAGGAGTATAAGGTGGGATATGAAAGAGATGGATGTTTGCAGGAGCGATCAAAGTGCCGGATTTGTGCCATGCGGCACCGTCACAGACCAAAAGGATTTCATCATTGGAATACTGTTTTGACAGCATTTCCAAGAAAGCATTCATACAAGCTGTATTGCATCGTGGCGCGATCAGAAAGCAATCTGCGCCGGTGCATGGATCCACAGCACCAAATACATACCGGTATTCCCGGATATGATGACAGGGCACATTGGGTCTGCGTCCGCCGGTCCAGCAGTATTTTGGTGTGTTGATTCTTCCAAATCCTGCTTCATCCTGAAACATGATCCGTACCGGTTTGTTTTTATGAACTAACTTGATTTCTGCCATCCGGGTTTTAATTTTTTTGAGGCAGCGATTTCTTCTTCGCTTGCCTTTTTGGGATGCTGTGATCTGGGCTTCAGTTTTCGGCATCCATGCCTTTCCAACAGCATGTAGATGTAGCCCCGCCCTGTATCTATGCTGGAAAAACGAGACGCAAAAGGGCGGACGGAGGCGGAAGCCATTGCGGCCTACAAGGAAAAGAATTATCCAAAGCCCGCGCTGACAGCCGATATTGTTCTGTTTACCAGGGATGGAAACCAGGTCAAGGTGCTTTTGATCCGCCGGGGCAATCATCCATACCTGGGCTGCTGGGCCCTGCCAGGTGGATTTGCCAATCCCAACGAGCCGGTCGCACACACGGCCTTTCGTGAATTGCAGGAGGAGACCGGCGTTATGTGCGACGCTTTGCAGCTTGTGGGCGTATACAGCAAGCCGGGGCGCGATCCACGAGGATGGGTCGTATCCGCGACCTACACCGCCTGTGTAGAATCCGGCGATCATCCGATTCGCGGCGCGGACGACGCGGCGGAGGCCAGATGGATGACTGTTCAGCTTGTGGATGGGCAGCCTATGGTTCTGCTCCCGGACGGGGAACAGTTAGCCTTTGACCATGCCGCTATCCTGCGCGACGCGCTGCATGTAAATGCTCTTATGGCCTCAGCGAAGGACATTCTGGATTGGGTTCAAGGAAAAAACGCAGGGAATGATACTGAATGAAAAGAAACAGCGCGACCATGTGCGTGTGGTCAGCTTATTTTCGTTTTCGCTAAAAATTAATGGCAATCATTTGATGTGCTGCTTCCGTTCTTACCAGCGGTGACAACTACTGTACTCCCTTAGGATAAGATAGACTGGCAAGCTGCTTCCAAATTCATTCGCGTTAGATCAAACTCGCATTATCAGAATTTTACCCTGAGAGCGTTTTTTCTCCATACAGATGGCCAAATTCTCGTTTGATTAAATTTCGGCCCCTTAGAATCGAAAATCAATCAAATCTATACCATATATTGAGCGATGAAACCGTCATTAATACCATATGTTGTATGACTTTTGATCTGCTAAAATCCCTCGGCATTTTTGCGGAAAAGCAGCAACACAACGATGCCAGCACAACCTTGATGGTCGTGCCGGCGTGTTGTGTTTATAAGGTTAAAATGACATCGTGCAGGATGGTTTCTTCTGCCCTGCTGCGGATGCTGTTCATTCTGCTGATCCATTCAAGTGGCTGTGCTTCCTTCAGGCTTTCCGTGATGCCCTCCTGGGCAGACATTTGATCAATCAGCCTTTCCAGCATGCTTACTGCTCTTTCATTCGCATCAGCCAGATGCCTGTAAAGTGTTCCGTTCAGGATAAGCCGCTCATACAGCCCCGGATGTTCTGCCTCCAAATATTTCATGTGCATCCTGCCCCATTTTCCAATGGGACGCGGGTCTTTGTCACCGATTGCTAAATCGGGATACAGCATACCATCATCACCAAGGGTGTAGGTGCCGCCCAATTTTTCATAAAAGGACTTCATCATCGTTTCCTCCTTCAAGGGTGGTCGTTTGGTGCTATGAAATGGGTTAAGCACTACGGTTGCCGATTCGTTGTGTTGAGGTTGGATGATTAGTTCCTTATGAAAATGAAATCAAGGGCTTTTCTTTTTTATCCAGGCTTCGACAGAGGGTGCGTTTTCCCCTGCTGTCAGGGTGCATTTCTCGATGTGAACGACTTGCCGGTTTCGATGTGAACGGGTTGGTTGATCGAGTAGCTTTGTTGCCGGTTTTCGATGTTGACGGGTTGCCCGCTCGATGTGAACAGGATGCCGAAAAAACATCTGTTATAATAAACATGACAAACAGTTGTTGTGCTTTTTTTGTATTGATTTTTACGGGGTTTACAGGTATAATAACAAATGATATCCAGAAAAGGAGCGTAGACCAATGATTAACAGAAATGCTGTCATCGGCTAACTGAATATACAGGTACAGAACACGAGGGGTGAAACACAGCCCTCTTGTTTGATGTACCGTTCAAGAGTAACTTCTGATCGTGGGAATCGCAGGACGCAGCCACAGAAAGGAGCTGCTTCGCTGCGGTATTATTATGCCTTTTTTCAGCCGTCTGGACAAGAGAAGCCTGCAAAACCGTGATTGAAAAGTGAAACAGGAGGAAAGCACAATGATACATCTGGAGAAGGTAACGTATGAAAACGCGCTGGCGGTCTGTGAGCTGTCGATCTTCGAATCGCAGTACCCCTTTGTTGCCGACAACAAGGAGAGCTTGGTGGAAGCTTATCTTGCCGTCACCTCGGAAGCATCCTACGCGTATCCGTTTGCCATCTATGACGACGATACGCTGGTAGGCTTTCTGATGCTGGGATATAACGAGGCCGCCCTGGAAGGCCCTGACGCTCCCGCGTCCCTGAGAAACAACTACAGTCTCTGGCGTCTGATGATCGACAAGCGCTATCAGAAGCAAGGCTTTGGCCGGGAGGCCGTGCGCCTTGCGCTGGAATTCGTCAGGACCTGGCCTCACGGGAAGGCGGAGGCTTGCGTCACCTCCTATAATCCCGAAAACGAGGTGGCAAAGAAGCTATACGCTTCCTTCGAGTTTGTGGAAAACGGTGAAATGGATGAAGATGAGATCGTTGCAGTTCTGAAGCTGTAACGAATCGGCAAATCGAGATTTGCGGAGGCAATGCAATATGGATAAGAAAATCAAACTGGAACCGATTAACGATACGAATCGCAAGGCTGTGCTCGCGCTCACCGTGCGCGAGGATCAGCCCTTCGTCGCCCCAAACGACGTCTCCCTGCAACAGGCGGACGAGGCTAACGCGGAGCGGCCCGGCGTGGCCCGGCCCTTTGCCATATATACAGATGAGAAGCTGGTGGGCTTTTGCATGTTCGTATTCAATCCTGAGGAGGAGGACGAGGACGACCGCTACTGGCTCTGGCGCTTCATGATCGACCGGAACGAACAGGGCAAGGGCTACGGTCAGGCCACCCTGCAGGAGATCATCAAATACTTCAAAGAAAACGGCGCCGACCGGCTCTTCCTGTCCACCGAGCCGGAGAACGAGTTGGGCCTGCACGTCTATCATAAAGCCGGTTTCCGGGAGACCGGCATCATTGATGGCGATGAGGCAGTGCTGATGCGGATGCTCAAAGGCCCCAACCGGATCATCAGGAATGTCTATGGCGTCGATGTGGATAAAGCCATGCGCATCAAGGGCAAGAAGGGCTACGGCGTCAGCATTGCCGTCCAGGCCGGAGACGGTGATTTCCTCACCTACTGCGCCGGCAGCGGAAGATACGGCGAGGACTTCCCGGTGAACCCGGAAATGCTGTTCCAGGCGGGTTCTGTATCAAAGCCCATGTTCGCTCTGGCACTGCTCCGATATGTGGACAAAGGCCTCATCGACCTGGATGCGGACATCTCTGGCATCGTGCCGGAATTTGTCAGGAAGGGTCCGCTGACCTTCCCCGCGCTGCTCAGCCACACGGCGGGTTTCAACCTGCATGGCTTCCCCGGCTACCGGGCGGATCACGAGCCGCTTTCGCTCGAGGACGTGCTGAACGGCAAGGGCGTCACGCCGAAGCTCAGAAGAATTCGGCCTTACGGCAAGCAGCACATGTACTCTGGCGGCGGCATAACCTTGGCCGAGCTTGCATTTACACGCATGACGGGGACCACGCTCCGCGATGCCTTCCAAAAGGAGGTCGCCGAGCCTCTGGGGCTGAAGCGCACGGGATTTTTCCAGCCGCTGGATGAGGAGCTCGTTGCCAACGCCGCGTTCGGCTTCAGGCTGGCACAGAAGGAGGACCCTGCCCACGGGTATCACTATTATCCCGAGCACGCCGCTGCCGGTCTGTGGACGACGCCCACAGAGCTTGTCAAGATCGGCCTTGCCCTTTCCGGGAGCTATCGCAGGGGCGGCTTCCTCAAAAAGAAGACCGCGCAGCGCATGATGACGCCCGTTATGGATGACTACGGCCTCTGCCTCGACGTTTGGGAATCGAAAGCGCGCAAAGACAGCGTTGCCGGCCACGGCGGAGAGAACTGGGGCTTTCTGACCAGCTGGGTCTTTTCCCGCAGGAAAGACATCTGCGTTGCCATCATGTACAACAACGTCACGGAAGCAGCCGACGAAGCGATGAACGACATCGCCTGCGAGATATACAAAAACGCGAAAGGCTGAACAGGCGGCAATCGTTTGAGGGACGACGATTTCATCTGCAAAAGAAGTGAGAGGCAAATTCCAGCTTAAGGAGATGAATGCCATGGAATACAGAATCGAGAATCTGACAAAAGAAGACGCCGCATATATCGGCGGGAAGATCAATGAAATCGTGCCGCGCGAAGTGGACGCGGACGAAGAAGAATTCGTTCTCAAAGCTGAGAATGATAACGGGGAAATCATCGGCGGATGTATTGCCCAGGCATACGAATACCACTGGTCGAGAATGCTACTTGACACCCTTTGGGTGGATGAGCGCTATCGCCATCAGGGAATTGGCTCAATGATCATCAGGGAAGTTGAGCGTATTGCCAAAGAGAAGGGCTGCCGGGTCGTGACACTCGGCACCGCCAGTTTTATGGCAAGACCGTTCTATGAGAAACACGGCTACACGGTCTTTACGACGCTGAAAAAGCCAAACGGCTATATCAGCTATTCCCTGGTCAAATACCTTGAAAGCGATACGCCGGAATATGTGCCGACAAACAACAGCGGCGCGCGTTTCAAAGTTTCGTTCGGCAATGAGGACGATGCGGGCATGATCCAGGACGGTATCGACAGATACAGCGCCGCCTATGAGCCGGAATACGAGAGCGTTGATTATTATAAGAAACTCGTGGATCAGGACGGCCGGTTTGTCGCGGGCGTGATGGCGGACGTGGACAAATGCGCCTATGGCTTTATCGACGCGCTGTTTGTGGAGGAACCGCTGAGATATCAGGGCCTGGGCACGTATTTTTTGAAGGAAGCAGAAAAAATGGCAAAGGAAAACGGCGCTTCCATGATTTTGACAAGCGCGGGGGATTGGAACGTCGATTTCTTCAAAAAGAACGGCTATTTGCTCAGAGGAGAACTCAAAGATGTTCCCAAAGGGCACAACTGCTACGAGCTCTACAAAATGATTTAAAGCATGCGAAAATCGTCTATCAGTACCGGATTGAGAATGGCGCATTGTCCTCTGCCGATAGGGTGCATTTCTCGATGTGAACAGTATGCTGGACAGGCACATTCATTAGCAAACAAAAAAACTGCGGAGCTTCATACTCCGCAGTAAAAACCTCGATCAGGTTTATTCCTGACCGAGGAACTGCTTCAGTGAGATTTTGAACTTGATATGCACCTTGTACCCGGTTTTGACTTCGACTCGTTCGATAAGATGGGCGACGATCAAGTGCTTGGTGCCGATGTCTGCCTTGTCAAAGCACTCCGTTCAGGAGAGCAATTCGTCGATCTGGGCCTTGGTAGCTTTGGCATTTTCTTTTTCTGCCTCCATGCGCGTCCTGGCGTCTTCCATTGCCCGCTGTGCTGTCTCCAACTTGGCGCGGTGTTTAACCAGCATGGAATTGCCAACGCCCGGATCAAGCTGACTATCCCCGGTCAGTGCTTTGACGGCTTCTTCCGCCAGGGCTGTTACCTGCTTCTGCGCATTCTCAAAATCCTTCTCCGCCTGCTTGAATGCAATCTTGTACGTTTCCTTGTTTCTGGCGCTGGCCAATTCCAACAGGCGCTCCTTGGGCACGGATTGTATCTTTGAAAGGAAGAGCTTCACCTGTTCTTCAACGGCTCCGTTCAATGCTTTTGCCTTGTATCCGCTCTGACCATTGCAGGTGGCTTTTGATCATAATCCCTCAGCATGGAATGGGAAGAGACTTTGCTGTTTTTTTGTCATGCTTTTCCGTATTCTTTCTTTGACAGCCATCCGCGGAAGATTCCCCCTTCAAACAGGGAGATGATGAAGAAGAAAACATCCGCGAACAGGATAAAGACGAAGGATGGAATCAGAATACGGGTATATTTTTTGCCGCAATCGGTTCCTTTCCGGATAGATCGGCCCATACGGACAAGGAAAAACAGCACGCCCAGGTTGAAGTACAGCAGGAGCGCCGCGTTTTCTGCGAAACTGATCCACGCGCTTTTCGGGAAAAAGCTCCCGGTATTAACCACGCTGAGCACGGTATTCAGCGCCAGCAGCGCGATATCCACAAGGAAAAGGATGCGGGTCACGTTCAGCATAACGCCTCCGCCGATGCCAACGCCGCCGCCCCAGGTCAGACCGGCCCGGCGGCAGAAATGCTCGAAGCACTGCATCAGCGGCTCGTTTTGCTTTCCCTCAATGAAGCCGTTGTTGGCGATGCAATAAACGCTCGGATGCAGGCCGTTTTGCTTGCAGAAAGCTTCCATCTTTTCCATAAATCTCAGCACGTGTGACGGAATGCCGTCCACGTAGAGCGGAAGGCCGAACACCACCGCCCGTGCATCCCGCAGCTGCTCCAATATCCGGTCATGATCCGCCGGAGTGCGCAGCTTTTCGTCAATCTTTTTTCCGCCGACGAACAGCCGCTGAAGAAAAAGAAAATAGGCGGAAGCGCAGAACTTTTTTTTCGGGCTGCAATTGATGAATACGGTTTTCACAGCAATCCCTCCAGTTCTGAGAGGTTCTCAATGAAGCGGACCTCGGAGCGCTCAAAGCCGTCATTGATGGCGTTGCGCTCCGCCATATAACGGAAGGTGTCTTTTTCGGCTTCGGTGATTTCGCCATAGATAATAACCTTCCACAGATCGTGCTTCCCATACCGCAGCGTGTGGTGCATCTGCCCTCCGCGGTAAGTGCTGAAGGGGGTGGATGTTCCGATCGAGCGATCCAGCACGTTTTTGATATCAGCCGTGTATCCGCCGTACAGGTTCCCGGTGACGATCACCAGCTCGTCAGCCTGCCCGATGATCCGGCAGGCCTGCTGCAGCGTGTCTTTCATAAAGCATTCGGCAGGGTGCCTTGTCCAGCAGCCGAAGCATCCCTGACACGGAGCATATTTTCCGTCGGCGGCAATTGCCCGGTCGCATTTTGCATTGATCATGTCGGCGTATTGTTTTTCCAGATCGTGTATGATCACCTTCATGGCCGTTCCTCCTGTGTGGCGGCAAGCACCGCGCCATTCCATGCGCGCTCAAGATGCGCCGCAATAATCTTTTCATCAAACGCCAAATGGTTGTTCGCGATGATGCTTGCGTATCCATGGGCAAACAGCGCCACAGTGATGAATACATCCCTGGTCTTTTGCATGCTGAGCCCCGCGCCTTCCTGCATGGCCGCAAGGATCGGGATCAGTTCCTCGGAATCCACCATTTCCAGAAAACTGTTTTCCTCAGCGTAGCCGGACTGAAACAGAAAGCGGAAAAGCTGCGGCTCCTCCACGGCGAAGCGGATATAGTTTATGCCGATTCCCAGGATCGGATCCTGCCCGGGCGGCGTGTTCATCATGTATTGCGTGTGCAGCTGATCAGCCTGCCTGTAGGCAGCTTTTTTCAGGATTTCGATCGTTGAAAAATGATACATCACCGGCTGGGTGGAGCAGTGCAGCTGCTCGGAAACCGTTCGGGCATTGATATGCTCAAACCCGCTTTGCCGTACAACTTCAATGGCCGCTTGGATGATCATGTCCTCAGTAACTTTTGTTTTGGGCGGCATGCATGGATCTCCTTTTAATATAATTTGCGTTATGAAACGAGAATTATATTATACTGTTTTCCGCGCTTTGTCAATAATAAATCATGCTGTAAATAATGTATAATGCCAAATCACAGCTAAAAGTGTGTGAAAAGGCGTTTTTTTTGCACGGCCAATCATATCAAAAACCGCCGGAAAGAAGGGCAATCAGCCCTTCTGACCGGCGGTTTTTACAGAGTGCGCTTTCAGGCGTGCATGCAGTTGGTGGGGATATAATCCAGTCCCAGATCGAACATATGCCGGACGGACGCCACGCTGTCGCCGGCGCGCAGGCAGCAGAGGAGGCCGCGCCCGTGGGCCTGGGCGATCTTCTCGGGCGGGCAGGCAAAGCTGTCGGGAATGTTCCAGGACATGCCCGCGTTGCCCAGCGCCGCCAGGGGATCCAGCTCCTCCTCCCTGGCGAAGATCAGGTGGAGGAACATCTGCCGGCTCACGTCGCGCACGGGCAGGAGCCTTTCCAGTCCGCAGGCGCTCATGACGACCTCGCCGTCGTCAAAGCCTGCCTCACGCACCGCCTGGGCCACGCGCGCGCCGTCCATGGTTTTCAGCTCGATGAA
>Ga0208297_1002090_pt1 | contig 13216 bp, 10 predicted proteins | sample LMS_cellobiose_e_FD_187367 | JGI IMG/M metagenome (GOLD analysis project Ga0208297, IMG submission 187367) | Rumen-fistulated moose microbial communities from Alaska, USA - LMS_cellobiose_enrichment (SPAdes) (version 2) | ecosystem: Host-associated > Mammals > Digestive system > Stomach > Rumen... | reverse complement strand
ACGCATAGCTTGGGCGAAGGACGTGCTCGATTCAAACGGAATGCGCTTTTCCGCCGTATGCGGCGATCTGGGACACGGCTTCGGCGACGCTGAAAAGAATCCCGAGCTCGTGGAAAAATCAAAGAGGATCCTTGATCTCGCAAAAGAATTCGGCTGCGATATAGTGACTACCCATATAGGCACGGTGCCCGATGAGGAATGCGAACAGACCGAGATCATGCGCAAGGCGTGCAGAGAGCTCGCCGTTTACGCCGATTCGATAGGCAGCGCGTTCGCGGTGGAGACCGGACCCGAACCCGCCGTAAAGCTCTTCGGTTTTCTCGAAAGCCTCGGCGCCATGGGCGTAAGAGTCAACATGGACCCCGCAAACCTCGTCATGTGCGTGCGCGACGATCCGACGAAAGCGGTTTACACCCTCGGAAAGTATATAGTTCACACCCACGCTAAGGACGGGATCGCGCTGGACGGCGGAAAATACAGGGAAGTGCCTCTCGGACAGGGCGGCGTCGACTTCGACACGTATCTTCCCGCGCTCCACGACGTGGGCTTTGACGGATTCCTCACCATCGAGAGAGAATGCGGCGCGGATCCGATCGGCGACGTTTCGCTGGCGGTATCGTTCCTCAGAGAAAAGAAAGCAAAATTCGGATTCTGAGAACGGCTGAAAAAACATGACCGAAAAAGAAAAGTTCGCTCCCGTCCGGGGCGTCATCTTCGATCTCGACGGGACGCTGGCTTATACGATGGAGGACTTAAAGTCCGCCATGAATTATATGCTCCGTTTCTACGGCTTTCCGGAAAGGACGACGGAGCAGCTCCTCGCGGCGATAAATCACGGCGGGAGAGTCTTCGTAAAAAGGAGCCTTCCTCCCGAAAAAGCGGAGGATGAGAGCTTTCTCGACGAGGCGTACGCCGTTTATCACGAACATTATCTCGCCGATCCGGTGGAAAAAACGGTGCTTTACGACGGGTTTGACAAGGTCTTCGGGCTTCTTGAAAAGCGCGGGATCGTATCCGCCGTCTGCACGAACAAGGAAACGGACGTGGCGAAAAGGATAGCGGCAAAGCTGTTTCCCGGTAAAGTGTCGCTCATCATCGGAGGGGAAAAGCGTTTCAGATCTAAGCCGGCTCCGGACGGCGTGAACTACATATGCTCCGAGCTGGGGCTCGATCCGGCGACGATACTTTACGTCGGAGACTCCGGCGTTGATATGCACACTGCGAGAAACGCCGGCGTACGCGCCGTATGGTGCTCCTGGGGATACGCGAAAAGGGACGCTTTTCCGGAGATCGAGCCTGATTTTATCGCGTCTGTCCCGACGGATATCTGCGATATAATCGAAAAATGCTCCGGATAAGACCGAACAATATCACGCGTTCGCCGAACGGTAACCGGCAAAACAAAAAATGAAGCATACGGGCGTTCCCGCATCGCGGGACGCTTTGGCGATACAACAAAAAAGAAAGGCTTATAATCATGAGTGTACCATTCAAAATCGACCTTACGGGAAAGACCGCCGTCGTCACCGGCGGAGGCGGAGTTCTTTGCTCCTGCTTTTCAAAAGCTCTTGCGGAATGCGGAGCGAAAGTAGCCGTCCTCGACCTTAAAGTTGAATTTGCTCAGAGGACCGTCGACGCCATAAAGGCGGAAGGCGGCGAGGCTATCGCCGTAGCCTGCAACGTGCTCCAGAAGGAAAGCCTCGAAGCGGCCAAGAAGACCGTTATCGACACCTTCGGCGGCATCGACATACTTCTCAACGGAGCCGGCGGAAACAACCCCAAGGGAACTACTTCCATGGAGTATTATGATCCCGCCGATCCCTCGAACGATCTCAAAGAGGTAATGACCTTCTTCGATCTCGATCCCGACGGTATCCGCTTCGTGTTCGATCTCAACATCATCGGAACGCTTCTTCCCACTCAGGTCTTCGCAAAAGACATGATCGGCAGAGAAGCTCCCGTCATCATCAACGTTTCTTCCATGAACGCTTTCCGTCCTCTGACGAAGATCCCCGCGTACTCCGCGGCAAAGGCGGGCGTTTCCAACTTCACCCAGTGGCTCGCCGTCCATTTCGCAAAGGCGGGCATCCGCGTGAACGCCATAGCTCCCGGCTTCTTCTCCACCGCGCAGAACAAGGCTCTCCTCTTCAACGAGGACGGCACCCCCACCGCGCGCACGGAAAAGATACTCGCGCACACTCCGATGGGTCGTTTCGGCGAACCCGAGGATCTGCTCGGAGCGCTTCTGTGGCTCGTTGACAAAAAGGCAGCCGGATTCGTAACCGGTACCGTCATCCCGATAGACGGCGGATTCGCCGCTTATTCCGGAGTCTGATCCGAAAACACGTCTTACGGCTTTGCGGGACGACTTCTCCCGCAAAGCCCTTTTGGGTTTTATCCCCCAAAAAAACAAAAAGAAAGGAAAAGGCAGTACCATGAAAACCATAAAAGTAGGAATGATCGGTTTCGGAGGCATCGCGCGTCTTCACAAGGCGGCGTATGACGCCATATCGGAAAAATGCGCGGTAAAGCTCGCCGCGGTATGCGACACAAGCATGGAGCAGTTCATAAAAAAGAGCGCGATCAACATTTCCGCGGGAGAAAACGCGGATGTGATGGATTTCAACAAATACACGAATTCCGCCGATATGATCGCTTCCGAAGAGCTCGATCTGATCGACATATGCGTACCGACGCCTTTTCACAGCGCCATCGCCTGCGAAATGCTTTCGAAGGGATATAACGTGCTGAGCGAAAAGCCGATGGCGCGCACGTACGCGCAGTGCCTCGATATGCTGAACGCGAAAAAAGCGTCCGGAAAAACGCTGATGATAGGGCAGTGCGTGAGATTCATCCCGGAATACGCGTTTCTCAAGGATCTCTGCGTCTCCGGAAAATACGGCAGGGCGCGCACAGCCTACTTTTACCGCCTCAGCAGTCCTCCGACCTGGGGCTTCAAGAACTGGTTGCTGGAGCCCGAAAAGAGCGGCGGCTGCCTTCTCGATATGCACATACACGATCTCGACTTTTCGAGGTATCTGTTCGGCGAGCCGGAAAAGGTCTCCTGCTCCTCGACGTCGATCAACGCGAAGTACGACACGATCCAGTCTCGTCTTTTTTACGACGGGCTGACGGTAGAGGCGACCGGCGACTGGGGGCTTTCTCCCAAATACGTTTTCTCCGCGGGATACAGAGTGAATTTCGAGACCGCCACCGTCGAATTCAAGGACGGCACCGTCACGGTCTATCCTTATGAAAGCGCTCCGTTCGTTCCCGAGATAGAAAAATCGGATTATTTCAGAAACGAGATAAGTTATTTGCTTGGGGTACTGCGCGGAGAATATGAGAATACGGTGAATCCGCCGGAATCCGCCGCCGAGTCCGTGAGGCTCACGGAGGTCCTCCGCGAGAGCGCGGACAACGGGTCTGCGATAATGAAATTCTGATACGATTTCAATGCGAAAAACAGGGCTGCCGAAAGGCAGCCTTGTTTTTTGCGCTCGCGAGAGACAAAATTCATCAAGACGGAAAAGTCGAAGACTTTTCCCGAGGAATGCTTGCATTCCTCGACGCTTCGCCTTCCCCTTGAGGGGAAGGCGTCAAGGGAACCTTGACGGATGAGGTGGTGCTTCTATCAGATGAGTGCTCCGTGTTATAGGTTGAAATTTCTTTCTCTGCTTTATTGTACGAAGCTTTGCGATACAACCGCGAGATATACGCCATTTGTACCGGCACAAATGGCGAAAAGGCCGCAGGGGGACCGACCCATGGTCCCCCTGACTCCCCCATGGGCAAAGGGGCTCCGCCCCTTTTGAATCCCTGGCAAGCTATCGCCCTGAATTCGATACTGCGGTTCGAAGGAGAATATAGAGGGTAACTGTATTGAAAAACGTTAGTCCTTTTGCGCTCGCGCAAAAGCGAGCGCTTTTTGCCTTCCCCTTGAGGGGAAGGTGTCACCGGCAGGTGACGGATGAGGTGGTGATGCCCCTTTGATGAGTGCTCCGTGTTATAAACTGAGATTTCTTTTTTGCGCTCGCGCAAAAGCGCTCGCGTGAAAGCGAGCGAACAATAAGAGCCCCGCGCCTTTTGGGCGCGGGGCTTAACTTTGCCGTATCAGTCGACTTCTCACAGATCAAAACCGAGGAGAAAGTCCATAAGTTCCATGTAACATTCAGGCTTTCTGATGAATGTTTTTTGCGAAGAAAGCGGCAGTTTTTACTTTCGGTCTCAAACCAAAACCGATATCAAAGAGCGGCACCGCCGCATAGCGCGGCGCGCCGAACGCTCAGGCGGGCTTTTTAAGCAGGAAAAGCAGTACGCCGGTGAGGACGATGACGGCGGAAAGGGCGATCATTATTATGAGACCGACGTCAACGCTCTGACCCGCGGGAGCAGGGGCGACGGGAGTTTCTCCGGGATCTTCCGGCGTTCCGGGAACGACGGGCGACGTTTCTTCGGACTGCTTTATGGGCGGAAGCTCGACCTGAGAGGCGCCGGAAAAGCTCTTGTCGGGTCCGGTCTTGCCGGAGGACGTGTCGTAGGCGATATATCCGCTGCCGCTCCAGGCGTTTGCGGGGAAGATGAAATATCCTTTCGAATAGGGGCGGGAGATGAGTTTTTTGTCCGAAGAAAGAAGGACGAAGTTGTCGTCCGCCTCGTATTTTTTAGGCGTCGGAATAATGAAGTACAGCGGCTTACTGTCATCCGAAGAAGCGGAAGACGAGGTTATCGCCGAAACGCCTTTGAATTTATCGGAGGTAAAATCCGCGGAAGCGTATTCAAAGGAATAGCTTGCTCCGGACGTGATGATCTTTTCTATCGAGGTAGCGGCGGCTCCGTCGGGCTCGTTGCTGAAATAGAACGTCCTGTCAACGTTCGTTACAGTCGAGGGAGCGCTCGATTTTTCGACGCACAGATAAAGGGAAGCGGATCCGTCGGAAGGCTTTCCGTCGCTCGTTGTGCCGTACAGGGCGCCGATACTGCCGCCTGCTATGAACACCTCCGCGTCGCCGTGAACGAGAGCTCGCTGACCGCCGGTATATATCCTGTCGATCCTTCCGCCGGACGTCACGTAAACGTGGATATCGGCTTTCGATTCAACGCCCGCCGCGCCGCTGAACACCTCGTAAACGTAAGCGTTTTCGGAAACGGTGAGATATCCGTCGGTACCCTTTTGTTCGTGGGTGAGCCAGATATGACCGATCGCGCCGCCGTAAATGAAGATACCGTTCTCGGGATCGGTAACGCTCGATCCGAGGATGTAAAAGCTGCCGGTGTTCGTTTCGCACACAAGCCCCTTGCCGAGCTCGAGGCGGTTGCCCTGGTTGAAAATGCGCACCTGCCTGCCGACGGCGCTGCTTTCATAGGCGCCGAAGATCATTTCAACGTCGTCTATCACCACGGGACCGGAGAAAATGAAATCGTAGTTGGCGCTGTTTTTGAAATCCATCACGGCGTCTCCGCCGTCGCCGATAAGATATATCGTGTTGGTGCTTTTCTGCGGCCGGCAGTTCACGCCGTAGGTTCCGCAGACGTTATTGCCGATGACTCTGATGACGCCGCCGGAGTTTTCAGCGCCGTTCTTGGCGTCTGAGAGCGCGTTGAAAGCCGTTTCAAGGTTTTTAAGCGGCGCCTCGCGGCTTCCGTCGTTCTTGTCGTCCCCGTTCTGGGAAATATAGACAGTATGGAGCTTTGACATATCATCCTCCGCGGCTGACGCCGTCACCGAAAACATGAGCGAGGAGACGATGATAACGAACAGCATCGCCGCCGCGCAGACACTTCTTCTGCGATAAGACATGGGCATACCTCTTTTATTTTTTTATTTTTCCGATATCTCTTCTGAACATCATTCCGTCAAATGAAATTTTCGAAAGCCCCTTGTACGACTTTGCGCACGCTTCGGCGAGAGTTTCGCCCTCGGAGCTCACGCAGAGGACTCTTCCGCCGTTCGTGAAGTATTCTCCGTCCTTCAGAACCGTTCCCGCGTGGAAAACCACACCTTCTTCTACGTTGTCGATACCGGATATCTTTTTGCCTTTTTCGTATTTTCCCGGATATCCGCCGGACGCCGCCACTACGCACGCCCTCGGATTTTCGGAAAATTTTACCATATCGTCCGTGAGCCTTCCTTCGATGACCGCGAAAACGATATCGAGAAGATCGCTTTCAAGTCTCGGGAGCACCACCTGCGTCTCGGGATCGCCGAAACGCGCGTTGTATTCTATGACCTTGGGACCGTCGGGGGTGATCATGAGCCCGAAGTATATAACGCCCTTGAAGGGACATCCTTCTTTTATAAGAGCATCAACGGTGGGATAAATGATCGTTTCGAGCGTTTTTTTCTCGACTTCGGGGGTGTAGAACGGAGAAGGCGAGATGGCGCCCATGCCTCCGGTGTTGGGACCCTTGTCGCCGTCGAAGACTCTCTTGTGATCCTGAGCCGATACCATCGGGACGACGTGCTTCCCGTCGCAGAACGCCAGCACGGACACCTCGGGACCGGTGAGGAATTCCTCGATGACCACCTTGTTTCCGGAGTCGCCGAAGATCTTGTCTGTCATGATCGTTTTCAGCCCCGCTTCGGCTTCCTTTTCGTCGGCGGCGATGATGACGCCTTTGCCCAGCGCGAGCCCGTCGGCTTTTATGACCGCGGGGTAGCTGTTCTGTTCCTTTATGTATGAAAGCGCAGACGCGGGATCGGTGAACACGCGGCTTTTCGCCGTGGGGATACCGTATTTGTTCATCAGCGCCTTTGAAAAGACCTTGCTTCCCTCGATGCGCGCCGCCGCTTTGTTCGGACCGAACGCCTTTACGCCCGCTTTTTCGAGTTCGTCGACCATGCCGAGCACGAGCGGATCGTCCGGCGTCACGAAGACGAGATCTATCTTATTTTCGAGCGCGAATTTTTTTACGCCCTCGATATCCGTGGCTTTTATGTTTACGCATTCGGCTATGGACGCGATGCCTCCGTTTCCGGGAGCGCAGTAGAGCTTTCCGCAGCCGCGGCTCTTTTTCAGCGCGGCGCATACGGCGTGTTCCCTGCCGCCCGAGCCTATCACGAGAATGTCAGTCTTTTTTTCCATGTTTTTTCTCCGGTATGAGTCAGTTTTTTATTTCCGTCACTTTTATCTTTCTTGCTTCCCCGAGATCCTTTACTTCTCCGGAAGCCGCGAGCTGCATGAGCACGTTGCCGATGACGGTCGCTTCCGCGGGACCCGTTATGACGGGGACGCCGCATCTTTTTTCGGTCATTTCGGAAAGGAGTCTGTCCTTCACTCCGCCGCCGACGACGTAGAGCGCCGGGTACTTTTTGCCGGTGCACGTTTCGAGCTTTGCGAGCGTCGCGGCGTATTTGTCGGCGAGTCCTTCATATATGCACCGCATGAGCCTTCCGACGGTGTCAGGCACGGGGAGCCCTCTTTCGGCGCAGTATTTCCGTATCCTTCCGGGAACGTCGCCCGCCTTGGCGAATTCGGGGAAGTCCACGTCGATCTTCGTATATCCCGGCTCGGACGCGCGCGCGAGGTCCTCGAGCTGCGCGAAAGAAAAATCCTTGCCTTCTCTTGCGAGCTGGCGGCGGCTCTCCTGGATGAGCCAGAGCCCGGCGATGTTTTTAAGGAACGTGATCGTTCCCATGGCGCCGCCTTCGTTGGTTATGTTGAGATCCCTTGACGCGTCGCTGATTATCGGAGCGTAAAGCTCTGTCCCCATGAGGCTCCATGTGCCGGAGCTCAAAAACGCGAAATCACCCTTTTCACAAGGGACGGCTGCCACGGCGGAAGCCGTGTCGTGGGATGCCACGGCGGCGACCTTCATATCGGGAAGTCCCAGCTCTTCGCGGATGGATCCCGTGAGACCGCCGACGTATTGTCCGGGAAAGACGATATCGGTGAAAAGCCCTTCGTCAAGCCCGGCTTTTTTGATAAGCGGCTTTGACCACGTTTTCGAAACGGCGTTTATAAGCTGACCCGTCGTCGCCTCGGTATATTCGGAGACCTTTTCTCCGGAAAGGAAATAGTTGAAAAGATCGGGAACGAACAGCATGACGTCCGCCCTGTCGAGAAGCTCGGGGCGGCGCGTTTTCAGAGAACGGAGCTGATACAACGTGTTGAAATCCATGTGCTGTATGCCGGTCTCGGCGTATATCTCGTCGGGAGTCAGCACGGCGGAAAGCTCTTCGCGGACGCCCTCGGTGCGCGCGTCTCTGTAATGGACGCAGTTTTCGAGAAGATATCCGTTTTTGTCCAAAAGCCCGAAATCGACGCCCCAGGTGTCTATTCCGACGGAAACGAGCTCGTCGCCGTTTTCCGCCGCGGCTTTTTTTGCTTTGAGAAGCCCCTGCTTTATCTCGAAAAGCTGTCTCGGCGTGTCCCAGTAAAGCGTGCCGCACATATTCACGGGATCGTTCGAGAATCTGTGGATCTCTCTCATTGTGACGGAATTTCCGTCAAATCCGGCAAGCATTGCTCTGCCGCTTGAAGCGCCGAAATCGAACGCTACGACCGATTTTGCCATTTGCTTTTTCCTCCGTCTTACAGCTTGTCGAAAAGCCCGGCTTCTTTAAGAGAAGCGAATATCTTTTCCTGCTTTGCCGTCATGACGGCGTTTTCCTCTTTCTCCGCGTGATCGTATCCGAGAAGATGGAGCACGGAATGGATGACCATGTATACCGTCTCCTCCTCGAAGGTGTTTCCGAAATCCTTCGCGTGGCGGGCTATGACCTTTTCGTAAAGGACGATATCGCCGAGCCCGAGATACTTTCTGCTCCCGATGCGGATCACGTCGGCGTCCGACGCTTCGCTGACGTCGGTGAGCGCGGGAAAGGAAAGAACGTCCGTGACGCGGGACTTGCCCATGTATTTCCTGTTAAGCTTCACTATCGTATCGCCGTCGACGAAGGTGACGGACACGGCGCAGGCGCGGTCTATCTCCTCGGAGACGAGTACGGCGTCCACGGCTTTTTTTATGACCGCGGAAAATTTTTTCGAAGGCGTAAAGCATCCCTCGTCGGAATATATGCTCACTTTTGATGATTTCATGGCTTCTCCGTTATTTAACGTGTTTTTCGGCGTTTTCCGCCGCTTTTCTGTCGTATGCCTCCACGATCTTCGTTACGAGACTGTGGCGCACCACGTCCTTGGACGTGAGGTTTATCATCGCTATCCCGTTGATGTCGCGGAGGATCCGCGCGGCGTCTTTCAGCCCGCTCTTCTGACCCGACGGCAGGTCTATCTGCGTAACGTCTCCCGTCACCACCATTTTCGATCCGAAGCCCAGACGCGTCAGGAACATCTTCATCTGCTCCGGCGTCGTGTTCTGCGCCTCGTCGAGGATGATGAACGAATCGTCGAGCGTCCTGCCGCGCATATACGCCAGCGGCGCCACCTCGATCATGCCCTTTTCGAACTGCTTCTGAAAGCTCTCGTAGCCCATGAGATCGTACAGCGCGTCGTAAAGCGGACGCAGATACGGATCTATCTTGCTCTGGAGATCGCCGGGCAGAAATCCGAGGCGCTCGCCCGCTTCCACGGCGGGGCGCGTTATGATTATCCTGCTTATTTCCTTTTTTCTCAGCGAGACCATCGCCATCGCCACGGCGAGATAAGTTTTTCCCGTTCCGGCGGGACCGATACCGAAGGTAATGGTGTTTTCGGCAATGGCGTCGGTATATCTCTTCTGACCGATGGTCTTCGGTTTTACCGGCTTTCCCCTCGAGGAAATGCAAAGCACGTCGCCGGAGAGCTTGTCGAGGGAGGAGAGCTCGCCCGATTTCGCCATGCTCACGGCGTAATTCACGTTTTGCTCAGTGAGCTGTCCCGAAAGCCGCAGGAGCTTGTCGAGATACGTGATAACGTCGCAGGTGAGCGCGATCGCGTCCGGCTCGCCGGTGATCTTTATTTCAAGATCGCGGTTCACGAGCACGACGCCCAGCTCCTTTTCGATTATCTCCGCGTTCACGTCGAAGGCGCCGAATATCTCCGATATGCGCCCCACGTCTTCAAGAAACAAACTTTTTTCAGCCATTTATACCTCTTTGACCGCGCCGCCGCTCCCGGAAGGTCCGGAAGAGCAAAAACGGCTTTCGCGGAAAGCCGCGGAAGTCGCTTTGCTGTTTGATGACGCTTTGTTATTTCGCTATCTCGACCGCTCTGCTTTCCCTGATTACGTTTACCTTGATCTGACCGGGATATTCAAGCTCGGTCTCTATCTTCTTGACGATATCCTTGGCGATGAATACCATGTTTTCATCGTTGACGACCTCGGGCTTGACCATGAGTCTCAGCTCACGGCCCGCCTGAATGGCGAAGGATTTTTCGATGCCCTCGTAGGAGTTGGCGATCTCTTCAAGCTTCTGAAGACGCTTGATATACGTTTCGAGATTTTCCCTGCGCGCTCCGGGACGTGCCGCGGATATCGCGTCCGCCGCCTGAACGAGCACAGCCACGAGAGTCTGCGGCTCCACGTCGTTGTGGTGAGCCTCTATTGCGTGGATGACTTCCTTGCTTTCGCGGTATTTCTTTGCTATTTCAACGCCGAGCTGAGTATGCGAGCCTTCGACCTCGTGATTGAGCGCCTTTCCGATATCGTGGAGAAGACCCGCTCTTCTTGCGATCGTGGGCTCCACGCCGAGCTCATCAGCCATCATTCCGGCGATATACGAGACCTCTATTGAATGGGTGAGGACGTTCTGACCGTAGCTCGTTCTGAATTTGAGTCTGCCGAGCAGCTTTATGAGCTCGGAATTCATGCTGTGGATGCCCGCGGCGAGGACGGCAGCTTCGCCTTCCTGCTTTATCGTGGCTTCCACTTCCTTGCGCGCCTTGTCGACGGCTTCCTCGATCTTGGCGGGATGTATCCTGCCGTCGGAGATGAGCTTTTCGATAGTGAGTCTTGCGACCTCGCGGCGCATGGGATCAAAGCTGGAGAGCGTTATCGCCTCGGGCGTGTCGTCGATAATGAGATCGACGCCCGTGAGCGTTTCTATCGTGCGTATGTTCCTGCCCTCTCTGCCTATTATCCTGCCCTTCATCTCGTCGTTGGGAAGATCGACGACCGAGACTGTCGCTTCGGTAACATGGTTGGCGGCGATGCGCTGGATGGCAAGGGTTATGATGTTCTTCGCCTTCTCCTCCGCTTTTTCCTTGTATTCCTGCTCTATCTCGATGAGTTTGACGGCGCAGTCGCGCTTCGCCTCGGACTCGTATTTTTCCATGAGGATGCTCTTTGCCTGATCCGAGGTGAGTCCGGAATATTCCTCGAGGGTCTTTATCTGCTGTTTCTTGACCTCCTCGACTTCTCCTTCCTTCGCCTGAAGGTCTTTGAGCTTTTTGTTGTACTGTTCCTCTTTCTTTTCTATGTTATCGAGCTTCTTGTCGAGGTTTTCCTCTTTGGAAAGGACTCTTTTTTCGAGGCGGTGTACCTCGTTCCTTCTCTCCTTGAGCTCTTTTTCCGCTTCGTTTTTGTTTTTGATGATCTCTTCCTTGGCTTCGATCAGGGCTTCCTTCTTTTTCTGCTCGCCTGCTCGTACCGCCTCGTCCACGATCTTTGCCGCCTGCTGTTCAGCGGAGCCGACCTTCTTTTCGGCGGCAAGCTTTCTGTATATATATCCGGCAAAAAAGCCGACCACCATCGTTATAACGGCAACGACAATATATATTATCTGGTATTTATCCATGCGTTCCTCGAAGCACCTCCTTGCTTCACGTAGTAAAATTTATATTCTGCGGCGCTGCCTCACGGCACATCCGCGCTTTTGTCTGTCAAACGCAAACTGCTCTTTGCAAAAGCTCTTTTGCACGTATCCCTCCCCTTTTTATGATATTGTCTGTATATATTTGCTGTAATAATCTATGGATCAAAACCGTTTTCTCGGTTTTCGAAAACGGCAATACGGCAAAATACGCATCCGGACGCTCCCGGCGCATTACGGGCGCGCAAAATGCGGAAAAGTATACAATATAACAATCTATATGATATCACAAACTCGGTGCGAATGCAATACCCGACAGGAAAATAATGCTGTTTTTCAGCGGCGTTTTCAGCAAAAAAACGCTTTCCCGGCAAATTTTCGGCGCGCGGAATATTTTTCCCTGATGATGTCAATATTTCCCATAGGCGTGAAACAAACTCACATCAAAGCAAGCTTCACTATTCACGCCTTGAAATCGCTCCTTGCGGCATAAACGCCGCATATTAAAATACCGGAGCGATTTCCGGAGCCTTTCAAAAATGGGGGTATTATGAAAAACGAAAAAAACAAAAAAACCACGGTGCTTCGGGGGATGATGTTCGTCCTTGCGGCGGCGGTCCTCGCGTCGTATTTTTATCCTCTGAAAAACGTAGGGGAGATATTCGACGGCGTTATAAGACTGCACGTCGTGGCGTCTTCCGACAGCGAAGAGGATCAAAGGATAAAGCTTTCCGTAAGAGACGCGGTGCTTGAAAAAGTGTCGGAGGCAACAACCGGCGCGCGGACGCGGGAGGAAGCCGGAGCAATGATAAAAGCAGAGCTTGAAGCGATCGAAGCGGCGGCGAACGACGCGCTCGAAAGAGCGGGCTCGGCGGAAACGGCGAGAGCGGTTTTGCGCAGGGAGGAATACCCCCTCAGGATCTACGGAGGCGATACCGGCGGAGAGGCTTTTGCGCTTCCCGCGGGGGAGTACGAATCTCTCCGGATCGTTATAGGGGAGGGCAAAGGAAAGAACTGGTGGTGCGTCCTTTTTCCTCCGCTTTGCGTCAATTCGGCGTCGGTCGTCGCCGCGAGCCGCCTCGCCGCCGGCGGTATATCGCGGGAGACGGCGTCCTTGATCCTTTCGGATGAAAAGGGAGAGTGCGATTTCAGATTCTGGATCGCCGACGCGATAGCCGGGATCTTCCGGTAGAACTTCCTTCGGATTTTGCACCTTGATCAGAGTTGAGATTTCCTTAATGGGGAAGGCAATATGGCGCCTTGTTCTATGTGAGGATTTAACTTGATATATCAGCTTTTTGCAGTCCAATTACACGTCGCTTTCTTCGCAGAGAAAACACTCATCAGAACAAAGCGTATTGCTTTCCCCTTGAGGGGAAAGTGTCACCGTCAGGTGACGAATGAGGTGGTGCCGCCCGTCTGATATCGGCTTTGTATTATATGCAAAATGTTCTTTCTCCGCTCGTTGTACGAAGCTCAGCAAAACAACCGCGACATATACGCCATTTGTCTCGCCACAAATGG
>Ga0208297_1002089_pt1 | contig 13219 bp, 6 predicted proteins | sample LMS_cellobiose_e_FD_187367 | JGI IMG/M metagenome (GOLD analysis project Ga0208297, IMG submission 187367) | Rumen-fistulated moose microbial communities from Alaska, USA - LMS_cellobiose_enrichment (SPAdes) (version 2) | ecosystem: Host-associated > Mammals > Digestive system > Stomach > Rumen... | reverse complement strand
GGAACCGGCGCTGTTTCCGGTGCCGATGTTTCCGGTGCCGATGTTTCCATGTCACCTCCCAGCTTCAACGGTCTTTCTGCCGGTTCGGTTGCCGACAATACCGCGACACCAGCGGCGTCTGCCGTCAATAATACTGAGGCTGCCAATACCGTAACGATGGGAAACCCTACTTCGGTGGGCACAACGCGGAGCGAAAACGTTCAGAACACGGACGCTTCCTATTCCAATGTTCCCGCCAATACGGAAACGGCCGCTGTTGAGGCGGTTGCGAGTCAGACGCCCGGTCTGCCGGACGGAACCGGAACTGTCGGAACCGCGGCGACCAGTCCCCCTGTCCAGATCGCACCTCCTGTCTATCCCGGAACGAACGGACAGAACAGCCGAGTTTCCCGGATCGGTAATATTCAGGGGGGTCCGCCTTCAACCAAAATGAATGGCGTACTGTAAATGATAAAGCCGGCAATCAAAAGATTTTAAGAAGAGACAAGTCCGTAGACCAAAACAGAAACGGCGCAAAAAAAACGTTGAATGAAAAAATCATTCAACGTTTTGTCGTTTACAAATTCCGGGAAAATTTCACGGGCCGCCGTCCGACGTTAAAATCAGTGGCGGTTTTCCACGGAGAAGAAAATCTTATTTTTTGACTTCAAATTCAGCGTCAATGGCGTCATCGTCGTCTTTTTTACCGGAAGTGTCTCCGGCTGCCTGACCGGCCGCGCTGTTGGCCTGACTCGCCTGAGCGGACTCATACAGGGCTTTGCTCATCGCGTGTGAAGTCTGCTCCAGATCGTTCAATGCCGATTTAATCTGATCCGCGTTGTCCGAATTACAGGCATCCCGGGTTCGTTTAATCGCATCTTCCAGAGCCGATTTATCTTCCGGCCGCAACTTGTCGCTGTGTTCTTTCAGCATTTTTTCCAATTCAAAACACATCGATTCCGCGCGGTTTTTCGTTTCAACCAGTTCCTTCCGTTTACGGTCTTCGTCCGCATGGGCTTCCGCGTCTTTACGCATTTTCTCAATTTCCGCCTCAGAAAGGCCGGAGGACTGTTCGATTCGGACTTTTTGCTCCTTGCCGGTTCCCAGATCCTTTGCCTTGACGTTCAGAATCCCGTTGGCGTCGATATCGAAGGTAACCTCAATTTGCGGGATTCCCCGTGGTGCCGGCGGAATATCCTCCAGGTTAAACTGGCCGAGCAAACGGTTCGCGGAGGCGATTTCACGTTCACCCTGATAAACCTTGATTGTTACCGCGGTCTGATTATCATCGGCGGTGCTGAACACCTGATGTTTACTGGTTGGAATGGTCGAGTTCTTTTCGATGAGTTTCGTCATGATTCCGCCCAGGGTTTCGATTCCCAGGGACAACGGGGTTACATCGAGCAGCAGAATGTCCTTAACATCCCCGGCGAGGACCCCGCCCTGAATCGCGGCGCCGACAGCGACCACTTCATCCGGATTAACGCCTTTATGCGGTTCTTTATTGAACATTCGGGCAACGAGTTCCTGAACTTTCGGAATACGGGTTGAACCGCCGACCAGAACGACTTCGTCAATGTCCGCGGGAGTCAGTTTCGCGTCCGCAAGCGCCTGCTGAACCGGGCCTTTGGTCCGTTCAATCAGATGATCAACCATTCGCTCAAATTCCGCGCGGGTGATTTTAAGCTGTAAATGTTTCGGTCCGGAAGCGTCCGCCGTAATGAACGGCAGGTTAATGTCGGTTGTCTGCGAGGAGCTGAGTTCGCGTTTCGCTTTTTCCGCCGCTTCCTGAAGTCGTTGCAGGGCCATGGGGTCTTTACGGAGGTCGATTCCCTGTTTCTTCTGGAAATCGTCCGCGATGTAATCGATCAAAACCATATCGAAGTCGTCGCCACCCAGATGGGTATCACCGTTGGTGCTGATGACCCGGAAAACGCCGTCCGCGACTTCCAGAACGGAGACATCGAACGTTCCGCCGCCGAGGTCGAAGACAACAATTTTTTGATTGACGTTTTTATCCAGTCCGTAAGCCAGGGAAGCGGCGGTCGGCTCATTGATGATTCGCATCACTTCCAGACCGGCGATCTGCCCCGCGTCCTTGGTTGCCTGCCGTTGGGCATCGTTGAAATAAGCCGGAACCGTAATAACCGCCTTGTTGACCTTGTGGCCAAGATAGGCTTCCGCGGATTCCTTGAGTTTTCGCAGCGTCATGGCGGAAATCTGGGGCGGTGTGTAATCTTTGCCATCGACCTCAACCCGGACATAATCATCCTGACCGCCAACCACTTTGTAAGGAACCGTTTTTTCCTCGGAACTTACTTCATGATGTTTGCGTCCCATAAAACGCTTGATGGACGCGATGGTTCGATGCGGATTGGTGACCGCCTGTCGCTTTGCCGATTCGCCAACCAGAGTTTCATCATTGTCGGTAAAGGCGACAACGCTGGGGGTCAGCCGGTTGCCTTCCGCGTTCGGAATAACCTTCGCTTCCTTACCTTCCATGACAGAAACGACAGAGTTTGTTGTTCCTAAATCAATACCGATAATTTTTTCGCCTTGTGCCATGTTAATATCTCCTTTTCCTCATTCCAGATCGCCTGGAAAATATATATTATTTTCTTTTTGCAGAAAATTTAATTTACTAAAAGTAATTTGTTTTTTATAGAACTTCTATGGAACAATTTTAATATGAAGCAAGGAACGTGCCAAAATCCAATAAATTTTTTATTGCGGGCTCAATTCCCTGTTTTTTCAGGTTTGAAAAGTTTTATAAAAAGATTCGGTTTTTCTGGTTTTTGATATATTGAAAACATAAACTGCCAATTTGACATATGAAAGAAAAGGAGCCGCAAATCATGAAAACCCGAAATTTTAATCGAAACACTTCCGAAGAGAACGGCTAAGGCAAGACGTTCCGGGAGCCTCACAAAACACCCCTTTAAATCGTCCGGGCGGTTGCCCAAAACCGGTTTATCAGGTATAATTTTTGCCGAAATCCCTGTTTTTACCATTTAAAAGAGACGGAATGACAGGAACAGAATCCTGTTATCAGGTTCCCATCAGACGCTGACAGACGGACGGAATAGGAGAATTACCCCGTATGAGTGAAGTAAACAGTTATACAGAAAGTCAGCGTTACCGTCGAGTGAAACAGGGAAATCTGACGATTGAAGGGGCATCCCGCGCGGCTGTTCAAACATATTGGCGAATTCCGGAACTCAAGCTGGGGTTTGATCTCGGCTGGCAGCCTTGGGAGTTTATGGGAACACCCCGCTGGTTTATCTCGCATACTCACATGGATCATCTTCTGGCGCTTCCCGCTTACGTTGCCCGGCGTCGAATGATGGAAATGACGCCGCCGGTCATTTATCTTCCGGAAGCAAAGGTGAACGAGGTTCGGCAGTTGCTCCGGATCTTTTGCCGGCTGGATCACGGCAAACTTCCCTGCCAGCTTATTGGCGTCAAGCCGGGGGACACGCTGGAGCTTTCCCGGGAGTTGGTGGTAACCGTTTCCAAAACATACCATTCGGTCCCTTCCTGCGGTTATATTGTCTGGGAACGCCGGAAAAAACTCAAGCCGGAATATCAGGGATTTTCTGAAAACGAACTGCGTGACCTGAATCTGGCGGGCGTTCCGATTTCTCAGGAGATCCGGATTCCAAAAATCGCCTACTCCGGCGACAGCACCATTAAGGGACTGCTTAACTGTCCCGATATGTTTCGCGCGGAAATCCTGATTATGGAAATGACGTTCGTTGCCCCGAACCATCATGCGGACAGCCTGAACAAGTTCGGGCACACTCATCTTGACGACCTGATCGAGCATCGTGACCGGTTTGAAAACCAGCTTGTTATTGCGTCTCATTTCAGTACCCGGTATCCATGGAAACAGATCGAGCATATCGTTCATAAACGGATTCCCGATATGCTTGAGGGCCGTCTGATTCTCTGGTAAACCGGTTTCCTCTGGAGGATTGCGCCGTCCGGAAAAAATGTTTTTACTTTTCCGCCGACCATGGTTTTTGCGTTTCCGCCCACCGCGGTTTTTACGCTCATGTTTTTTACTTTTCCGTCCATCGCGGTCAAAAAACAAAAACCGGCGTTTCGTGCCGGTAAGGTATTCTGTTTTGTTTTGAATCCGGGCCGGCGTTCAAACTGTTTCGGTCCCCCTTTGGTTTGGCCCGAATCCGGTTTGGGCGTTCGGGCGAATTGGAATCCGTGAAGTTTCCGCCAGGCATGTATACCGTATCACCCAGAATGGGAGTTGGCTCACAATAACTTGTATAAAAACGGATATTTAACCAACAAATGGCATCCCGTTACAAATATTCTATATTGACATTGAAGCATGGCCCGGTTTTAATGCAAGTGATGGATAAAAAAATTCATCGGTAGACGGGGCATCCGGAAGGGGCTTCCCGATAAATATTACGTTAAAACTATTACGTTAAAACAAAGAACGAAACAACAAAGTCAGGAGGGAGTAAAAGTAATGGTAAAATTTATAAAAACAGCTCATCGTCCGGGCAAGAAACAGATTATGCAGGATATTGCCGCCGTTGAAGAATTGCTGAACAGGGAATTGCCGGAAGATTTAAAGAATTTCATCGTCAAGGCGGCAGGTACGCGTCCGGAACCTGACTGTTTCCCTATTCGGAATTTTCCAGATAATCCTTACAACGACTGTTACGGTTTTTGTGGTGGCACCGATATTTCGCTCGTAGTAACAGTCAATGCTTTACAAGGACGCATGCCCGATGAATTTTTTCCCATTGGCGATACGGGGGATGGGGGCATGATTTGTTATGTATTGGAAGGAGAGAATGCGGGAAGCATTTGGTATTGGGATCATGAAACAGAATCAACAATAACTGATATTGATCGATCCAATTGCTATCTGTGTGCTGAAAGTCTCGCTGAATTCATCAATAGTTTTTTTGAGGTAGATGAAGACGATGAAGATGATGAAGATTCGAATTCACGAGTCCGGGATAAAAAACTGGCAAATAAAGCGCTTGCAGAGGTTTTAACAGTGGAATGGAAGCGAGAAGTGACAGTTAAGGAGGTCAGGGAATGGATACAGGAGCATAACGGGGTGTGGCATCATCATAAAGGTGGAGTAATGCAAGTGGTGGATAAAAAAACTCATTTGTTGACGGAACATACTGGGTTTTTCGCCAGATAAATGTTGCGTTAAAACAAATAACAAAGTCAGGAGGGAGTAAAAGTAATGGTAAAATTTATAAAAACAGCTCATCGTCCGGGTAAAAAAAAGATTATGCAGGATATTGCCGCCGTTGAAAAATTGCTGAACAGGGAATTGCCGGAAGATTTAAAGATTTTCATCGTCGAGGCGGCAGGTACATCACCGGAACCCCCAAAATTCCCTATTCAGAATTTTCCAAATAATCCTTATGACGGATGTTACGATTTTGTTGGTGGAACTGATTCCTCGCTCGTAGAAACTGTCAAATGTTACCAGGGACGTATGCCCGATGGATTTTTTCCCATTGGCTGGACGGGGTTTGGGGACGTCATTTGTTATGTATTGGAAGGAGAGGATGCGGGAAGCATCTGGTATTGGGATCATGAAGCGGAACTTCCGGCGCCTTATGTTGATCGATCCAATTGCTATCTGTGTGCTAAAAGTCTCGCTGAATTCATCAATAGTTTTTTTGGTAACGAAGACGACGAAGACGATGAAGATAATAAATATGATGAAGATGATCCCTATCCCTATGTAGAATTTGTAAAGGAGTTTCGTCCGGGTAAAAAAAAGATTATACAGGATATTGCCGCTGTTGAAGAATTGCTGAACAGGGAATTGCCGGAAGATTTAAAGAATTTCATTGTCAAGGCGGCAGGTACGTATCCGTACCCTCACTGTTTCCCTGTTCAGAATTTTCCGGATAAACCTTATGCCGAATGTGACGGTTTTTGGGGTAACACCAGGGAGTCGCTCGTAAAAATTGTCAAAGGTTACCAGGGACGTATACCCGATGGATTTTTTCCCATTGGCTGGACGGGGTTTGGGGATGTCATTTGTTATGTATTGGAAGGAGAGGATGTGGGAAGCATCTGGTATTGGGATCATGAAGCGGAACTTCCGGCGGCTTGTGTTGATCGATCCAATTGTTATCTGTGTGCAGAAAGTCTCACTGAATTCATGAATAGCTTTTTTGATTTAGCTGACGGAGATTATGACGACGATGACGACGATGAAGAGGATTCTCCTCCCGAAGTGGAAGGGACAAAGATAAGCGACAGGGAAATTATGTCGTACCAGGATGTCTGTTATATGTTTTCATTTGATTCCTTCTCCGATAAGAAAATTGCAAAGAAGCAGATGGAAGACATTAATAAAAAAATGGCGGATTTATTCTACGGGATCATCAATGACAAATGTTCTGCGGAGGAGTTTTGTGACGGTTTATTCCGATTATTGGAGCGTCTCCATGATATTTCTTTAAACATTCCCGAATCAGATTTAAAAAAGTGGTATGAGGATTTGTCCGGTAAGCCACTTGAGAGAGAAGAATGGCATAAGATGAGCTCTCCCCTGGAATCAAATATACAATTAATGAGTTACAATCTGTTACATTTTCTTCTGGATAAAAAACCCAAACTTGCGAAATCGCCGTTTTTTTACCAGTTTGTCCGCAAAGTGATATTGGATCCCCGTTTTGGAAGAGGAAGGGCAAGTTTTATAGAATACTTGCTTCCCAAGGTTAAAACATTCGAGGGGATCGATTTTACACCGTTTTTAAAAGACAGGAGGTATGCCGGAAGTGTGATAACGGCTTTTTTGAGGCTTAAAGACGGCTGTTTTGTCAAAGAGGCGGAGAAGATTCTTGAAAGCGATCCCCAAAACAGTTATAGACGGCGGGAGATTAGGAGATATATAAAGCTGCATAAAGGGACTCACTAGAGGAGGCATACAGCATAACGGGGGCCTGGAGTTACTCGCAACCGTCCGGTTCATCGGGGGCGCAGGTGTATTATGTTGCCCGGAAAGGAGGGCCGGCATATTTGATTTAGAAAAGATTCTTAAAAATGACGGGTATGATCGAAGTGCCATAAATAGAGCACTTAAGGAATTAATCCAGAAAAACAAAGAATCAGGAGAATTTGGAAAATGACATATGAAGAAGCTATAAATTTCTTAAAATCACATCAACCTATGCCTGACACACTGGTTCCACTTCCTTGGGAAAATAAGGAATTGGCTAGTCAATTGGCTAATGAAATTGAATCATTAGTAACCAAATGGGAAGAGGCATTAAACTATTTTATGGAGCATCCTTGTGAAGAATCCATTCCGCTTTTTTTTAATTCATTGGGAGATGAAGATGGATTAGAGGTTTATCAATTATTGAGGCATTACCTTGTGAAATTTCCTCCAGAAATTGTCATTCCTTATTTTAAATCAGCATTTCGATCCCCGTCTCCGATTATCCGTGCCTGGGCGGCAGACTTCGCTTTGGATATTGATTCCGACGCGCAAGACTTTATTGAAGCGATGCTGCCATTACTGCTTGATTCAGAAGAAAGCGTTAGGGTATTTGCCAGTAGCGCATTATCATACAAGGCAAGAAATGGGTTTTTTGATTGGCACTTGTACGAGACGTTTTTAAGACAAGCTTACGAAAAGGAGACAGATAAGGATATAAAACAATCATACGAAGAAATATTCGCATTATAAACACCAGTTCAAAATGAACAGTCATAGTACAGTGGCTCCTAAAATTTGAACGGGTTTAAAATGCCGTTAGCACCGCGATAATTATCGGGATAATTCTATTCCCCGTTACCGCGGGATTGAGGAGACCACGGCAGGTCGTTTCGCATCCGCCGGAGATTGAAAAGCCTTTCCAGATCCCGTTCAGATCGTGGAATATATTGTTCACAATGGCATGATGAAAGATCTGTCGGTGCTACAGGAACCTCCGTTCACAGACCAGGGCAGCATCGTGGAAGTGTTCACGGATCTGACCGTATGGATGGGAATCCGGAAAGTGATCGAACAGGTCAATGCGAACGCATTGGCGGCGTGAGGAATGTGTGATGTGAGAATCACGATTCTTGGATTGATAACTTTCGGGGAATTCGGGAAAGTTGTATTCTATCGCGGACACCAACTGGAACACGTTATTACGGATCTTCCCGTCCGGTACTTTGTGGGAACGTATCACCGATGGCGTCTTTGACCGCCAGAAAAAGCATGTGAAACGGAAAACCGATTCCGTTGTCCATGCGTTTTGCTGTTTTTGCGGACCTTTGTACGTCCAGAACAGTTCGCGGATCGTAAACGGTTACGGATCGATTGCCGGACGTTCGGTCGATTCTCAGACAAATTTCCAGATAAATTTCCGGATGTTTATTCTTCCGGCTGTTCTGATTCAGAATCGCTTCCATTTACAGCGTCCCGTCGATCTAATTCTGCCGCGATTCAACTGTTTTGATTCCAGCCGCGATCCTCTTGCGTTGTTTCTCTAACGCCAGAAAGTGCTCCATTTGACCGTTCTGATGGTTCTCTCTTCGACCACTCTGATGGAAAAACTCAAAAACAACACAACGGTCACGAAACGACCATGATTATTTAAGACTAAAATCATATACAAAGAATAGTATGAATAATAATGAATATATAAATTGGAAGATATATCTTTCAATATCGATAAGAATCATTAAATTTAAAAAAAATAATTATTTTACAAAAATTTTTATTGATTTTTGAAATAGCCTATATTATATTCAATTCTATTGAAGGACAGAAGTTGATGGTTTTGAGAATTTTTCCGAAAAATTTAACGAATTAATGTTTCATTGAAATAAATGACGGTGATTTTAACAGGTTCTCTTCCCCCTTTCTTTTGGAGTAAGGACTCCATTTTTTGATTCTCATTTAACGAGCCCGTAAATTTAGTCCAGTCGGGACAATGGACGTTTTCCTGCATGGATCTTTTGGATTTTACAGAGACTAACCATTCGATCGTTTTAGTGGTCGGGTTAGTTGTTTTACAGAATACCTTTTTCATCTTCTTATTATAAATGAGTTATTCAATGTCAGAAAAAAATCATATTTTCCAGGGAATTTGGTTTTCCAGATTTTTGAGTGGTTATCGAAAAACCAAACGGGAAGTCAATGTGAGACGTCTAGTCATGGAACCGCTTGAGGAACGATATTTACTGACGGTTACGTCCGTAACATCACAAGACGAAATTGCGAGCGAGTCGGCGGCAAACCAACCGAATTATGGCGTTTTTCTTATTGAACGTGACGTTGCCGATTCCACAAGTGAACAGGTTTGGTTTCAGTTAAGCGGGACGGCGTCTTACGGGTCATCCAATGCGGATTACACTCTCTATGATGCCCAGGGTAATCAGCTTACATTGGGAATGATTTATGACCCTGTCACGGCGAGTTTTTTGACCGCATGTTCTGTAACAATTCCGGCGAATACCACATCCACAACGGTGGAACTTCGTCCAATAAACGATGCTCTTCCAGAGTCCGACGAAACGGCCATTCTTACCCTTGTAAGTGTATCGGCGGGAACGATCAGTACGACATCGAATTTTGCCACGGTGACGATAGAGGACAACGATGGGTGGACGGTGGAAATCGAGTCGCAAAACGATACCGTAACCGAAGGAGGGACGCCTTACGGAACCTATGTTGTCAGCCGAACGGGGGAAACCGATACGTCCAATTCATTAACTGTGTATTTTACAATGACCGGTACGGCGACGGCATCCAGCGACTACCAATTATACGACGCAAATGGAATGCAGCTTTCTCAAACATTTCTGTTTTTGAGTTCCGGCTATGTATATGCGTATTATGTAACAATACCTGCGAATCAATTTTCGACAACAGTTGAGGTTCGGGCTTTAAACGACAGTACGACGGAGGTTACGGAATCGGTTATTGCGGAACTTGTCGTGATGGACACTTATTCGACGACATCGGAAAAGGATTCGGCGTGCGTCTATATTTTGGGCAGTACGCCGCTTATTTCCGTATTATCTACAGATGCGGAAGCCGGAGAAGCGGGTCCAAATACAGGCGTTTTTTCGATAACGAGAAGTGGCGCAACGAACGCGAGTCAAACGGTTTCCTTCATCCTTTCCGGTACGGCCGAATACGGCGTCGATTACACAATAGCGGGAGCGACGATCTCTACCAATCCGGTGTCCGGCATAAAAACGGGTACGATTACGATCCCCATCGGTCAGTCGTCGGCAAGTATAACGGTGACGCCGATCGACGATTCGTTATTGGAGGATAACGAGACGATTCAAATAAGTATCCAGTCGGAAACGGGCATTCTTGTCAACGGGAATCATGCGACGGCAACCGTGACCATAGTGGACAACGAACCACGTCCACTGGTATGGATCGATTCGGTAATTGACGCCATTGAAGGGGGAACGGCGGGCTCTTTTTGTCTGAAGCGGAATTCGACAACGGGCGTGTCCACCGTATATTATCGATTTGATTCGGACGAGTCCACAGCAACGGGCGGTACGGATTTTGTGTGGATGGATGGTCTGTCGTCCACGAACAATATCGGTTCCGTTACATTTTCTGACGGGTTCGATACAGTTAATATACCGATAACCGCCCTGAATGACGGTTTGGGCGAATCGACGGAAACGGTTCAAATTACGCTGATGTCTTCCGGTTTATACTTATTGGGACAATCAATTACCGCTGTCGTATCTATTGAAGAGCAGGCCCCGACGCTGACAAACGGTCCGACATCGTTTGTTACAACGGGACTCGACTATCGTCGAATTCAATTGAGCTGGGACGCCGTATATGGAGCTGCCGCTTACCGGATAGAACGTTCATCCGATCAGGGGGTTACCTGGAATGTTATTCAGAATAACTATACAAGTTTGTACTATGTTGACTGGAATGCAACGCCAAATACCGTGTATCATTATCGCGTTTACGCAACCAATAACAGCGGTGATTCCCCGCCGTCATCAGTTGTTTCCGGTTCGACATTACCCTTGAATGCGCCGACACAGGTATCGGCGGTTCAACAGAATATCAATACGATTCAACTTAGCTGGACGGCGGCCCATAACGACGTCAGTTATACAATAGAACGTTCCGCCGACAATACAAATTGGGAGATAATACGGACAGATTATTCGGGGGTCAGTTACGAAGACGGTCATTTGGCAATCGGAACCGTCTGGTATTATCGCGTTTACAGTGAAACGATTTATGGTGATCTTTCGGCAGCCTCGTCGACGGTTTCCGTGAATTTACCGTTGGTATTATCCGCGACGCCCGTAATTGATACTGCGGTATTTACGGATTCCGAGACCATTGAACTGTCCTGGACTGAAGTTCCCGGAGCCGATTCCTATTATCTGGAACGCTCTACAGACGGTATCGTTTGGACCTGTCTTGGCGATCAAATCGAAATAACTTCATTTCTGGATTGTTACACGCAGATTGACGGAAACGAGTCGCCTTGGTATTATCGTTTGTCTTCCGAAAACGCAGCCGGACGTTCGACGGCATCCAGTGTTATTCAGGCGACTCCGGCGTCGCTTGAGTTTGTTTACATACCAGTCCGGGGAACCGATTTTATTACATTGGCCTGGACGGGCCAGATACCGGAATTTAATGTAAAAATAGAACGATTGGACGAAAACGATGTCTGGACGACTCTGACGGAAAACCCGTCGGACTCGACCTATACGGACTCCAATCTTGCGAGCGACACGTCTTATGAATACCGATTGACCGTTTTAACAGATGACGGATATACATCAATTCCGTTACAGTTGACGGCGGCGACGTACAGTCTGGCCCCTGATCCGCCCAGCTCCATTACAGGAACGGCGTTGGAACCCGATACAATTTTAATCGAATGGAACGAAACGCCGCGAGCCACCTGCTATCGTCTTGACCGGTCGGAGGACGGAGAAAACTGGCGCACTATTGCGATTCGCCTGACAGACGTGTCGTATACAGACATTGGCAGACGTCCCGGGACAACTTATTATTACCGGGTACAAGCGGAAAATTCCGGAGGGTTGAGCGGGTATACTGACGACATCGAAATAACGACTCCAGCGGAAACTCCGGCGCCACCCGTTCTGCCTACGGCATGTGGCATAACAACGACCTCAATCGGTATTTTCTGGGGACGACAGGAAACAGAATCGTTTACCTGGATTTTGGAGCGAAGCAGTGATTCCGGTCTCCATTGGACGGAAGTTGTAACATGTACGGACGTCTATTATACGGATACCGATCTTCAGGAAAACACGACCTATCGTTATCGCGTTTCCAAAAGAAATTCGTCAGGAACGTCGGTTCCGTCGGAATCGGTTGATGTAAGAACATGTTCGTCGACCATATTGGCTCCAACGAATTTACAGGTAACGACGGAAGGTATGACATCCATAAGTCTGACATGGACGGCGGCTTCCGGAGCGAGTTTTTATTCCATACAGCGATCCGAAGATCAAACGTTCTGGGAAGATGTTGGAATGGTGTCTGGAACGACGTATACGGACATTGGGTTGCATGCGAACGGAACTTATTATTACCGTGTTCAATCGAAAACGAGTGACAACCGATTTTCTTCATTTGTAACAGGAAGTGGAACAACGGACGCCGAAATATCCGATCCTCCGGAAAACGTTCGGGCGACGGTTCTCGACTCTGAATCGTTATTTCTGGAATGGGATTTTCAGTCGGGAGTCAACAGATGGAAAATAGAACGCAGTTCGGACGGAGTCTATTGGGCGGTAATCGAGTCATCCTGTTTGCTATGCGAATATACCGATCAGAATTTAAATTCGGCTTCCGGTTATTATTACCGAGTTTCCGCGATTAATAACGCGGGTACATCACAGCCATCTGCGTTATGTTACGCAACCACCAAGCCGGGAGCGGATCTTTATGAGAACAATAACTCCATCTATCAGGTCAACAGTTATACCACAGGAACAAACTGTCCCAACTTTGGCTTACTTACCGGTAATTACGTTGTCGATTCGTTGACCTATATCGATAACGAGGATTATTTTCGATTTGAAATGAACGCAACGGGAACCGCGTCTCATTATGTCCAGATTGAATTTAATCCGGCGTTGGGAAATCTTGATCTTGAGTTACTGGATGAGATGGGCGAAATTATTGCCAGCAGCGCAACTTCATACGGGACGGAATATGTGTCTCTGGAGGACGTTCCGGCGGGAACGT
>Ga0208297_1002087_pt1 | contig 13231 bp, 12 predicted proteins | sample LMS_cellobiose_e_FD_187367 | JGI IMG/M metagenome (GOLD analysis project Ga0208297, IMG submission 187367) | Rumen-fistulated moose microbial communities from Alaska, USA - LMS_cellobiose_enrichment (SPAdes) (version 2) | ecosystem: Host-associated > Mammals > Digestive system > Stomach > Rumen... | reverse complement strand
ATCCGTTACACTTGAAACGCTTGCTAAAATCTGCATTGCTCTGCAATGTGGGATTTCGGATATCGTAGAAATCAAATGGGAGAAGCAATAAAATGGCAAACTTCACAAAAAAAGCAATTGAAGCCTCTTTTATAAAACTTTTGACAGAACGACCGCTTTCTCAAATTACAGTCAAGGATATTGTGACCGATTGCGGAATCAATCGCAATACTTTCTATTATTATTTCGAAGATGTTCCGAAATTAATCGAAACCGTCGTTGAGGAGGATGCCGCCGCGATCATCCAAACATATCCTACGGTTGACAATTTCGGAGATTGTCTGCAAGCTGTGCTTGATACAGCCTTGTCTAAAAAACGGGCGGTTTTGCACATCTATCATTCGGTAAATCGCAATATTTATGAAATGTATCTTTGGAAAGTTTGCGATTATGCCATCGAAACGTATCTGTCTGCTGTACTAAAGGGACATAAAATTAAAGAAAACGATTTGAATATCATGATAAATTATTATTCCAGTTTGGGATTCGGAATCGTTTCAAACTGGTTAAGGAACGATATGAGCGACGATATCCGTTCTGCTGTTGTACGACTTATGGATATCAAAAAAGGAATGCTCAAGGAAATGATCGACCGTTGCGAAGAAGCGTAAAGTCAGACAAATAACTGTAATTTGTCTGAAATTTAGCCGAATCGCCCCCGATGCCTAAAAATCAGGCATCGGGGCTTTTTTGTCCGTATATAAAACGGCGGCAAAGAACTATAATACTGACAGCAGAATCATCAAAGGAGGTTCGTAATCCATGAAAATGCGTTCTGTCGCACCGATGAAAATAGCCAAAATCGGATACATCGTGGTATCGGTACTGTTTTGCATAGCAGGGATTTTATTTATCGCACTGCCGGAAATTTCAACGAAGATCGTCGGAATCGAAATCGGCATCGCAGCAATCGTATTCGGTATCGTAAAATTGATTGGTTATTTTTCCAAAGATCTGTATCGGTTGGCGTTTCAATTTGATTTGGAATTCGGAATATTGATGGTGGTATTGGGGACGATCGTTCTTTTCCATCCCAAAAACGTGATGGCTTATATTGCCGCTGCTTTCGGTATTGCCATTCTGTTTGACGGGCTGTTCAAAATTCGGATTGCACTGGATTCCAAACGTTTCGGTATCAAAGATTGGTGGCTTATTCTTTCTTTGGCAATTATCGCTGGAATCATAGGTGTTGCCCTTATTTTTGATTCTGCATTCGGCGCAGGGGTGCTGACAATTCTAATGGGCGTTTCATTTCTTTCCGAAGGGATACTTAATCTCTATACCGTCATCAGAACGGTTTCAATTGTCAAAAACCAAGTGCCCGATTTTGTTGAAACAGATACAATTGAATTTTTCGAAAAGGATAGGTGAAGATCATGCGTTTTGCAAAAGCGGTAGTAAAGTACCGCATCCCGATACTGATACTGACGGTTATTCTTATGATACCATCGGTTATCGGCATGATTAATACCCGAGTAAACTACGATATGCTGACGTATCTGCCATCGGATATGGAAACGGTTATCGGTCAGAATGAACTGCTGAATGACTTCGATAAGGGTGCTTTTACGTTCCTGATATTCGAGGATATGCCAAACAAGGACGTGGCGAAGCTGAAAGAAAAGGTTGTAGCCATTGACCACGTCGATACTGTTCTTTGGTACGATTCTCTTGCAGATTTATCCATCCCGATGGAGCTGCTGCCGGATTCGGTTTTCAAGGAGTTTAATTCCGATCATTCTACAATGATGGCAGTGTTCTTCGATACGGGAACATCGGATGACCTAACAATGGATGCCGTGGAGGAAATCCGGTCGGTCTGCGGAAAACAGTGTTTCGTTTCCGGTATGACAGCACTTGTTGTGGATCTCCGTGACCTTTGTGAAAAAGAGGAACCGATATATGTAGGTCTTGCCGTGGTTCTTGCCTGCGTTGCTATGGTCGCTTTCCTTGATGGTTGGCTTATTCCTTTTGTGTTCCTTGCCTCTATCGGTGCGATGATCCTTCTCAACCTCGGAACGAATATTTTCTTCGGTGAGATTTCTTACATAACCAAGGCACTTTCCGCCGTTCTCCAGCTTGCCGTGACGATGGACTATTCCATCTTCCTTTGGCACAGTTACAATGAACAGCGAGAAAAGTATTCTGACAACAATGGGGCAATGGCGGTTGCCATCAAGGAAACTCTTACGAGTGTGGTCGGAAGCTCCATTACAACAATTGCCGGCTTTGCAGCTCTATGCTTTATGAGTTTCACCTTAGGTCGCGACCTCGGAATCGTAATGGCAAAGGGCGTCCTACTCGGCGTTATCGGCTGTGTAACGGTGCTGCCATCACTGATCCTTGTACTTGACAAACCGCTTCAGAAAACGAAACACCGCTCGATTATCCCACATATGGGAAAATTCGCGAAGGGTGTTGTTAAGGTGTTCCCGGTGTTTCTCATCATTTTTGCAATTCTCGTAGCCCCCGCTTATTACGGATACAGCAAAGCGAACGATGAAGTGTATTACGATATGGGAGAGTGCCTGCCGGAGGATATGAACTATGTAATATCCAATTCCAAGCTTCGTGAGGATTTCAATATTGCCTCCACGCATATGGTTCTTGTTGACAGCAACCTCGCGGCAAAATCCGTCAAGAATATGATATCCGAAATGGAAGACGTTGACGGCGTGAAATACGTTTTAGGCCTTGAGTCGGTCGTCGGCTCCCGTGTGCCGGAAGAAATTCTGCCCGACAGCGTAAAATCCATTCTTGAAAGCGATCGGTGGGAACTGTTACTTATTAACTCCGAATACAAAGTAGCAAGTGATGATGTAAATGAGCAGATTGACAAGCTTAACACTGTCCTTAAAAAATACGATGAAAACGGCATGCTGATTGGCGAAGCCCCGTGTATGAAGGATATGATTGAAACGACGGGACACGATTTTGCCGTCGTTACCGCTGTATCAGTTATCACAATATTCCTCATCATTCTGCTCGTGGAAAAGAGTATCTCTCTCCCGTTCATCCTGATTGCTGTGATCGAAGTCGGCATATTCATCAATCTCGGTCTGCCGCATTATCTCGGTCAGAGTATGGCGTTTATCACCCCAATATGTATCAGCACGATTCAGCTCGGCGCTACCGTCGACTATGCAATTCTGATGACGACACGTTACAAAGCAGAACGAATTGCGGGCAGAGATAAGAAAAATGCCGTTTGGACGGCCCTCTATACGTCCATTCCGTCCATCATCGTTTCCGGTATGGGCCTGTTTGCAGCAACATTCGGTGTTGCACTTTATTCGGACATCGAAATCATCAGTTCAATGTGTATGCTCATGGCAAGAGGAGCTATTATCAGTATGCTCCTTGTCATCTTCGTTCTGCCGGCGTTGTTTATGCTGTTTGATAAAATCATCTGTAAAACAACTCTCGGTATGACTAAAATAAAACCTATAAAAACGGAGGTCTCTATCAATGAATAAGCCATCATTCAAAATAACGGCAATTATCTTATGCGCCGTTTTATGCCTTTCGAGTGTCATTACGATGTTTGCCCTGACAAACGGTAAAACCGAAGAGCAAAAAAAATATGCGGTCACAGCAACAACCACCGCCAATACAGAGAAAGGCTCAACGAAAGATGAAACTGTGTATGTCTTGGCAGGAGCCGACGGTTCTGTTCAGAAAATTATTGTAAGCGACTGGATAAAAAATGCTTTAGGCGCTGCTTCCATTACCGATTCCACCGGGCTTTCCGATATTGAAAACGTAAAGGGCAATGAGTCCTACACAATCAGCGGAAACGCCAAGGTTTGGGATGCACAAGGCAACGATATTTACTATCGGGGCAATATTGAAAAAGAACTGCCCGTAGGCATGACTGTCACCTACACGCTCGATGGCAAGAAAGTTTCCGCCGATGAGATCGCGGGTAAGACCGGCAAAGTAAGCATTCGATTTGATTACGATAACAGACAGTATGAAATGGTAAAAATCGACGGTAAAGAAGAAAAGATTTATGTTCCTTTTGCGATGCTCACGGGTATGCTTCTTGATAACGAGCATTTCCGCAATGTTGAAGTAACAAACGGTAAGATTATCAACGACGGCGATCGCACGGCAGTCGTGGGAATTGCACTTCCCGGATTACAGGAAAATCTCGGCATCAGCAAAGACAAACTTAACATTCCCGATTACGTGGAAATCACTGCGGACGCTTCCGACTTCAGTTTTGGAATGACCGTTACGTTTGCCACCAATGAACTGTTCAATAACTTTAATACATCAAAGCTTGATTCTGTCGACGACCTGACAGGTTCCATAGGAGAACTTTCCGACGGAATGAAGCAGTTGCTTGACGGATCATCAGCACTCTATGGTGGACTTACTACACTGCTTGACAAATCGAAAGAGCTTGTATCCGGGATCAACCAGCTTGCTGACGGTGCGAAAGTTTTGAAAAACGGTGCTGTTTCCGTTGATGACGGTGCAGGACAGTTGAAAGCAGGCGCTGCAGAACTAGCTGGCGGTCTTAATACTTTGAAAGGTAACAATGACACGCTCAACGGCGGAGCCAAGCAAGTTTTTGAAACCTTGCTTTCTACCGCAGAAACGCAGATCAAAGCCGGCGGCATTTCGGTTTCCACTCTTACCATTGATAATTACGCTCAAGTGTTGACCGGTGTGATCAATTCTCTTGACGAAACCTCTGTAAATAACCAGGCACTCGCACAGGTCACTGCCGCCGTGGAGAACAACAGACCGCTTATCGTAGAAAAGGTTACGGCTGCCGTTCGTGAACAAGTGGCTGCCGGAGTAACCGCCGCCGTTCGTGAACAGGTTGCGGCAGGTGTGACCGCCGCCGTGCGCGAGCAGGTTTCTGAGCAAGTGATCGTTGCCGCTGCCGGAATGAGCAAATCCGATTACGAAGCTGCCGTTTCCGCAGGAATGATTCCCGCAGAAACGCAGAATTCCATTTCCGCTGCAATTGAAGTGCAGATGCAGACAAATGAAGTTAATGCACTGATTGAATCCAATATCACGGCAAAAATGGAAAGCGACGAAATCAAGGCGACCGTAAAATCAAACACCGACGCGCAGATGCAGACCGAAGCAATTCAGAAAACGGTTGCGGATAATGTTGAATTGCAGGTAAAACAGGCAATTTCCGAAAACATGGCTTCCGATGAAGTCAAAGCAAAGCTTGCGGCTGCATCTGAAGGTGCAAAATCAATCATTTCTCTGAAGACCTCTCTTGACAGCTACAATGCATTCTATCTCGGACTTTTGACTTATACAAATGGTGTTGCCTCTGCCGCAGACGGGGCCTCTTCTCTTGCTTCAGGTGCCTCCGATCTTAAGGATGGCACGGCTCAGCTCAAAGCCGGAGCCGCTACACTTTTCGATGGTATCCTGCAGTTAAAAAACGGAGCCCCTGCTTTAGTTGACGGCGTATCTCAGCTGAAAAACGGAGCAATGCAGTTAAGCGACGGACTGAAGAAGTTCAACGAGGAAGGCGTTCAAAAGATTATTGAGCTTGTGGACAACGATATGAAAGGTATTGTTACTCGCTTGAAGGCAACGATAGACGTATCAAAGAATTACCGAAATTTCTCCGGCATCAGCGATGATATGGGAGGTCAAGTCAAATTCATCTATCGTACAGAAGAAATAAAATCCAAGTAAGCAATACGGCGGCGGGGATTCAGCCCCCGCCGCCGTCCATTTATTATGTGTATATCAAATCATTATTGACTGTTTTCGTTGCCGTTTCCTGCACTTCGTTCATCCGTTGCACCCAAAGCATCTGATTTTTCGCTTTGAGTAGACTACTCCCCGAAAAATAGACAGTGACAAAAAGAACCTCTTGTTGTAGAATATAACTACAGCAGGAGGTTTTGTCATGGCAAGAAAATATACGAAAATGGAAATACTCGCGGAAGAGGTATTCCGGCGAAAAGAAGCAGGCGAACCCAATCGCCAGATAGCAGAAAGCTATGGACTGACCAAGTACCAGATCAAACAGTTGGTTTCCCGTCAGAATCGTAAAAAACGAGCCATCGAAAATGGGTATGTTCCACTCCCTAAAGGACGCCCACGCAAAGATTCCACGGCAGAAACAGAAGAAACAAAACGGAACAATGAACTTGTGAAACTGCGGATGGAAAACGAACTGCTGCGAAATTTTCTCCAATATCGCCCACTATAGTGGAGCTACGAGTGTTACCTTGGGCTGCCAGATCGCGGATGATCAGCTGACCCTCCGTTTCTCGGACAACGGATGCCAGTACGATCCTACCGAAAAACCGGATCCTGACACTACCCTGTCGGCGGAAGATCGGGAAATCGGCGGCCTCGGTATCTTCATGGTCAAAAAGACTATGGATGAAGTCAACTATGAATATAAGGATGGACTGAATATTCTGACGTTGCTGAAGAAGCGGTAAATCTACATACCAGGGCAAATTCTTTAACATACCAAACAAAAATGGCATTGGAGCAATCACGCTTCGATGCCATTTTTTTCTTTGCACAGACCTATCTCATCTGCATTGGATTGTACAGTGATCCTCATGATCGGCGTCGGCTCTCGTCGGATGCACCGCTCCGTACGAGTGCTGGGGCGGCGCATAGAGCGAATAGAGCTTCAGCGGAGATTCCCCACGTTGACGATGTTGTGCCATGTTCCGGCAGGAATGAGAATGGCATAACCGCCTTCCACATACGCCTTTTCGCTGAGTGTATTGCGGCAATTTCCCATATACACCTTGGCCTTTCCGCTTTCGACACAGATAAACTGATCCACATCCTCATGCATTTCGACACCGATATCTCCTCTTGCGGGAATACTCATCAGCGTGAGCTGCATATGATATCCCGTCCAAAGCGTAGTTCGGAAATTGGGGTTCAGATTTATGATGTCCGCTCACCATGGCTGCTTCAAAACATTTCCGTGCAGATATTGGCGGCAGGGATCGTTTTCGGAAATATCGCCTCGTATGATCAAATTCTCGAACACGCCGAGCCCCCCTTCCGCACCCTCTCGCAGAACCAGATTTTCCGCTTCCTGACCGCGAAATCCCACCTTGGCGTTCATGACCAAAGCGTTGAACTTGCCCTCCGCATCAAAGCCGATATGCCGGATCTCCCGCGGACTGTACCAATAGGATACGCAGCTGTCATAGCGGTTGTACAGCACTCTTTTGGACATAAAGAATCCCGTGGCAAAATGGTCGCTGTAGCAGGAGTCGTACCAGTTGTCTCCGGTTTTATCGTGGAAGCCGCAGCTATGCTCGTAATCCGTATAATCGCAGGTGTACAGCGGATGGATGTTGCGCATGATGTTTCCCGATCCCAGCAGCTTTACACCGATAAACACATCCGCTATGCGCATATTGGTAAGCGAATTGTCCAGCGAATCCACCAGAACGCCTATGGAATCCGGAGCGCCGTTGCCGACGATGTTGACCTGAAAAATGTCTGCGTCTGAGGAAAAGCTGTTAGCTCCCGGTTTGATATGAATACCGATTTTGGTATGCTTGATGGAAACGTCGTGTACCGAGGTTTCCCGTCCGCCGTCGATGGAAATTCCGTTTGCCTTGCCATTACCGTCAATAATACCGCCGGCAAAGTAATAATTGCTTCCCACGGTTCGGATATCGTTTGCCCTGTGCGTTTCGCCAAGGCGTATCATGGCCTCATCGCTGTCCCAATCGTCACTGGCCTTCAGCATTGCATAGGCGGAGAGGCACATGGAAACGCTGAGCGTAGGCTCGGCAGGAGTCATAACCGGATGGGAAAGGATATAGGTTCCATCCGGGAAATAGATCGTTCTGTTGGGATTTTCATCAATCAGCTTTTGCAGCGCATCTGCACAATCGGCAGATCCATCATTTTTCATATAGTTTGCCGCGTTCAGCATCTGGTCGTTAGGAAAATGAAGCATTCTGTTTCTCCTTATGTTGTATGATTATTTCGGGGGCAGCCCCACTCATGCTTTCAGTGATTCCAGCTCAAACAAAATTTTATAGGAAGGCAAAATCGCAAGGGAGCGTGCAAACAGATCGGCGGCGCCCTCTGAATCGCCAAAGAAGAGCTTTCCGTAGCCCAGCATGCCGTAAAGTTCCGCTTTGCGGATATCGCTCCGATTTCCGACGAAGCATTCGAAGCAGCGTGTGATTTTTCGGCTGTATCGGCATCCGTTCTCCAGTTCCTTTTCCCAGGCAAGAATAGCCGTGCGCATCATGGCGGCCGCACGCATCTCTTCTCCACCGAGCTTGATAGCCATAGCCTTATAGTACACAAATTCGCCGCCCATGTTCCACATGCCTACGTCTTCCATCCCGGCAAGTTCCATAATGATCTTTTCCGCTTCCTCATCTCTGTCCAAAGCCTTGAGTGCCGCTGCTTCATTGTATCGATACGGAATCAGAACACTGTCATTCCAGAAGCCGATATGAATATTGTCCGGAAGATTCTGCGCTTTGCGGAAAAGGTCGAGCGCATCCTCGAATCGTTTTTCCTTCATAGCGATACGGCCCATGCAAAGGCAGGAATACATATAGGGATCCGCCACCAAAACCTCTTCGCCTTCTGCGGGAGTAAAGTTGTGCGTTGTCATGATCTCATACGCTTTGCCGTACATTCCCGCACTGTTGTAAACGGAGGCCAGCGCAAGGGTGATGGCGTCATTTTTCTCCTCGGGTGCGTGATCGCTGAGGAACTGGGCGTTCTGCGCTTTATCCTCGTTCAGACGAACCATGACGCTTGCCGTCTCCGAAAGAAGAAGCGCATCGTTCGGACTCAGCTCAATCGCCTGGATCAGCAGATTTTTCGCCTCCGCCGGGCGTCCAAGGTGATTATAATACACGAGAGCAAGATTGCGGTACGGAATATAGAACGTTCCATCCAGCCGTATGGAATCTTCGAAGAGCCGGGCAGCCTCCTCATACTTTCTCATATGGTAATATTGGCATCCCAGCAGATACTTTGCAAAGGCATCGTTTTCATCGGCATGCACAGCCGCCTGTAATACAAGCAGTTCGCCGCTTCTCGCCGGAAATACTTCCACAATCTTATTTTCATGTGCCAGACGTCTGTATTTTTGCGCCGATTTTTCGTCGCGGATTCTCTCATATGCATACGCCAAAGTATAGCGCACCATCGCTTCCTTTTTGGCAGTCCCGGTAAGCTTGGTAAGGAGAGTGATGGTCTCCGGGACAAATCCGGCATTGAGAAGGTCATAGGCTATGTCCAGGCAGGTTTGTGCCGGGCTGGAGTTCATAGTCTCATAGAATGCGCCCATTCCCTTTCCCGTAATCAGAACCTTTACGAAACGTGCCAGATGATTCAGCGGATCCAGTGTAAGCGCACGGTCTGCGAAGTCACGGGCAAGCGTTTTATCGCCCAGCTTCATGGCAGCCAAAGCAGCGTACGGAATAGCGAGAGGATGGCGACTTTCTTTCTCAATGGCCGCACGCGCATGCTCCAGCATACGGGCATAATCCCCGCGGATGCCGTCAATGGCGCTGATTTCGCACATAGCTGCACTTATAACATTATTGGACCAGGATGCACGATACAGGACATCATAAGCCTCATCGTATTTGCCGAGATGCTTCAGGGCAAGACCGCGCCAATACCCGACTCTGCCGTCCTCGGGATTCTGGTTATACGGACATTCGATTTTCCATGCCTTATCCAGATGCTCCAGCGCTTCCCCGAATCGGCCTGTGCGGGTATAGTATTCCCCGATCGCTTTCAAAGCGGGAAGGAATTCGGAGTCCCGGTTCAGCGCCTCAATATAGTACTCGTCCGGCTTGAACAAGGGGCTTCTGTACTGATCGAGATGCTCCGCCGCAATCACCAGCTCCATGGGAGTTTTCAGTTCATCGGGAGTGGGAATGCCCAGCCGGTCTTTGGGAATATGAACCATATCCGGCGTCTGCTCTGTATAGGAGAGAAGGATTTTGCCCTCCTTTTCCCGGATCATCACGGAAAGATGCTCCTTCTCCGGGAACTCCAGCGGGAAGGCGACAAGGCAGGATGGCGTAATATCACAGCGCTCCTGGAGAAGCACTCTTCCATCCTCGCCATAGACGGAAATCTGTATATCGCGCAGTTCCCGGGTTGCGTTGAAGCGAATCTCGCCCTTTGCCCGATCGAAGGCTACCGCGGCATCCAGATTGGCATAGGTAACGTATCCGATGCCGGCCGTGGGATACCAGAACTGCGAAAAGCATTTCGTCTCATACGGGGCAAGCCAGGTGAAATCCGGCTGATCGTCGGTGTAGCTTCCCGCCATCAGCTCCGCATAGGCTCCGTCGTAATCCGTAAGCTTGCTCTGCCAGGTTTCCGATGTTTTGCCATATCCCCAGGTAAACATCTTCTTGCCCGGTGCGGTGTGATGGTTGGCTATATGCAGGATACCGCATTCCCGACGATAATCGTAGCCGCCGAAGAAATCATATTGGGAAGGGCCTGCGAAATACGAGGTGGCCAGTTTGGAGTTCTTGTGCCAGCTTATATCCTTCGGCTCTGTTATGTTGTCGGCACCGTATCGACCGGAGGCAATGGGGAACGTGGTATGCCCTGCATCGTTGTGGTGATGCACCCAGGTAACGTCCGGCGGGAAAATCAGACGGTAATCCTCATGCACGGCCACAGCGGCATTCTCCCACCAAAGGAAGCTATGTCTGTCCGCCGTTCTGTTGGTCACCACCGCCCGTGTCTCAAAATAGGAAGCATCGGGGCACAGAACAATCCCCACCATGCCCTTGGTTCGATCACAGGGAGCATGCTCGGAGAGCCAGACAATAGCGGTACCGTCCTTTTCCTGCTCAATATGGTAATCCACCGGCATAAAGGTAGACGGACGGTGATGGAAAGGCCAGTTAAATTCCAGTCCGCCGGAAATCCAGGGGCCGTATACGCCGATCATCGCAGGCTTGATTACGTGCTGGCGGTACAGGAAATGGTAACCGGTTCGCTTATCAAAAGCCTCGGAAATTCTGCCGCCGATCTCGGGCATGATTCCCAGTCGAATATACTCGTTTTCCAGCGTAATAACCGTCCATGCTTTCTCTGAGGGATTTTCGATAATTACATTGGAAGAAGGTCTTATCGGATACGGATTTCCGGTCGTGCCCTGATGGTTTGCCGTCTCCGAAAAAATGGGCATTGCTTCCGGCTCCACCTGCGGGTACGTCGGAATATAGACCTGTTCCACACGAACTTCTGTTTTTGCGTTCATTTTCTCCACGATCGATTTCCTCCCATGAACATTCTGTCTGAATAAATTGTTCCGTCAAGCGGTGTATTTCTCTCCTATTATACAGCAACGTTCTGCCTTAGACAAGGCTCTATCCTGCATATTTTTTGGACTATATTGCACTTTTTGAAAAGTATTGACAAAAAAACGAGATTGTGATATAATGGGAACAACAAAAATGCGAAGGTGGAAATATGCTTTCAAATTGCGATATCCAAAAGCTGGAACAGATGCAGCAGGATTTCCATTATGTTACCGGCGTTTCCATTACTCCTTTTTATGCGGACGGCACGCCCATTACGACTACATACACCGCTATGGGAGAATACTGTACCTTTGTCAATTTAACGGAAACCGGGCGGATCTTCTGTGAAAAATCCAATCAGGCTCTTATGAAAAAATGCCGCGAAAGCAAACAGATCGAACGGCATATATGTGCATGGGGACTCTGCGACATCGCCATTCCCCTGCTCCACAGAGAGGACATCATCGGCTATCTCATGATCGGGCAGATACGAACCAGCGATACACTGCCGGAAAATGCCCATTTGTCAAGCAAGGATTCGCAAAAAATCCGGGAATACTATTACAAGATTCCTCTTTTTGACGAAAGAATGATCGAATCGGTCATCAGCATGGGCTCGATCATGACCAAATATATTATATTTGAAAATATAATTAAAGCAGATCCGCGCAAAAGCTCCGACATTATTGCGGATTATATCGAAGAGCATCTCAGCAAACCTTTGAACGTAAAAACAATTTCGCAGAACACGCATATTTCCGTCAGCGGTATCTACAAAAGTATGAAACAGACTTACGGAAAAACCCTGGGCGAATATATCCTCGGTCTGCGGCTGGCACGGGCAGAAACACTCCTTAAAGAAGAAAATGTATCCATTGAAAAAGCCGCGGAAATGGTTGGCTTTTGTGACCCGGCCTATTTCAGCCGCTGCTTCAAAAAATCCCGCGGTATTTCCCCGATGAAATTCAAAAAACTGTCACGAAGCACGGACAAATAATTTATGCACCTTTGGAGGAAAATTTCATGACAAACGAAAGATAATTCGGCTTGACGAAGAAGCACTGGTTCGGCTATATGTGCGGTGACTGGGGCGGCTGTATGACCTTCACCCTGATGTCCACCATTTTTTCGATATTCTGTACCAACGCTTTGGGCGTGGATCCGAAGCTATTGGGAACGTTGGTGATCATCTGGACCATCTGGGATGCGGTGAATGACCCTATGATGGGCGCTCTGATGGACAAATCCTTCGCCAGAAATCAGAATCCCCGCGGATAATTCCGGCCGTGGCTGCTGCGTTCGACGCCGCTGCTGGCGGTTACGGCGATTGCCCTGTGGACTGCGCCTACTTTTTGAGGGACTCCCTCTCATCGTGGTACTGTTCTCCACCAAGATCCTGTATGAAGCCGCGTATACCATGTACAACATCCCCATGGGATCCCTGCTTTCCGCCATGTCTGAAAACGATGTGGAGCGTGCCTCTCTGTCCTCCGCCGGGGGGTGCCGGTTCCGGTTTCGGCAATGCCCTTCCCGGTATCTTTGCCCCGCTGATTATTGCCGCTTTCGGCGAACGAGAGACAACCGGCTACATGATCGTCGGTGTCGGATGCGCCGTGATCGGCTTTATCGTCTGCCTGCTGCATTACGCCATGACGGAAGAGCGGGTCGCTGTGAACACCTCCTCCACGCCGGAAAACATCAAGGTGACGGACATACTTACGTGCAATGCTGCTTCTGGCAGCGTGCGGAACTTCGACCGAGGCTCCGGCTGAGCAGCCAAGCGAAGTTTCTTCGCAGCCTTCCGAGGCTTCCTCCGAACCAGTTGTCGCCGAGGACGGGCAAAACCCCGTTATGAACTTCGTGGGCAAATATAATGCAGGAGACAGCATAGAGGCGCTTGTCGA
>Ga0208297_1002086_pt1 | contig 13240 bp, 9 predicted proteins | sample LMS_cellobiose_e_FD_187367 | JGI IMG/M metagenome (GOLD analysis project Ga0208297, IMG submission 187367) | Rumen-fistulated moose microbial communities from Alaska, USA - LMS_cellobiose_enrichment (SPAdes) (version 2) | ecosystem: Host-associated > Mammals > Digestive system > Stomach > Rumen... | reverse complement strand
GGGGAACTCCGCCGTAACGCTGGTTCGCATGTCCTTGGCCCCGACCTCCAGCGTGGCGTGGTCATCGCCCATATAGAGCAAGACCGGATTGTTGGGCGGATCGGCAGGGACGCTCTTGAGGAAGAAGGCCATCTGCACAGCCCTCTCGTCATCGAATTTGACGATGTGAGGCAGATTTCCCTTATCCGGCATGATCGACTTCCACCGGGGGAAGGTCCCCAGCAGAGCCTTCGCCGTCCACTCCCAGCAGCCCAGCGTGACGGTGAAATAACGCTGATCGCCCTTCGCCCAGGTCGTGAGCACTCCGCCCTCGGTGCACTTGGCGGCGAGCAGGGCATGAGGGAACGGCATCGTCAGCGGCTCCACTTCGAGGGCTATCCCGATGTGGAGAAGTTCCTTGCCGTTGGTGGCGACGACGCCCTCGGGGCACAGGTGGATCCCCTGCAGGGCACGCCGGGGTTCGTTGCGGTTGACGATGGGAGCAACGGCCGCCAGCGCTCCGACAAAGTTCTCCGGCAATTCCGCAGTCGCCGCAGTATCGGCCGAACCGCCGATCTCGGGCCATTCCACCCGGGCAGCCATCAGCAGCGTGTTATCCACGCCCAGACTTTCGGGATCGGGATCGAGGACGACGGTCTTGTTCTTGCCCGCCTTGACCGCCGTCCTGAAGGCGTCGAAGTTCACGACGACACGGAACTCCCCGGCATTTTCGCAATCCACCGTGAAGGTGACGGACTCCTCGTTCCTCATGGTCCGGAACGAGATCTTGTTTTCCTTTCCTTCGATCAGCACGGAACGGTACGCCTCCACAGGCGAGGTCCGGCAGACCAGCTTCCCCAGAGCACTCAATGCTCCGGCCAACAGATTTCTTGAGATTTCCACTTTCTACCTCCTTTGTGAGTTAAGGGTTAAAAACGAAGCCCCACCGATCCGCAAAGGACCGGCAGGGCTTTTTGATCGTGAGCTTATCTCACCGAGGTAATATATAGGTCAAATCCGTTGAAAAGCAGCAAAGTTCAGCGTTAGTCTCAAATCCCGAGAGCGGCAAAAAATCTCGATTTCACGTGATGGGGCCAATATCGCCCGGTATGGGAAACGGGGTGATTCGCAGGCAACCCTCTTTTTCAGAATTACCGGACTTCGACAGTTCAGATGCAGTAGTCGCAGATGCCGTTTTCGGCGTTCTGCTTGCGGTAGGCGTTCAGAATGTCGTCAAGGGTGATTTTCGACGTCAGTTCGCGGATGCCATCGTTGAGTTCCGTCCAGATGGTGCGGGCGGGACACAGCATCTGGCGTTTGCACTTTTCCGGCGAACGCACGCAATCGACCACTGAGATCGGTCCTTCCATGGTTTCCAGAACTTCCAGCAGCGTGATCTGTTCCGGAAGTTTCGCCAGGTGGAATCCGCCGTTGACGCCGCGGACCGACCGGACGAGCTTCGCCCGCCGCAGGTCGATCACCAGACGGCTGATGTACTTTTCGGAAATCTGCTGGGACTGGGCTATGTCTTTGAGCATGCGCGGTTTTTCCGGATTGTGCGTCGCCAGATCGATCAGGATCCGCAGCCCATACCGGCCTTTGGTAGAAATTTTCATGACTTCGTTCTTTCTCCGTTTTTTTCTGTACAAACGGAAATATACTCCCCGGAAAAAGCAAAATCAAGAATGAAACAGAAAAAAACTACGGGGAAAGTAGAAATTTTCGCCTCTTTCACTTGCTTTTTTACTGAATATGTGGTATGTTAAATATACACAACTGTTATGATAGTGTATCAAGAAAGCGGAGGAGTGAGTCCGATGACACCGGAAGAAGAGATAACCGTGCTGAAAAAGCGGCATAACGCGCTGATCCTGGCGCACAACTACACCCGTCCGGAGATCCAGGACATCGCCGATTTCGTCGGCGATTCGCTGGAACTTTCGCGCAAGGCGGCGGCGTGTCACGCCCCCGTGATCGTCTTCTGCGGCGTCCGCTTCATGGCGGAGACCGCGAAAACCCTTTCGCCGGAGTCCATCGTGCTGCATCCCAATCCGCATTCCGGCTGTCCCATGGCGGACATGGCGTCGCCGGAAGCAGTGGCGGAGTATCGGGAAAAACATCCCGATACGCTGGTCGTCGCCTACGTGAACACCACCGCCGCAACCAAGACCGAGGTCGATCTCTGCTGCACCAGCGGCAACGCGGAAAAATTGATCGCAGGTCTGCCGTCCGATCGGAAGATCCTTTTTCTGCCGGACGCCAATCTCGGGGCAAACCTCAACAACAAGCTGGGTCGGAAGATGGATCTGTGGCCGGGGTGCTGTCCCACCCACAACAAGATCCTGCCCGAACACATCACGGCGGCCAAGGAGAAACACCCCGGAGCACTGGTGCTGGTGCATCCCGAATGCACTCCCGCCGTAGTCGCGCTGGCGGACCGGGCCCTTTCCACCGGCGGCATGCTGAAGTTCGTGCGGGAATCGGAACAGGAAGAGTTCATCATCGGCACGGAGTGCGGCATATTGTACCGGATGGGCAGGGAAAATCCGGGAAAACGGTTCTACCCGCTCGAACCCGCCGTGATTTGTCCGAACATGAAGAGGATCACGGTCGAGGATGTGCTTTTCGCCCTGCGCGACCTTTCGCCCCGGATCGAGCTCGACGAGGCGATGCGGAAGAAAGCGAAAGCGCCCATCGACCGGATGCTGGAGGTCCTGCCTTGAGGATCGCGGTCGGACTTTCCGGCGGGGTGGATTCCTCGGTCGCCGCCGCGCTGCTGAAATCGCAAGGTCAGGCGGTCGTCGGCATCACCATGAAGCTCTGGCGCGAGGGGCGCTACCGGGGCGGAGCCAAGGACGCCTGTTTCGGCCCCGGCGAAGCGGAGGACATCACGCGGGCGGACAATCTGTGCCGGGCGCTCGATATCCCGTATCATGTTTTCGATTGTGCCGACGAGTATGAAAAGGTCGTGTTGGACTATTTCCGCTCGGAATATCTCGCGGGGAAGACGCCGAATCCGTGTGTCCGCTGCAATGCTTTCATGAAGTTCGGCGTTCTGCCGAATCTGGCGCAGAAATCCGGCATCGATTTCGACAAATTCGCAACGGGGCACTACGCCCGGATCCGGGAAGAGAACGGCGTCTTTCATCTGTTCCGCGGCGCGGACGAGAGAAAGGACCAGTCCTATTTCCTCTACCGGCTGAAACAACCGCAGCTGGCGAAACTGCTCTTCCCGCTGGGCGGTCTGCACAAGACCGAGGTCCGCGAACTGGCCGCGAAATTCGGTCTTGACGTGAAGGATAAGCCGGACAGTCAGGATTTCTACAGCGGCGACCATACCGAACTCTTGAATACGCCGCCCCGCCGGGGCAATATCGTCGATACCGCGGGGCACGTGCTCGGCACCCACGGAGGCTTCTGGAATTACACCATCGGCCAGCGCAAAGGCCTGGGCATCGCGGCGAAGCATCCGCTGTACGTGCTGGAACTGGATCCCTGCCGGAACGAAGTCGTCGTCGGGAGCGCGGAGGATACGCTCAAGCACGAATTGAAACTGGCCGACTGTTCGTGGATCGCGGGCGACGCTCCGGCGGGCGAGGTGCTGGTCAAAGTCCGTTCCGCTTCGAAACTGCTTCCCGCCGTGTTCGAAAACGACACTCTGCAATTCCCGGAGGGCGTTTCCGCTGCCGCACGGGGACAGTCCGCCGTTCTCTACCGGGAAAACGAAGTGCTGGGCGGCGGGATCATAGATGAAGTGAGGTAAGATGGATCCCTTGATCGAAAAAGCCCTGCGGCGGCCGTATAACCTCGCTCACGACGAAATCGTTGCCCTGCTGTCGCTGGAAGATACGAAGGAACTTTTCGCCGCCGCGTATGAACTGAAATGCCGGTACGTCGGCAAGGTCGTGTCGCTGCGGGGACTGATCGAGCTCGGCAATCACTGCGCCAAAAACTGTTATTACTGCGGGATCCGGAGAGGCAATCCGAATGTACGGCGCTATCGTCTGAGCGAGGACGACGTGGTACGCATGGCCCGCTGGAGCTTCGAACAGGGATACGGTTCGGTGGTACTGCAGTCCGGCGAGATCGAATCGGAGGAGAATACCGAATATATCGGACATATTTTGAAACGCATCCGCGATTTCGGCGGCGACGACTTCGGCATCACGCTGTGCCTCGGCGAGCAGACCGAAGAGGTCTATCGCCACTGGCGCGAAGCGGGAGCGCACCGCTATCTTCTGCGGATCGAAAGCTCCGTGCCGGAACTGTATGCGAAACTGCATCCCGCCGATCACTCCCACGCCCGCCGGGTCGAGTGTCTGAGGGTATTGAAACACCTCGGCTACCAGACGGGAAGCGGTGTCATGTGCGGGTTGCCGGGACAGACACTTGACGACCTCGCACGCGACATCGGATTTTATCACGATATGGATCTCGACATGATCGGCATGGGACCATACCTCCCGCACAAGGACACTCCGCTCGGGAAAGACATCGGGCTTACGCCGGAGTATGCGGCAAAACAGCTGAAACTCGGGCTCAAGATGATCGCCGTGACGCGCCTTTATCTGCATGACGTCAACATCGCCGCGACCACGGCTCTGCAGGCGCTCGACGACCGGGGGCGGGAACAGGGCCTCCTTGCGGGCGCGAACGTGATGATGCCCAACGTCACCGACACGGAGCACCGGGAAAATTATCAGCTTTACGAAAACAAGCCGTGTCTGGACGAAAACTCGGAGAAATGCCGGAACTGTCTCAACTGGCGCGTGCTCGCCATCGGCGAAAAAATCAACTGGGGGCGTCGCGGAGATTCGCCCCATTGCAGAAAGGAACCGGAAAAAACATGAAACTCCATCCCGCGGTCGAAACCGCATACAAAGTACTGGACGGCATGCCGCTGACCGAGGCGGAAGCGCTGGCGTTGACGGAACTCTCCGGCAGCGACATCCTCGATCTCGTCTCGCTCGCCAACAAGGTGCGCGACAAATTCGCCCCGAAAATCGTGCCGTGCTCCATCATCAACGCCAAGTCCGGAGTCTGTTCGCAGAACTGCAAATTCTGCGCCCAGTCGGCGCACCACGCGACCGGCATCGACACCTATCCGCTGCTTGATCCGGAGGAAATCGTAAGCTCAGCGCGGAAAATCTATGCCGAGGGCGTCCGTTCCTATGGGATCGTGACCAGCGGCTGCGGCTATCTCGAAGCCGACGACCCGGAATTCCGGAAGATCCTCGATGCGATGGACCGCCTTCGCGCGGAATTTCCCGACCTCAAGGTCTGCGTCTCCCTAGGCATTTTGAGCGAGGAGACCGCAAAAGCGCTCGCGGAGCACGGCGCATACCGCTACAACATGAACCTGCAGACCAATCCGGAGCGCTACGCCGAACTGGTCAGCGACACCCATACCATCGAAGAAAAGATACGGACTATCCGGTATCTGCAGAAATACAAGGTCACGATCTGCTGCGGCGGAATTTTCGGCATGGGCGAAACCTGGGCCGACCGGGTGAAGATGGCGTTCGCCTGCCGCGAACTCGACGCGGACGGCATCCCACTCAATGTTCTGCTGCCGATCCCGGGCACCCCGCTGGAAAACCGGCCCGTCCTCCACCCCGCCGAGGTTGCCAAGGCGTTTGCGGTCTTCCGGCTGGTCAATCCGGCGAAGATGATCAAATTTGCCGCCGGACGCGAGACGATCATGAAGGATTTTCAGGGACTCCTGATGCTGGCGGGCATGAACTCGTTCATCACCGGAGGCTACCTGACCACCCGCGGACGTTCCGTGGAGGAAGATCGGAAATTCCTCCTCGACTTGAATGGATTTACCTCGAACCAATAAGGATTTTTGAACAATGAAAGATTTGATCATCGGCGGACGCAAGTTCACCAACCGCTTTTTCCTCGGAACGGGGAAATTCGCGTCGACGGAAATTTTCAAACAGGCGCTGGCCGCCTCGGAAACAGAACTCGTCACCGCGGCGCTGACCCGCGTCCACGAAGACGACGCCGAACATGACGACATCCTCAAAGTCATTGACCGCTCCAAGGTCGAAATCATGCTCAACACTTCAGGCGCGCGCAACGCGGAGGAGGCGGTCAAGATCGGGCTCATCGGCGAGGCCGCAGGGTTCAAGTGGATCAAGCTGGAGATCCATCCCGACGCCCGCTATCTCCTGCCCGATCCCATCGAAACCCTGAAGGCGGTGGAGACACTTGCCAAACGCGGCCTCGTCGTGCTGCCCTACATCAACGCCGACCCCGTGCTGGCGCGTCACCTCGAAGAGGCGGGCGCCGCCGCCGTGATGCCGCTGGGGTCCCCCATCGGTTCCAACAAGGGGATCCGCACCCGCGACATGATCGAGATCATCGTTGAGCAGAGCCACATTCCCGTGATCGTGGATGCCGGGATCGGGCTGCCGTCTCATGCGGCGGAAGCCATCGAACTCGGCGCGGATGCCGTGCTCGCCAATACGGCAGTCGCCGCGGCGGAAGATCCGGTCAGGATGGCGGAGTCGTTCAAGCTCGCGGTGAGGTCGGCGGAACTCGCATTGAAGGCGGGCCCGCCCGCGCCGCGCGCCACCGCGTCCGCCTCCAGCCCGATGAATGCCTTCGACATCTTCAAGTGAGGCGAAAATCATGTTTCCGAAACTCAAATTCACCGCGGAACAGATCAATGATTATTACGCCCGCGTCACGCCCGACATGGTAAGAGGCAGTTTGTCCGCCTCGCGGGGCACCTTCTTCGATCTGCTGAACCTGCTTTCGCCCGAAGCAGCAAAGGAGGAATACCGCGCCGCATTGCGTGAAACGTCGACGAAGGCCCGGCGGCGTTATTATGGCAAGACCGTTTCGATCTTCGCCCCGCTCTACATCTCCAATACCTGCGTCAACTCCTGCCGCTACTGCGACTTCAACATCCACCACCACGCGGAACGGAAGATCCTCACGCTGGAGGAGATCGACATGGAATGCGCCGCGATCCGCAAACACGGAATCGACTCGCTGCTGATCGTGGCCGGCGAAGACCCGAAACACATGACGGTGGATTTCCTCTGCGAAGTCGGGCGGCGGCTGAAAAATCAGTTCTCCTGCCTGTCGCTGGAAGTCGCGCCCCAGCAGGAGGAAGGCTACCGCAAACTGTTCGAGGCGGGATTCGAAAGCCTCATCTGTTTTCAGGAGACCTACGATCAGGAACTGTACAAGTATCTGCATCCGGCGGGTCCCAAAAGTGTTTATGATTACCGCGTGTGGACCCAGCTCCGGGCAGGCAAGGCGGGATTTCGCATCCTCGGCATCGCCTTCCTGCTCGGGCTGGCTCCATGGCGGTCCGAGGCGGCCAGCCTCGGCGCCCACGCTTTTTATCTGATGAAAGAGTGTTACGAGAGCAAGATCCAGTTCGCTTTCCCCCGCATCACGCCCGTGAGCGGCGGATTCACGCCGGAGCACCCCGTGAACGAGACCGACCTCGAACAGATGATGCTGGCGTTCCGGATCGTCTTCCCCGAGTCCGGCATGACGGTCTCCACGCGGGAGTCCCCCGCGTTCCGGGATATGATCGTGCAGAGCGCCGCCGACAATATGAGCGCAGGCTCGAGAGTGACGCCCGGCGGCTACGCCGTGCTGGCGGACCGCGACGTGGCGCAGTTCACCCTCAACGACTCCCGCGACCCCGCCGAGATCTACCGGGCGATCCGCGCCAATCATCAGGAAGTTGTCTTCAAGAACTGGGACAAACGGATCTGAATCCCCCCGAATGAAGAGCGATCCGCTTCCCGCTCCTGCGGTATAAGCGGCCGAAGGACGAGAATGGAAATCCCCGAAAAACAGGGAATTTTTATTTTTTTTGAAAAAATCTACCGTTTTTATAGATTTTACTCTTGACAAACGATACTTCAGAGTGTATATTAAGGCAATGTGAGCTTGAAAATGCTCTTATTTTATTGGATCGATACACTACTATAATAGTAGTATAAAGAAACAAGAGGAGAAAAAGGAGGCCAATGGAAAAATGGAAGAAAACATTTCACCGGGCAGCGGTTTCGTCATGATCACGGCATTGCGGACATTTCGAATGCGATGTTGCTTCATGCGGACCATGAAATGACCCGACGGACTTTTATCAACGCCACATTCAACAACATCATCAACAGGAAAAAACATGAAAGAAAGCAAAATCATCGCCGCCCTTACGCTGGCGGCAGGGATCGCGGGAACGCCGCTCCTCCACGGAGAGCCCCCGCGGGAACAGGAAAAAGGGATCCGGACCATCCGTCTGCTTCAGGACGACGGGCAGGTGCGGATCGTCAGCAAGGTTTATGAACTCAAGCACCTCAAAGCCACCGATGTCCGCCCCTTCGTCGAGGCGGCAGTCAAGCGCTACAGCGCCAGTTCCAACGTGGAACGGGTCCACTACCCGCAGGCGAAACGCCAGATGATCATCGTTTCCACCGGTGAGGATTTCATCCCCTATGTGGACGACCTCGTTTCCGGACTGGACAAGCCCGGCAAGCCGGGCAAAAGCGGTTCGCTCATCGAGGGGACCGGCATCACGCGAATCACCTATGTCCCCAACTACCGGGCGGCAGAGGACATCGTGCGGCTCGTCAACGAAGGTACGATCCGGAGCTCCGAAGGCCGCGCCTTCCTGAACAAGGACACCAACACGATCTACTGGAAGGACGACAACGACAAAGCACAAATCACCCTCGCGTGGGTCAAATATCTTGACCGCCCGGTCCCGCAGGTGAACCTGCGCCTGAATTATTACGAGATCCGCGAGAGCAAACTGCGCGACATCGGTCTGGACTATCTGGCCTGGAAGAACGGACCGGGGGTGGACATCTTTTCCGCCGGATTCAACGGCGGCAAGGTCTTTTCCAAGGAGGCGTTCTGGCAGCTCATCAACGGCGCCTGGAAACTTGCGGACATCACGAAGAACTTTTCCACTTCGTGGGGCTACGGCGCCTTCTTCACGGCTCCGGCTTTCGATTTGAGCTTCGTGCGGATCCTCCAGCAGTCGGGCAACGCCAAACTGGCCGCCCATGCCGATCTGACACTCGTCAACACGGCGGTTTACGACGATCCTGCGCTGAATACGCATCTGCCCAAGGTCTACACCGCCACGCTGACGCCGGGATACGAGAACATTACCAAGGACGACAACGACAAAAGCAGCATCGTGGAAGGCGGCGACAGTACGCTTACGCTCAACGTCTTCAATCCGGTGATCTGCTTCGGCGCGGCTCCGGATGAGATCAAGGGCAACGGACAGATTCCCGCGACGGAAGCGTTTTATGCCAAAAACAATGGCGGCGTGGTCTTCGCCTACAAACTCGACTCGAAGACGGTGACCGAAAAGAGCAACCGGGGCGACGAGCTGGGCAACGCCGGTACCGTCACGGGCGAACTCACGCTGGGCTTCAAAACCGAAAAACTGCTGGCAAGCTACATCCGCGAGCAGGATGTCGAGCAGACCGTCGGGATCCCGTTTCTCGTCAAGATCCCCGTGCTGAAATATCTCTTCGGCACGACCACCTCGATCAAGGAAAGGACCTACATCATCGTGACCGCCGAGGCGAATCTGGTCCATCCCAACGCCAAACCGCCCCAGCCGGTCAGCAGTGAAGTCGCCGCCAACATCGAACCTCTGAAATAAGGATACTTCCCCATGAATATCATAAAAACGCTTCTCTTTTCCGCCGCGGCGGTTTCCGCGACATTGTGGGCCGAGGACATCAACCTGACGCCGCGTCCGATCCCCGGCACGGTCAAGGCCAACGCCAATGTTCCCTCCGCCGGATACGGCAGCAGCACGGTTCAGACCCAGCTTCGGGTAAACGTCAAGGATTCGGATCAGGCGATCCGCTTCGTCCGGACCAATACCGACCCGCTGGTCATCACCAGGCTGTACACTCTGAAACACGCGGAGCCTTACGCCCTGCGCGGCTATCTTCTGAGCGTGGTCCGGGGGACGAAAGTCAACGGCAACCCGGTGCAGGTGGATGCGGTCAAGTTCAACGACGGGCGCGGCGTGATACTGGTTTCCGCCGAAGATTACCGTTTTCAGAACAATGGCAAGGGCGACAGCATCGACGAGATCGTGGCAAAACTCGATCAGCCGAATATCGCCTATTCGGCGGGGCGTCCTCTGTTCATCTATTTTCCCAAGGTCAACGCCGCCGCGAATCTGAAGGAAATGGTGAAAAACGTCGGCGCTTCCGGCAATGATTTCGAATTCACCGGCGGAACCGATGCTCTGGTAGTGGACGGCGGCCTGAATGCCCTCTTTGTCGCCGCGCCTTTCTGGAGCTGGGACCGCATCAAAACTCAGCTTGATCAGTACGACCGGCCCATGCCGGAGATCCGCCTGACCTATCAGCTGTTCGAAGTCAGCACCGAAAACGACGACAAACTCGGCGTGGATTTCCAGAGCTGGAAGAACAACGGAGGCGTGGACCTTCTCTCGGCCGGCGGGCGGTTCCGCAACAACTGGGCGAACGCCTTCGCCGCCGGGATCGACGGTTCTCACTCCAGCCGCACGAACTTCTTCAACTTCAATCCCAAGTGGAACAGCAAGTATTTCGACTTTCTGACTTCCACCGGAAGGGCGAAGGTCGTGACCCAGGGGGTGATCGTGGCGAAAAACCGCCGTCAATCGTTGATCTCGGTCGCGACGGGACTTTTCTACGAGGAGCAGAAGCCCATCCCCGACACCACGCTCAACGACAAGATCATCCCCGGACGCAAAAAGCTGCCCGATGAGGCGAATCTCAACCTCCAGCACGGCAACACGCAGCACACCCGCGCCGCCAACGGTTTCAAGTTCGAGCTCGACGTGACGCCCATCGTGACCGGGAAAGCCTCCATCCTCCCGATCAAGGTTTCGGGGACAAGCCTCCTCGGCTGGAACAGCAACGGGTCGCCCCGGCTGAACAAGTCCTCCTTCGAAACGGAGATCCAGGTCGGGAACCAAGGGAAGGATTTCGTGATCGGCGGCATCAAACGTACCAACGTAATCCGCAGCGTCTCCGGTATTCCGCTCCTGAAGGACATTCCGATCCTCGGCTGGGTCTTCTCGACCGAATCGGAAACGACCCGGCATTCGGAACTGGTCCTGATCGCCCGGGCGGAGATCGCCGGGCCCTTCGACCGTGCCCCCGAGGCGGTCCGCAAGGATGTTTCCGCCGTCGTGGAGAAGGTCTCCTCCGGCAAGGATCATCCCATCCGCAACCTCGGCTTCGAGCAGCTGGGACTGGATACGAAGAGCATAGAATAACGAACCGCTGAACGGGCTTTCCGGGAATGTCCGTCGGCAGATCGGATCGCCGCCGTACCGAATAAAATTTTTTCAGTACGGCGGCGAAATTGAATGCGGAAAACAAAAGATGAAAACATGGAACAAATCGATTCCGAAGGCAACATTTTGTAAGGGTACGCCGTTCCGGCGGCGAACACGTCGATCCTGCTAAAGCAAGGCTCCGCACGGATTCCCCGGTCGCGGTTGTTTTTTGCCGGGAACGGCGAAAAAGTCGGCGATGCGGCCGTCATCGTATCGGGCGTGCGGAATTTCGAAGATGTGCCGGATGCCAAAGTGAAAAGATTCTCCCCGGCGGCCGCCGCACTGGAAATGTCCTGCAGACAAGCCCTGCTGAAACTGATCCGACGGGATAAAAACACCATGCCGTGATTCGGGAATCTTTGGGAAACATACCTATGACAGAGAAAGAACACGCTGAATTACATACACGGGGAACGCCCCATGACCATGCTCATGTGCACGGCGGGACGGCGGACTATGCCGCAGCCATCGCTGCCTACAGGAAAACTTTTCCCGACAAGCAGACGGTGATCAGGCAGACACCCGATCCGGCTGTGCGGGAATTGCTTCTTCGAATGGAGGAACTTGGGCTGGAAACCGTATTCGACCGTTTTGACAAGCAGCAGCCGCAATGCACGTTCGGTCTGGCAGGGATCTGCTGCAAGAACTGCAGTATGGGACCGTGCCGCATAACACCGAAATCTCCCAGAGGCGTATGCGGAGCGGATGCGGATTTGATTGCGGCACGGAATCTCCTGCGTGCCGTCGCGGCCGGAACTGCGGCTCACGGCGCACGGGGACGTGAATCCATGCTTGCCTTGAAATATGCGGCTGAAGGGAGAGTCCCGCTTCCCATCGAAGGGGAGAAGAAGATTCTCGCTGTCTGCCGGAAATACGGGATACAGACAGAGGGCAGGACATTGAATGAACTCGCCCTTGCGGTTGCGGACACGCTGCTTGAAGATCTGTCCCGCACGGTCCCGGGAAAACACAAAACGCTGTACAGTCATGCGCCGGAAGAGCGTCTCCGGACATGGGAGGCCCTTGGGATCATCCCGATCAGTCCGTATCATGAAGTCTTCGAAAGTCTCCACCGAACCACTACGGGGACGGACGGAGACTGGCGCAATGTGATGAAGCAGTTCCTGCGCACGGGCGTGGCATTCGCCTGGACATCGTGCCTCGGGTCCGGGATCGCCATGGACTGTCTGTACGGTTTGCCGCATCGGGGCAAGGCGATGGTCAACACGGGAGCGCTGAAGCCGGGCTTCGTCAACATCGCCGTGCATGGACATTCGCCTCTGCTGGTGAGCGAAATCGTCAAAACCGGTCAGAGCGAAGCATTTCAGCAGGAGGCGGTCAATGCCGGAGCCAGGGGGATCCGTTTCTACGGGATATGCTGCTCAGGGCTCTCTGCGATGTACCGCTACGGCGGTGTGACACCGCTTTCCAATGCGGTAGGCTCCGAGCTCATCCTCGGGACAGGCGCACTTGATTTGTGGGTCGCCGACGTGCAGGATGTCTTTCCGTCCATTATGGATGTCGCCAGATGTTTCAAGACAACGGTCGTGACCACAAGTGATTCGGCACGCCTGCCCGGCGCCGAGCATTACGGCTTCGATCATGAACACTCAAATATGGCTCAGATCCATGAACTGGCGGAAAAAATAGTCCGCCGCGGGATCGAAAGTTTCCGGATAAGGCGTGAGATACCGGTCAAGGTGCCTCAGTATGAGATCGAAGCGGAATTCGGCTTTTCCGTCGAATGGGCGTCGGAACATTTTCCCAAGGGACTTGCGACACTCGGGAAAGCTCTGGAAGACGGACATATCCTGGGCATCGTCAATCTTGTCGGCTGCAACAACCCGCGTTTGGTTTACGAAAAATCGATTGTCGAAATCGCCGCAGAACTGATTCGCAACAATGTGCTGATTTTGACCA
>Ga0208297_1002083_pt1 | contig 13323 bp, 15 predicted proteins | sample LMS_cellobiose_e_FD_187367 | JGI IMG/M metagenome (GOLD analysis project Ga0208297, IMG submission 187367) | Rumen-fistulated moose microbial communities from Alaska, USA - LMS_cellobiose_enrichment (SPAdes) (version 2) | ecosystem: Host-associated > Mammals > Digestive system > Stomach > Rumen... | reverse complement strand
AGGTCAAGCGGAGAGACGGACGATACGCCTCTCCGCTTGTTATTTGTGCGAAAAACTTCACAAGAAGCCGGTAGATTTCCGGCCGAAAAACCACTATAATAAAAATTACGAGAACGCGACAAATCGGAATTTATCCGATTTTTCCTCTCAACCCTCAGTATTTATCAGCTAAATACAGCAGTTCAAACTCAAATTATGCTTGCTTTCCCTTGCTTTTGCCCTTATGAGGACAAACAAGGGAAAGTTTTTTATTCGCCGACCACCTTGTCGAGCAGCCGGGCTGAGGTGCGCTTAGCTTCTCTTGAAGCGTGAGCATAGATGTTCATTGTGGTACTGACGTCGGAATGTCCGAGCAGCTCCTGTACGTCCTTTGGCGCTGCGCCGCCTGACAGCAGATTGCTTGTAAACGTGTGGCGGAGCATATGAAAGTGGAAGTTTTCCAAGCCCTCAACCTTTTTTCGGATTGCCCTGCATACTGTCCCCACCGTGCTCGGTGATTCATAGGTACCGTCAGGTCGCAGACACACAAGATTGATTGGCTTGTAACTGTCGGGGACTTCCTCGGTGCTTGACAGAGAATAGACCTCATAGTATTTGCGGTCTTTTTCGGTGACCTCAACGTAATAGTTGCAGTTGTAAAGCTCGCCGTAGTCCTTTGCGTTTTTCTCCTGCTCCGCTTTTGCTTGCCGCAGGATATTTGACAGCGTATCGCAGAAATCCACCGTGCGGACTTTATTCCGCTTTGTCGTTCCGATTTCAAACTTGTGTCTGTCGCCGTTGTAGCGGATACTGCGCCTGACCGTGAGATATTGCTCGTCAAGATTAATGTCGCTCCACGTCAAGCCGCAGACCTCGCCGATTCGCAAGCCCGTGTAGTAGGCTATCTGTATCGGGAGCAGAGCGGGGTTTTGTTTTGCTTTCAGATACTCCGTCAGCTTCAAATACTGCTTGTGAGTAACTGTCGGTGTTGCCGCTTCATTCACGTCCGAGAACAGCTCTATGACGTTTTTCTTTTGCCGCCGGACAACGTACTGCATTGGATTGAATGTTATCAGTTTTTTCGGAAAGACCGCAAACCGAAACGCTCCTTGCAGGACTGCCGAAAACAACCGTATGTAGCCCTTGCTCAGAGCCTTTGCCGTTGTGCCGTCGGGATTCTTGCCGCCGAAGCTGAGCAAATCCATATACGCTTGCAGATGGTCGGCTGTCACCGTTTTCAGCTTTCGCTGTGCTATCGGGTGCTTTTGGATTCGTGTCACCGTGCCCACATACGACATCACCGTACCGTTGCTTAGATTGCCGGGCTTCAATTCTTCCTCAACCCACATATCGAGCAAATCCCCGACGGTGATGTTTTCGGACTTGGCTACGAATTTCTTTTCCTCGTAGTCCTCCATCGCCTTGCGGAGCATCGCTTCGGTTTCGCTCTTGCTCTCCGTGCCGACAAATTCACGCTGTACCAAATTGCCGCTTTCATTTTCCACATAAAAGCGGTAGTACCACTTTTTACCTTTCTTTCTTACAGAGCCTTTTGCCATTGATATGTTTTCTCCTTTCTATCCGTGGCAATCGGCGCTGTGATATATGTTGTGCGCTAACAATAGTTATACTTTTGCCGATTGATTTTGAAGGTCAGTCGGCGTTTTTATTTTTCAAGGTGCCACGGAATTTTGTTTGTCGAGCAGCTTCTGTTCGGCATGCTCAACTATTCCGAAAAGTTCGGGCATTGACGTTTTTGTCCTGCCCTCGTCGTATAAGTGAAGTATGCCGTCGAGATATTTTTTGATATCGTCAACAGGCGTTTGCATTTCTTTTTGATAAACCTGTTCGGTGATAGAGCCGATATTGATAGCGTATTTTCGTATCGACTCCTTCAAGCCTTCGTCCTCTGCTGCCTGATTGACCTTCTCCATTGAGAGGGCAAAGTATTTTGTCAGGATTGCGTAGAGGTCGATAATCTGACCGAGGAAGGTTGTCAGCATCTCCTGTCTCGGTTCTCCGTCAACAGCGGAGGTCACTGTTTCCAGATACGCTTTAATGTGCTTGTCCAGTTCCGTTTGGCAAATGGTATAGTTACTGTATTCCTTTTCGTCGGAAAGCCCTGTCAGCCATTCGGGAGTTGTCAGCAACGCCTGTGCCAGACCGTTGATAACCATTGTACGCTTCGGATCAACGCCGTCTGCTTCATATCGCTGAATGGTCGATTTGTTGACGCTGACGCGTCTGCCAAGCTCAGGCATTGACAGATTTAACTCCGTTCGGCGTTCCTTAATGCGTTCGCCGACCTGTTTTGGAGTGAACGGTTTATTGTTTTTCACGATACTCATCTCCTCTTGACTACTATTATAGCATAAACATATTTATTTTGCAACCTATTTTTCGTATATTTTCAAAAATATTTAAAAACAAGTTGCAATATGAGTTGACAAACGATATTATTTTAAGTATAATGATAATAATAAAGTTGCAATTTGCAATCTAAACAGGGAGGTGAACAAAACGAGCACATCTAAAATAGGTATGACAATTGACGAAGCCGCAGAAGTCAGCGGAATCGGAAGAAATACTATGCGCAAGCTCATTAGCTGGGGCAAGCTGCCTGTACTTTTGGTAGGTCGCAAGAAGATTATCCGCAGCGATACGCTGGAAAGATTTATGACCGCCAATCAGGGCAGAAACCTTTTGAATCAGAGCGAAGTCCGCAAGGTAGAGTAAAATAAAGAGCCCTCGGCGACTGAGAGCGAAATACACCTCTTGCACAAATTCACGGAATTTATGCAAGGGGTATTTCGCCCCTGCGGGGAGCTGAGGGCGGCGATACTAAATCCTGCTTGGAAAGTGGAATAGATTTGAGAGCAGATTTTTTGCATGGCGAATAAGATTCCACAGCAAGGCTGTCGCCTTGCGAGGACAGATTATGAAGTCAAGCGGAAAATCTGCCGCAAAGGTGTCCGCTTTTTAAGCGGGATTTAGTATTCGCAGATAGGAGTAATATGACACGACACAGCTTTATCCAAATGTCGAAGCTGTCTAATGTCAAAGGAAGAATCAACTATATCACCAGCCACGCACGGCAGGAGAATCTTTACGCCACCTATCAAACCGTCGATTCGGCGTTTTGGTCTGCCCTTGCCAAAGAGGCTCAAAATGAGTTCAAGCGCAGTAATGTTGAGGGAAAGTGTATTGAATCAAGGGAGCTAATTACGGGATATGATTCGCACACAGCAGTTGCCGCCCAAGCCTGTGCTGAGCGTCGATATGGACGAGTACCGTGTTATGCAAAAGCTGATGATAAAGGTGCAGGACGAAGCGGCAGCGATTCGCCGACTGCAAGACGTGGAGCTTCCAAAGCTACAATCGCAGCTTGCCGAAACAAAAGGTCTGTTCAAGGGCAAGGAGCGCAAGGCATTGGAGCAAAAGATTAAGCAGACGGAGAAAACAATCGCCGCAAAGCTGGATTCAATCCCAACGATATTACAAGGCGACGGCTATCCCGACGCAGAGGTTTTTATCGCCGCTTTCAAAAAAGCAACCGAGATCGTCGAGCAATACCGCCGTGACCTGTCCGAATGGGAGCACAAGGTGAAATCCAACCAAGCTCCCGACAGACACTCGCCACCGCCCAAAAAACAGAGCGTGAGAAACAGGCTCAGACAGCTTCAAGCGGAGAGCAAACAGCGCCGCAACCACAACCGCCATTCCCAAGACAGAGAAAGATAGCAAGACAAAGCCGACGGAGTTTTCAAAATGAAAGCTCTGTCGGCTATATTTATTATTGATGATATGTCACGCTTTTTACACTTAAAAAGAAACTGTTTATGCGCTCTCTGGGGATAGATTCTTGATAAGTAGGGTAAATTTCATTGCTTTGCGCGTTTAGGCGTTACAGATTGATTTGGATAAAATACAATACCTTCAACCATAATCTTATACCGCATATGTTTTATTGCCGTTTTGATAAGCCACGTATATCTTTTCAAGCTCTACAACTGCCTCTTCTTTTGTCGGATAACTGTTTAATACATCCGAATGATGGTCGACGCTGCCAATAAGCACAAATTTTTTATCCTTGCCGTTTACATAATTTCGTTGAACGGTCAGGCGGTTATACTCGGCGCATATTGTTTTGTCGTTTGATAAAATAACCATTGCCATTTTCCTTTCCGATATTTTTGGATTATAAGAGATAAAAATGATGATCAGAATCACGAAAAAAGGTATTACATACAGGTAATACAAAAAGACACACCCTTTTTATTCATAGATTTTGCTTTCTTTTTGTAATTGCTTCAAATACCGGTGTGCCTTGACGGTCAGCACAATAGCCCATATACATATAGCAATCTCTGCTGCCGCAAATGTGACGAAGCGATAAGATGATGATGGCTGGTAGAGCTTTGTTTTGCTGGCCGTCATTTTTTACTCTTGACAGCTAATTCAAATTAGCCTATAATAAAGCTAATTCAAATTAGCCAAATTTAGCGTGCCAATATTACAAACCTGAAAAGCATGTAGCAAGAGGAAACGAGATGGATACCAAACACAGAATACTGGATGAAGCACTGACGCTGTTTTCCGAAAAGGGCTATGCAAATGTTTTTGTTGCAGATATTGCAGAGAGGGTCGGCATTAAGGCTCCATCCCTTTACAAACATTATAAAAGCAAGCAGGCTATCTTCGATGCAATTATCGAAGAGATGAACAGGCGTTTTTTGGAGGAAGCAGGCGCGTTACAGATCAACGGGGCGGACGCTGTGGTGGACGCTGAAATCTATAAGCATATATCGGAAGAGCAATTGATAACTCTCGGCAACAATTTATTTCTTTATTTCTTACACGATGACTACACAAGGCGGTTTCGTAAGATGCTTACCATCGAGCAGTTTCATGCTAAGAAACTGGCGGACGTATACATGAAACAGTATGTGGATGATCCGCTTTCCTATCAGGGGATGCTTTTTGGACTGATGGTTTCCGCAGGTGTTTTGCAAGCGGAGAATGTAGAGATTATGACATTGCATTTTTACGCTCCGATTTATATGCTGCTGACCATATGTGATCGAGAGCCAGAACGTGAGGCAGAGGCGCTCAAAACAATGGAAGCGCATATCCGGCAGTTTAACAGGCTGTATGCAAGAGATGAAAAAGTCATTCAAGATAATAAGAAGAAATCGCGGAGGAAGGTCAAATGAAGATCACAGTTATCAACGGAACCGAAAAACACGGTGTGACATACAGAATGAAAGAAATGTTCTTAGAACCATTTAGAGATAGTGCGGAGATTACGGAGTATTATCTTCCCAAGGACGGTCCGGGATTCTGCACGGGATGTACTGCGTGTTTCAGGAATGATCCGAATCGCTGTAAGGACGCCGAAAAGGTGCAGAAGATCGAGAAGTCCCTGCGGGAAGCGGATCTGCTTGTTTTTACATCACCGGCATATGTTTTCCATACAACCGGCGCAATGAAGGCAATGCTGGATCATTTCGGCTATCGATGGATGCCACATCGTCCTGCAAAGGAAATGTTCGGAAAGCGTGCGGTAATCATCACCCAGTGTCTCGGAGCAGGCGGAAAGTCCACCGCAAAAGATATTAAGGACAGCCTTTCCTGGTGGGGCATTTCGACCATTAAAGTCGTAAGTTTCAAGCTGATGTCTGAAATTGACTGGAACATGATCGAGGATAAGAGGAAAGCATCCTTCCAAAAGAAGCTGAGCAGCGTCGCACGAAAAATGCAAGCCATCAATTATGATAAACCTGGTCATACAAATGTTATCGTGAAAGCTAAGTTCTATATGGTAAGAATGCTTCAGACGAGCCTCGGTAAACAGAATCCCGAATACACCGACTTTAAGTATTGGAATGAGAACGGCTGGATCGGTAAAGCAAGACCGTGGAAACAGGTCAAATCAGAAGTATCGTCTTCGACCGATAACATTTTATGAGGTATGCTCCTGCGTATTGCGGGCAGCATAAACTGACATCAGTCAGCATTCAGAGTCAGGAAGCTGCTGATTATCCCTGTTAGAATAGAGCCCGTAAGACAGGAGGGACTGGATTTGGACTGGATCAAAGGCATACAAAGAGCGCTCGATTATACGGAGGCACATCTGACAGAAGAAATCGACTATGACGCGGTGGCGAAAGAGGCCTATTCGTCTTCGTTTCACTTTCAGAGAGTATTCAGCATCATGTGTGGTTTTACCCTTGGCGACTATATCCGTATGAGACGTCTTTCGCTGGCAGCGGATGAGCTTGTTCACAGCGATGAGAAAGTGATCGATATTGCGCTCAAGTTTGGGTATGAAACGCCAGAGAGCTTTACCCGCGCCTTTTCACGATTCCATGGCATTACACCGACTGAAGCCAGAAACGGCGGCACGGTCAAATCCTTTTCCAGACTGTCTGTAAAACTCATTCTGACAGGAGGAACTGAAATGGATTATCGAATTGAGAAACCGGGTGCGATTAAGGTGATCTGCAAAAGAGAAGCTGTTCACAAACCCGAAACCGGCGCAGGAACGCCTGACATTACAGGCTTCTGGACAAAGTGCGGACAGGACGGAACGATGCAGAAGATCTGCGGTTATATCCCTGAAAAGCCGAGACTGGCCGGGCTCCTCGGAATCTGCTTCTCGCTGGAAACGAACGGAGACGTGTTCCCGTATGGAATCGGTGCAGAGTATAATGGAGCACCGGTGGATGGAGATCTTGAGGTTATTGAGCTCCCGGAGTATACCTACGCGGTATTCCCGTTCAAGGGAAAAATGCCAGAAACCTTCATCGAGACATACAGGAAGATCGTCAGTGATTTCTTCCCAAGCAGCGACCGGTACGAATATGCCGCAGGTGTAGAGATCGAGGTATATCCGTCTGATAAAACGGATGATCCTAACTATGCGGGAGAAATCTGGATTGCTGTAAACGAAAAATAAGGTGTTCATGCAGAGAAAGGCCAAGGCTCCCACACTGCCATCACGGGCGGCGGGGAGCCTTGCTTTAAGCCTCGATATCGATTGTGAGACCGGACTTTGTGGTGCTGCTTGATGTAGCGTAAATGCCGTTTGCCCCATATTCCAATCTCAACCGTCGGCTGTTTGGGTAATCTCAGGTCGGGCAGAAGATAATCGCCCTGTTGTGTATAGCTAATTTCAAAATTGTGTTTCATTATAGAATCCTCCAAAAATATATTCGCACATATATCACAGCACCCGATTGCCACATTTTGTTATAACATATTATCAGTTTTTCTTTCCCTCATCTTTGCCCTTGCGAGCTGTCGGGAACGAAATAATAAAATGTGAAATCATATGTCCGCATAAGGTGAGAAAACTGCGATAAATACACTGTTTATCAGGCTTTTGGAGGACTTTACTAACAACCTATGATATGCTATAATAGCCATAGATTATTTCAAATTCAAATCGGGATTTGTGAGGAACAGATATGATTGGAGAGATAGGAATGTCAAAACGCTTTTTTGATTATGATGATGGTGATTTCGCAAGGAGCATATCAGATAATATGGCAATCGACTCCGATGGCGATCTGATGATGCGTATGGGCGATAATATGGCCATGGATATGGATTCAGGAGAGCTTCATATCATTTCGGGTTGGTCATCTGACAAAGAAGAGGAAGACTAATGTTGCATACTCCTCCGGCCCGGCCCAATCCACAGAGAAAAACCGAGGTGCCAGTTCCATGACCTTCAGCTCCCTGACCTTTTTGTTCGTGTTCTTTCCGGTCACCTTTCTGCTCTACGCGCTGATCCGGAACCACACCGCCCGCAACTTCATCCTCGCGGCCGCCAGCCTGGTGTTCTACGCCTTCGGCGAGCCGGTGGCGGTGATGATCATGCTGATCTCCATCGTCCTCAACTATCTCTTCGGCCGCGGCGCCGCGGGGACGAAGTGGGACAAGCCGGCGGTGGTCCTGGCCGTCGTTCTGAACATCGGCCTGCTCTTCGCCTACAAGTACACCGGCTTCTTCACGGAGATCCTCAACGCCGTCTTCCGGCTGTCCATCCCCGTGCCCCAGATCCGCCTGCCCATCGGCATCTCCTTCTTCACCTTCCAGGGCCTGAGCTACGTCATCGACGTCTACCGGGACAAGAAGAACGTGCAGAAGAACCTCTTCTCGGTCCTGCTGTACATCTCCTTCTTCCCCCAGCTCATCGCCGGCCCCATCGTGCGCTACTCCGACATCGCCGCCCAGATCCAGGAGCGGGAATTCAGCTTCGACCGGATCAGCCGGGGCGTGTGCCGTTTCCTCTTTGGTCTGGCGAAGAAGGTCCTGCTGGCGAACCAGATGGGCTTGCTGGCCGACAAGGTCTTCTCCTTCGGCGGCGGCCAGCTCGCCACGGGCACGGCCTGGATCGGCGCGGTCTGCTATACGCTCCAGATCTTCTTTGACTTCTGCGGCTACAGCGACATGGCCATCGGCCTGGGCTGCGTCTTCGGCTTCGACTTCAAGGAGAACTTCAACTATCCCTTTATCTCCGGCAGCATCCAGGAGTTCTGGCGGCGCTGGCACATCTCCCTGTCCACCTGGTTCAAGGAGTACGTCTACATCCCCTTGGGCGGCAACCGCAAGGGCCGGACCCGCACCACCCTCAACAAGTGGATCGTCTTCTTCCTGACCGGGCTCTGGCACGGCGCCAGCTTCACCTTCATTCTCTGGGGCCTCTGGCACGGCCTCTGGCAGATGCTGGAGACCTATCAGATCGTGCCCACCAAGAAGAAGTGGTTCAAGCCCATCGGCCACGTCTACACGATGCTCGTCGTGATCCTGGGCTTCGTCCTCTTCCGGGCGGATACCCTGGCCCAGGGCTTCGGCGTCATCGGCGCCATGTTCTGGCCCACGGCGGGGACCCCGGCGGTCACCCGCGAGATCCTGTCTCTGTTGAGTCCCCTCTTCTTCCTGAGCTTCGGCTTCTCCCTGCTGCTGTCCACGCCGATTTTCCGCGTTTTCCGCCAAAAGGCGGAACAAACGGGAAATATCGCCGTCTACAACTACGCGGCCTGCGCGGGCTCCCTGGTCCTGTTTGCGCTGTCGGTCCTCACCCTGGTGTCCAGCAGCTATAACCCCTTCATCTATTTCCGCTTCTGAGAGGGGTCTTGCATCATGAAAAAAGGCTTCAAGATCGTCTACGTCGTCCTCTTCTTTACCCTGCTCTGCGTGCCCATGCTGCTGATGCCCTTCTTTAAGAACGACGCCAGCCTGGAGAAGCGGGCTCTGGCAAAGTTCCCCGCCTATCTCACCGAGGGGCAGCTGAACCTGAACTTCTCCGACGAGTTTGAGTCCTGGGTCAGCGACAGTCTGCCCCTCCGGGCCCAGCTCCTCACCGCCTCCAACACCCTCAAGGGCGAGCTGCTCCACACCGCGAGCTCCAACGTCATCGACGGGAAGGACGGCTGGCTCTTCTACAACACCGAGAGCGCGGACTTCCTGGACACCAACGCCCTGACGGACCGGCAGATCCGGTCCATGGCCGTGACCCTCTCCCTGATCGAGGAGGACGTGAACGCCCGGGGCGGACGCTTCACCTTCGTCCCCGCCCCCAACAAGTCCTCGGTCTACGGGGAGATGATGCCCGCCAGCTTCCGGGCCGCCCCGGAAAACAACCTGACCCGGCTCACGGCGGAGCTCAAAGCCGCCGGGGTCAGCTTCACCGACCTGCGGCAGGTCCTGCTGGAGCAGAAGGCCTCCGGAGCCGCCCCCGACGTACCGCTCTACCACCGCCGGGACTCCCACTGGAACTACCGGGGTGCCTTGGTCGGCTATAACGCCATTCTCGACAGCCTGGGCAAGGAGCACGAGACCTGGGCCGACGCGCCCTATACCGTGGAAACGACATGGAGCGGCGACCTGGACAAGCTCCTCCTCCCCGCCGGCGGCGTTTCGGACGATCAGGTGGTCTGGCAGATCGACCACGCCCGCTTCCGCTTCACCCAGCCCATGGGCGTCCGGGATCACGAGGCCCAGCTCGAAAACTTCATGAGCGACAAGGAGGACCGGGACGATCTCTTCACCGTGAAGAACCTGGACCGGAAGGACGGCAGCGCGGTCTACGTGGTCCGCGACTCCTTCGGCCGGGCCCTGCTGCCCTTTATCATCGACTGCTGGGAGAGCTCCACCTTCAAGCGCACGGACTGCCCCGACGTCGCCACCCTGAAGCAGGGGACGGACCTGATCTATGAGATCGCCGAGCGCAATCTCTCCCGGGTCATATCCACGGCCCCCTTCCTCTACGCCCCGGTCCGAGAGAACCGCTCCGTCGAGGGGCTTGCCGACGGCGGCGCCGTCGATGGAAAATACGAGCGCACCGGCTACGGCATCCGGCTCTACGGCGCTCTGCCCGAGGAGCTGCCCTGCGGCGACTGCCGGGTCTGGCTCCGGCTGGAGCAGGCGGGCAGGGTCCTGACCGTGGAGGCCTTCCCCATCTATGAGGCCAAGCTCCTGGAGGGCGAGGGCAGCAACGGCTACTCCGCCATTCTCTCCAAGGACCTGGATCTCACCGGGACCTGGACCGTGACCGCCATTGCGGAAAACATTCAGTTCAACTGCGGCACTTTTACCGCTGAATAATTACATCAAGGAGGAAACCAAAATGAAATTCACAAAAATCCTTTCTCTGCTGTTGGCGGTCCTGATGATCGCCGCCCTGTTCGCCGGCTGCGCCGGTGAGACCAAGCCCACCGAGGCCCAGACCGAAAAGCAGACCGAAGCCCAGACCGAGGCCCAGACCGAGGTCGAGACCGATCCCCAGAGCGAGACCGATACCCAGGCCGAGCCTGTTGAGATCGACGTCTGGCTCGAGGTAAACGGCCAGCAGCTCCGCGTCGGCGTCCCCTTTGCGGAACTGGAGCCGATGCTGCCCGAGGAGACCGCTCCTGTCCAGGAGGTCGATTCCTGCGACCCCGATTCCGACTGGCACCAGACCACCCATACCTATGACGGCTTCACCGTCACCGTGAACAAGGACGGCGTCGCCGTCGGCATCAGTGTCGTTGACGGCGACTACGCCCTGAACGGCACGGTCAAAATCGGCTCCACGCCGGACGACGTGAAGGCCGCCTTCGGCACCCCCGACACCGACGAAGAGTGGGGCATCTACTACTACGGCACCATGCCTATGCTCAACTTCTACCTGGACGAGGAGACCGGCCTGATCAGCGGCTTCGGCGTCATGTCCGAGTTCGTTATGTAATTTCCCAAACAAAGGGCGCGTTGCAAAATAGCGTCTGAAAAAACAAAGGCACCAGCTTTCCCCGAAAAGGGGTTGGCTGGTGTCTCTGTTTGTGGTAAAATTTAGGTGTGATACTAATCTTCCATTAAAATACGACAGTCCTTGCGACCTGATTTGCGCCATCCTTCGTTGTCGTCCTTGGCGGGCGACAGCCCGCCTGCGTCCTCCGCCTCGGATGACACAAATCATTCTCGCAATTCCTTGTCTAGTTTCAATGGAAGATTAGTATGAAACAAAACCAATTATGACTTTTCTCCTTCGTCTCCGATTCTATCTCCAACTCTTTGCGGATAACTGTAAAAGATAGATTTGAATTGCCGAGTTTTGCCCCAAAGGCTGTTTATAAGATGGTAGGCATTCGAAAAAAGTGCGTATCCTTTTGCCGCCTATTGCTATGTCTTGATAACTTATTATATCTCTTTACAAGATAAGATCGCCTTTCTTTTCAAGTATTCCCCACCATGAAGCCGCTGGACATGCCGAAGAAGGAAGAAAAGGCGGAGGCCGCTCCTACGGAAGCCGCCCCCGAGGCGCCCGCCGAGCCGGAGAAGATCGACTTTTCCAATGTGGTCATTGAGCCTCTGTTCCAGGATCAGGCGGATTTCGACACCTTCTCCAAGTCTGATTTCCGTGCCGTTAAGGTGCTGGATTGCCAGGCGGTGAAGAAGTCCAAGAAGCTCCTGCAGTTCACTCTGGACGACGGCAGCGGCGAGAATCGGACGATTTTGAGCGGAATCCACGCCTATTATGAGCCGGAAGACCTGATCGGCAAGACCTGCATCGCCATTACGAATCTGCCGCCCAGGGCCATGATGGGCATTGAGTCCTGCGGTATGCTCCTCAGCGCCATCCACAAGGAAGGAGAGGAGGAGAAGCTCCATCTTCTGATGGTCGATCCTCACATTCCGGCAGGCGCAAAGCTGTATTAAACAAACGGGCAAAATGTCATTGGGGACGGTCCTCGCCGACGCCTTTCCTGCCGAATGGTGTCAATGAGAACCGTCCCCACTGTCAGGAGACTGATTTATGAATGGCTGGTTTACCATTGAGAAAATCGACACACAAACATTTGCCATAAGCGAATATCAGCACTACGAAGAAACGCATTGCTACTTGCTTTGCGGTCAGAACAAGGCGGCGCTAATCGATACCGGTCTCGGCGTTTCAAACATCAAAAGCGTTGTCAATCATCTGACGACGTTGCCTGTTACCGTATTTACCACCCACGTCCATTGGGATCACATCGGTGGGCACAAACACTTTGGCCGCATTGCAGTCCATGAGGCGGAAAAAAACTGGATTGACGGTAGCTTCCCATTACCGTTGGAAGCAGTGAAGGCCCAACTGACAAAATTACCCTGTGCATTCCCGGAGGATTTCGATGTAGATGCATATCGGTTATTTCAAGGCACACCGCAGATTCTTTTGCATGACGGCGACTGTTTTGATTTGGGTGGACGAACGATCCGGGTGCTGCACACGCCGGGACACTCTCCCGGACACTGCTGTTTTTACGAGTTGGAGAAAAGGTGCCTGTATTCCGGCGATCTGGTTTACAAAGGTTGTCTGGACGCCTTTTATCCAAGCACAGACCCGTTGCTTTTTTATCAGTCAGTAAAGCGTCTGTTGGAGCTTGATGTTAACCGCGTTTTCCCCGGTCATCATGACATGGAGATACCCGTTTCACTAATTGGTGTGATCAATGAATGTTTTTCGCAGATTGAGCAGAACGGGCAATTGAAACAAGGAAAGGGATTGTTTGATTTCGGTGACGTTAAAATACATAACATACCTTATTGAAGAAGACAAAAAATCTGGAATTAAAACAATACTCAATTCCGCAGATATGAAAGCAATTCCTTTGTATGAAAGAGTGGGTTTCCATACTTCATCAACAATTATGTACATAGACCTTTAAATTCAAATTGATTTGACAATAAGACAAATTCCAGTTTGTCGGGCTGAATCACACATAGAATTGAATAGTACATAGCCGGTTGGATTATCCAGCCGGCTTATTCTTTTGTAAGGAGGTAGGTTCATGCCGAGCAAAATGCAGTTTTACGCGC
>Ga0208297_1002078_pt1 | contig 13384 bp, 8 predicted proteins | sample LMS_cellobiose_e_FD_187367 | JGI IMG/M metagenome (GOLD analysis project Ga0208297, IMG submission 187367) | Rumen-fistulated moose microbial communities from Alaska, USA - LMS_cellobiose_enrichment (SPAdes) (version 2) | ecosystem: Host-associated > Mammals > Digestive system > Stomach > Rumen... | reverse complement strand
GCATGACGCCGATGGAGTTCCATCGCGCCGCCGCGTGAAAAATTCCACCCTGCTGCGCAGCAGGGTGGAATTTCCACTCAAAACTATTTTGTTTTTTTCACTGTCTACTTGACAGGGGGCGCTTCATTCATGAATCAGACAGCTCTTTTTTTGTTAAGAAAGGGAGTTTTTCAATTATTCCCACTCGATTGTGGCGACGGGCTTGGGCGTGACGTCGTAGACGACGCGGTTTACGCCCTTGACCTCGGTGGTGATGCGTTCGGTCAGTCTTGCGAGGACCTTGTAATCGAGGGGCTCGACGGTGGCGGTCATGGCGTCGACGGTGTTGACGGCGCGGATGATGACGGGGTACTCATAGGAGCGGCCGCCGTCTCTTACGCCGGTGGACTTGAAGTCGGGAACGACGGTGAAGTACTGCCATACTCTGCGGTCGAGACCGAGGTTTGAGAACTCTTCTCTGAGGATGGCGTCGGATTCACGGACGATCTCGAGACGTTCGGGAGTTATCTCGCCGAGGCATCTTACGCCGAGTCCGGGTCCGGGGAACGGCTGACGGTTGATCATGCCGGTCGGGAGGCCGAGGGCTTTTCCGCAGGCTCTGACCTCGTCCTTGAAGAGGTACTTGAGGGGCTCTATGAGCTTGAAGTTGAGATCGTCGGGAAGGCCGCCGACGTTGTGATGGGATTTGACCTTTTTCGCGGTCTTGGTCCCGCTTTCGACTATATCGGGATAAATGGTGCCCTGAGCGAGGAAGGATATGCCTTCGAGCTTGCGCGCCTCTTCCTCGAACACTCTTATGAATTCGGCTCCGATGATCTTTCTCTTCTCTTCGGGATCGGAAACGCCCTTGAGCTTGGAGAGGAATCTTTCCTGAGCGTCGACGTAGACAAGGTTCGTGCCAAACTGATTTCCGAAGACCTCGATGACCTGTTCGGGCTCGCCTTTTCTGAGAAGACCGTGGTTCACGTGGACGCAGGTGAGGTTGCTGCCGATGGCTTTGTAAAGAAGAGCCGCCACGACGGAGCTGTCAACGCCGCCGGAGAGGGCGAGGATGACCTTTTCGTTTCCTATCTCCTGCTTGAGCTCGCTGATCTTTTCTTCGATAAAGTTGAAAATGTTCCAGGTCACGATCGCGCCGCATCTCTCGAACACGAATTTCCTGATCTTATCCGGGTTCTTCAACGAGAAGACCTTGCGACCCTCCACGGGATCCATGCCGCGAACGCCGACGGGGACGCCGAGAGTGAAAATCTCCGGGTTGACGCTGAGCGGCTGTCCGTCAACCGTGGTGTTTGCTCCGCCGCTGAGGATGATGCCTTTGAGCTCGCCGCTTTTTGTGAGCTCCGCGGGATCAACGTCGTATGAATAGATCTCAGAATAAACGCCCATCGCACGGATCTTCCTTGCGAGGACGGAATTATCCTCACTGCCTAAATCGAGGATCGCAATTTTGTTTTGTTTCATAATCAAAATCCTTTCTCATCTCACAGCCTGCGGTCCGAAAAGGCGCGCCGTGAGCGCGGAAAGATTCAAGACCGTCATGATCCCGTTGAAGATATCCGCCGTACACCAGGCGATATCCGGAGTCACGAAAGGAGATAACATAATAATTATAACATACAGCACGTTATAAATAAAGATGGCGGCGGCTGTTTTTTTTCGTCTTTTTGTCAAATTTTTTTCTTTCTCGCGCCCGTACTTTCGGGAGACGAGATACCCGGCGCACACTCTGCCGTAATAGTTCCATCCTATGACGGATGTGAACGAAAAAAGCAGGATGCAAAGGAAAAGGAACGCGCCCGCCGTTTTTTCCGTGCCGAAGAGGGAAGAAAGGAAGCGTATCGCCATATCGGCGCCCGATGCGCCGGAATCCGCGGCGCCCGTGACGACGGCGCAAAGCGACGTTAACGTGCAGACGGTGAAGGTGTCGAACACCGGTGAAGCCATCATGACGAGCCCTTGCTTTTCCGCGTTTTCCTCGCCCGAGGAAGCGGCGGCGATGGGCGAGCTGCCGAGTCCGGCTTCGTTTGCGAAGATCCCGCGGGATACGCCGGTCCGTACCGTTTCCCTGACGGCGGCGCCGGACAGTCCGCCGAGCGCAGATCTGCCGAGCGCAGCTCCGCCGAACGCAGTTCTGCCGGTGAACGCTTCTTTGAAGATGCGCAGAAACGCGCCGGGGATCGCCGGGGCATTTTTCACGAGCACGGCGGCGCAGACAGAGAGATATACGAGCGCCATTACCGGAACGAGAAGAGAGGAGGCTTTTTTGATCGTACCCTCGCCCCTGAAGATGACCGCGGCTGAAAGCGCCGCGAAAAGGACGGAAAACAGCACGGCGAGAGACGCCTTATCGCCGAAGGCGCCGCGGGCGGAAAGATACGCGGAGCCCGCCTGAGTGACGGTGCCGATGCCGAAGAGCGCTCCCGCGGCGCAGGCGGCGGCGAAGAACGGCGCCGCTTTTGCGAAAAAGCCGCCCATGGCTTCCATATAATAAAAAGGACCGCCCGAGCCGTTCCTTTTCGTCTTTACCGCCCAGTACGATTCGAAGTATTTTACCGCCATGCCGAAAAACGCCGCGACCCACATCCAGAACACGGCTCCCGCGCCGCCGGAAAAGAGCGCGGTACACGCGCCGATGATGTTGCCGGTGCCGAGCGTCGCGCCGAGCGACGTACAGAAGGCGGCGAACGAGCCCTTTTTGTTTTTAGGGGAAAAGAGGAGCTTCATAGAAAGAGGGAGCCTTCTTATTTGGATAAAACGGGTCTTGACCGTGATCGCCGCGCCGGAGGCGAGAATGAAAAGGAGCACCGGAGCGCTCCATATAAAGGAGCGCAGGAAAGAGAGAAAGGAAAAGAGAAATCGTGAAAAGTCGTTTTGAAGCAATATTATCACCGGTATAAGGATATGAGGGGGGATGAAAAGGTATGTTCGGAAACGGGAATTTGATAAGTGTTTTTGCTGTGATGGAGGGGAGCGGTTATTATACTTCAAAGAGCTGATATGTCAGGCGGAATTCTCGCATAGAACAAAGCGCCGCATTGGCTTCCCCTAGAGGGGAAGCTGTCTCGGGAACCGAGACTGATGAGGTGGTGCCGCCCTTTTGATATCGGCTTCGTATTATAGGCAAAGATTTCTTTCTCTCTTCGTTGTACGAAGCTTTGCGATACAACCGCGAGATATACGCCATTTGTACCGGCACAAATGGCGCAAAAGCCGCCGGGAAACCGCCCATGGTTTCCCGGAACCCTTCCATGGGCAAAGGGGCTTCGCCCCTTTTGAATCCCCGCGCTCCGCGCAGCTGTCGCCCTGAATTTGATACTGCTGTGCGAGGGAGGTATAAGGGGAAGCTGATTGCAAAAAAAGCAGAAGAGGCGTCTTCTGCTTATAAAAGGTATAAAGTTTTTTGGAGGTCCGGAACCTTTTTTACAAAAAAGGTTCCGGAAAAACCTTCCGGAACCTAAAGCATTATGCTTTATTGTATGAGATCTCCTCCGACCCTCCTTGCCCTTCGGCAAGGACGGCGGTCACGCTGTCTCCGCTCTTTATCCTGCCGGAGATCATCTCGACGGCGAGGGAATCCTCAACGGCGCGCTGAACGGCGCGGCGCAGAGGACGCGCACCGTAGACGACGTCGTAGCCTTCGCGGGCGAGCTTCTTTACGACCTTTTCGTCGAAAGAAAGCGTGATACCGGAAGCGGCGGCGCGGTTTGCTACCTCGCGGAGCATATTGCCCGCGATCATTTCTATGTTCTCTCTGGAGAGACGGTTGAATATGACTATCTCGTCAACTCTGTTGAGAAATTCGGGGCGGAACAGCTCTTTGAGAGCCTTTTCTATACGCTCCTTATCCACCGCGCGGGCGTCGAGAAGCTCTTTGTCAGCGTCCTTGCTCTCTTCGCCGTAGGGCGCAAAGCCGAGGGAGGAGGCGGCGGTAGCGTCAGAGCCGAAGCCTGCGTTCGAGGTCATGATGATGACTGTGTTCTTGAAGTCGACGCGTCTGCCGTGTGAGTCGGTGAGCATGCCGTCGTCAAGGATCTGAAGAAGCAAGTTGAACACGTCGGGGTGCGCCTTCTCTATCTCGTCGAACAGGACGACGGAATAAGGATTGCGCCTGATCTTCTCGGTGAGCTGACCGCCGTCGTCAAATCCCACGTAGCCCGGAGGCGATCCGATGAGCTTTGAAACGCTGTGCTTTTCCATGAATTCGGACATATCTATCCTTATCATCTTCTGCTCGTCGCCGAAGAGCACCTCTGCGAGAGCCTTGGAAAGCTCCGTCTTGCCCACGCCGGTGGGTCCGCAGAAAATAAAGCTTCCGCCGGGACGCTTCGGATCCTTGAGCCCGGTACGTCCTCTCCTGATGGCGCGCGCCACCGCGGATACAGCCTCGTCCTGACCGATGACTCTCTTTTTGAGCTCGTCTTCAAGATGGAGAAGCTTTTCGCCCTCCTCCTCAAGAAGCTTTCTGACGGGGATGCGCGTCCACTGGGTTATGACCTCGGCGATATCGTTTTCCGTGATCACCGCCTGCTTTTCGGAGTTTTCGCGTTCCCAGGCGGCTCTCTTTTCGGATATTTCCTTTTCGAGGGCTTTCTTCTCTTTCAGCAGCTCTCCGGCCTTTTCGTAATCCTCGGAGGCGACGGCTTTCGCCTTGTCGCTCTCAAGCTTTGCGATACGCGCCTCGCCGTCCTTTATCTCGGCGGGCGGAGTGAGCGCGCCGATCCTGACGCGGCTCTGCGCCTCGTCGATCAGGTCTATCGCCTTGTCGGGCAGGAACCTGTCGGAAATGTATCTCTTCGACAGCTTTACGGCGCTCTTTATCGCCTCGTCGGAGATCTTTACCTTGTGGTGCTCCTCGTATTTGGGACGGAGCCCCTCGAGGATCTGTATCGCCTCGTCCTCCGTCGGCTCGTTTACGATGACGGACTGGAAACGCCTTTCGAGCGCCGCGTCCTTTTCGATGGTGCGGTATTCGTTCAGCGTGGTGGCGCCGACGACCTGAAGATCGCCTCTTGCAAGAGCGGGCTTTAATATGTTGGCGGCGTCCATGGCGCCTTCGGCGGCGCCGGTACCTATCAGCGTGTGGAGCTCGTCGATGAAGAGGATGACGTCCTTTGCTTTGATGACCTCGCTGATCACGTTCTTTATCCTCTCCTCGAACTCGCCGCGGTATTTGCTTCCCGCGACCATCGAGGTCAGATCGAGGGCGACGACACGTTTTGATGCGAGCGTTTCGGGAACGTCGCCGGAAACGATCCTCTCGGCGAGCCCTTCCGCGATCGCCGTCTTGCCGACGCCCGGTTCGCCTATCAGGCAGGGATTGTTCTTTGTGCGGCGCGAAAGGATCTGTATGACCCTCGTCAGCTCTTCCCGGCGCCCGATTATCGGGTCGAGCCTGCCGCTTTTCGCGGCGGCGGTCAGATCGTGACCGTATTTGTCGAGCACCGGCGTCTTTGCGTGACCTTCCGAGCCCGAAAGGGAAGCTTCCGCGCTCTTCGGCGCTTCGCTTGAAGCCTCGCCGGCGTGCTCGAGCCTGCTCCCGTACTTTTCGGCGAGAGCGGACGCGATCTTTTCGGCGGGCGCTCCGTTTTTCTCCGCGATCTTCATCGCCAGGGAATCACCCTCGCGTATCATCGCCGCGAGAATATGGATGGTGCTTATCTCGCCGGAACCGAGAGAACGCGCCGTGTAGGCGGCGTTTTGCATTATCCGCTGCGCTCTTTCCGTTATTTCAAACGAATCCGTGTCCGTCGGCTCGCCTATATCGGTGTATTCGCCGAGAGTACCGACGCAGGCGTCGTAGTCGAGACCGAGCGACGTGAGAACGCCGTTTGCGAACGCGGACGTATTTTTCAGCATCGCCAGAAGAAGATGCTCGCTGCCCAGATACTTCTGTCCGAAGCCGAGGGCGGTCTCCTTTGCCTCCTGAAGAGTTTCTTCACATTCGCTTGTGTATCTGAATTCCATAATGATCAACTCCCGTCGCCGCTTACGCGGCGCTTGATATATTATCCGATAAGCTCTCTGAGCCTGTCGGCGCGGATCTCGTCACGTTTGTACGGATCGTCCGCTTCCATGTCGGAAAGGAGCAGATGCGCGGGCATAAGCTCCGTCACCGAGCGGTCGATAACGCCGTAATCCGGCATGAAATCAAAGCCCAGCGATTTTCCGAGGCGCACGTAGGTGTAAAGCTCGAGAAGCTCTTTCGAGGATATCCTTGCGGCGTACTTCATCGTGCCGTAGGCTCTCATTATCTTGTCTCTGAGCGGAGCGCCGACGTTTTTGAGCATACTTTCGCGTTCTTTCCTCTCGGCTTCGACGATCTCGCCGACGACCTTTCGGAAATCCTTCATTATTTCCTCCTCGGTCTTTCCCGCTGAGGTGCGGTTGGATACCTGATAGAGAGCGCCGACGGATTCGCTGCCCTCACCGTAGGAGCCTCTGAGATTGCAGTCCAGCCTTCCGAGAGCGCCCGCGAGGGAATTGATCTTGGAAGCGTCCGTCAGTGCCGGCAGATGGAGCATGACGGAGATCCTCATGCCGCATCCGACGTTGGTGGGGCATCTCGTGAGATATCCGAACGAGTCGTCGAAAGCAAAGCTCTCGTTTTCGGCGGCGAGACCCTTTTCGAGATCAGCCTCGGCGTCGAGCGCGGATCTGTACGCTTCGTCGGGAGCAAAGCCGTCAAAGAAGGACTGGAGCCTGATGTGATCCTCTTCGTTCACCATGATGAATACGTGCGGATCTTTTTTGCCCGTTACGAGCAGTCTGCCCTTCGGAGAAGAAATGAACTCGGGGCTCACGCTGTGGGCTTCCACGTAGCTCTGTCTCTCGGCGTCGGACAAAGCGGCGGGATCGACGAACGTGTAGTCACTTTTGTCGAGCGCCTTTTTTACCTTGCCGCACACGTCTTCAAGCCCTTTCCCGTTGAGCTTTGCGGGGAACGGCGTTTTTGAAAGGTTCCTCGCTATGCGCACTCTCGTGCTCACCACCACGTCTCTGTCGTTTTCGGCTTTCGTATATTTAAGATCTTTCATCGTGTTTTCCTCCGTGCATGTGTTGTCTTTTCCGGCTTTTCAGGCGTTTTTTGATTCCGCGGCCCTTATCTTGTCTCTGAGCTCCGCCGCCTTTTCATAATTTTCCTCGGCGACGGCTTTTTTCAGCTCGGCTCTCATTTCGGCGACGGGATCGGTTTTTCCGGCTTCGGCTATCTTTTCCTTGACCGCCTGTACCTTTTCGCTCACGTTTTCCTTTATCTTGTGAGCCGCTTCCGCCGCCCTTTCGCCGATGCTTCCTCTCGTTTTCGGGGCTCTGCCTTTGTATTTCGTATCGCCGTCTTCAAAATATTCTCTGAAAACGGTGTAGCAGTCGGGACAGCCCATACGTGACTCGCGCCTTATGTCGCCGAGAGTGGATCCGCAGGTCGGGCACCTTTCGGGAGAAGCGAGCTTATTTGAAGCTGCCGGAAGCCCGAAGAACATTTTGGAGAAGACGTCCTCGAAGGGATCGACGAACGCGCCGTTCCAGAAATCGCCGAAATCGTTCTTTTCGAAGATGCCGTATTTGTCCGCGCATTCAGCGCAGAGATGCTTTTCGGTAGTCTTGCCGTTCACCGTCTGTTTGTAATATACAGTGGCGTTGTTTTTCTTGCATTCATCGCATATATAGTTTTTCATGATTATCTCTCCTTTGTTTACGTTTATGATCCCCGGCGCCGCGCTTTTCAATGCGGCGGGGCAGATTCTTGTTTTTTTGAACTTTGACTGTCTTTGATCTTCGATCCTTAAATTTTTGCGGCAGAGCCGCACGGGCTACATAGCCGCAAGTTTGAGGATCATGGATTTGAATATCTCCGCCCGGAGCCTGTTTCTGGCTTCCTGTTCTCCTACCGCCGACAGCGGCGCTTCGGAGAGCGCGGATACGATCAGCTCCGCTTCCCGCTCCGTTACGATCTGATTCCGGAGAAGGTGCACTGTGAAGGACCTCGCTTCGTCGTAGGTTATCGCATCGCCTATCGCGTTGAATACGTGCATGAGGTACTGTCCTCTGCCCATCCGTACTCTGGTTATCTTGATATAACCGCCGCCGCCGCGCCTGCTTTCTACGATGTAGCCCTTCTGCGGAGTGAACCGTGAGGTTATAACGTAATTGATCTGACTCGGTACACAGCCCATACGCGAAGCCAGCTCGTTCCTTCCGATCTCAAGGACGCCGTCCTTTTCGTTCAGAAGCTCTTCGATGAGATTCGCTATCTGTTCGGATAATACCATGTCCGATCACTCCCTTCCGTTTCATTCCTTTCTTTCGATCGTGCCTATATTATAAGCGGTTTTTCCCGAAAAATCAAAGTCAAAGAAAGTCAAAGTCAGTTTTTTGAAAGCGATCACGCGAAAATATCTCGCTAAAGCTCGTTTTTTCTCACGAAAACAAATTTTTTCGCGTTTTTTCAAATTTTCTTTCCGGTTTTTCACGGCGAATGAAAAAAGGTTTTCCGCGCGGCGTGACGCCGACGTATTGATTTCGGCAGCGGAATAATTTATAATATATGGAAAAGAAGCTCCGCCTTTCGCGGACGAAAAACGGGTATCTTTATGAGAATGAGAAAAAAGAAAAACGGCGAGGAGCGCATCGGGCGCTGCGCCGCGTATCTCTGCGCCGATCCGGCTGAAAACAAGGGACGCTGGCTCGATATATATACGAAGGATTATACGGAAAGTCTCTTTTCGGACGGTGAAAGCGGAGACGGGGGAAAAAGCGCGGGAGAGAGCGGAAAGTTTTCTTCACTGCGCCTTGAGATCGGGTGCGGCAAGGGAGGCTTTATCACCGAGACGGCGAGACGCGAGCCCGACGTGCTTTTCATCGCCGTGGAGAGAGTACGCGACGTGCTGATGATGGCGATGGAAAGGGCGAAGGCGGAGAAAACGAAAAACGTTATCTTTCTTTCCGAGGACGCCGCGCGGCTCGAGGACTTTTTCGCACCGGGAGAGCTGTCGGTGATATATCTCAACTTTTCGGATCCGTGGCCGAAGGCGCGCCACGCAAAGCGCCGCCTTTCCGCGCCGGGATTTCTCGGCTTATATAAGAAAGTGCTTTCGCCGGACGGAGAAGTGCGCATGAAGACGGATAACGACGCGCTTTTCGAATATTCCCTCGAGAGCTTTGAAAGCTGCGGCTGCGACGTGTTTTACAAAACGCGCGATCTCCACGCTCAGCCGGAGGCGAAGGATAACGTTATGACGGAATACGAGGCGAATTTTTCGTCGAAGGGGAAGAACATCAATATGCTGCGGGCGCGCTTTTTGCCCGAAAGCAATCAAGAGGAAAACAGATGAGATCGTTTTCAATAAGCGCCGACGACGCTTCGCAGCGCCTCGATAAATTCACGGAAAAGGTGACGGTGTCTCTTCCGCGCTCGCTTCTGTATAAGTATCTGCGCACGAAAAGGATAAAGCTGAACGGCAAAAAAGCGGAGATATCCACGCGCCTGTGCGAAGGCGACGTCGTGGAGATGTATATCCCGGAGGAGTTTTTCGATCCGGAGAGCGTTCCGGAGGCGGAAAGGCTTTCAAGGATAAAGGACGGCCTTTCGATCGTATACGAGGACGGTAACGTGATACTGACCGACAAGCCCGCCGGCGTTTCGTGCCATCCCGACGAAAAGCAGAAGACGGACACGCAGATAGACAGGGTCAAGGCGTATCTTTACAAAAACGGATCGTACGATCCGGAAAAGGCTGCGTCTTTTTCTCCGGCGCTGTGCAACCGCATCGACAGGAATACATCGGGGATAGTCATTTGTGCGAAAAACGCCGAAGCTCTGCGGGAAATGAACGAGCTGATCCGCAGGAGGCGCGTTCAGAAGATGTATTTCGCTCTTGCAAAAGGGAAATTCGACCGCGCTTCGGGCGTTTTGAAAAACTATCTCATAAAGGACTCGGCGGAAAACCGCGTCGCCGTTTACGATTCGCCGCGAAAGGGCGCGCTCACCGCGGTGACGGAATACAGGGTCGTATCGTACGACGGGAAAACGGACCGCACGGAGCTTGATATCCTTCTGCACACGGGGAGGACGCATCAGATAAGGGCGCAGCTCGCGCATATCGGGCATCCGCTTGTCGGCGACGGGAAGTACGCCGAAAACAGGGAAGACAGGAAGAGGGGGTTTGCCCATCAGGTGCTGAGGGCAAAGGCTGTCGCCTTTGCGATCCCGGAAAGCGAAAAGGCGGATTTTCCGCTGCTTTGTTATCTTGACGGGATGAGGTTTGAGTGCAAAGAGGAAAAAGAGGATAATAAATAATGAATACGCCGCCGTAAAAGGCGGCGTATTGCCTTCCCCTTGAGGGGAAGGTGTCAAGGGAACCTTGACGGATGAGGTGGTGTTTCGTTTTGATGAGTGCTCCGTATTATTAGGCAAAGATTTCTTTTTGCGCTCGCGTGAAAGCGGGCGCTTTTTGCCTTCCCCTTGAGGGGAAGGTGTCAAGGGAACCTTGACGGATGAGGTGGTGCTTCAATCTGATGAGTGCTCCGTATTATATGCAAAGCTTTCTTGCTCTCTTCTTTTTACGAAGCTTAGCGATACAACCGCGAGATATACGCCATTTGTACCGGCACGGAACGGTCTTTTTGCTTCGCAAAAAGGGAAAAGCCGCCTCAAATTTGATCAAAGTGGAAAAGTCGAAGACTTTTCCCGAGGAATGCTTGCATTCCTCGATTCCCCTGACTCCCCCATGGGCAAAGGGGCTCCGCCCCTTTTGAATCCCCGCGCTCCGCGCAAGCTGTCGCCCTGAATTTGATACTGCTGTGCGAGAGAGATATAGATGGGAGAGTATATTTCAGAAAAGCTGCCTTTTTGCCTTCCCCATTGAGGGGAAGGTGTCACCGGCAGGTGACGAATGAGGTGGTGCTGCCCTTTTGATATCGGCTTTTAATTATAGGTAATGATTTCTTTTTGCGCTCGCGTGAAAGCGGGCGCAAAAAAAGCAGAAGGAGTCCTTCTGCTTTTATGACAGGTATAAAGTTTTTTGGGGGCCTCGGGACTTTTTTACCAAAAAAGGTCCTGAGCGGGGTGCGGGGCGGAGCCCTGCAAAACAATGTCTCGGAGGTGCGGGGCGTTACTTTGTTTTTTCAGCCGCTTCCTTATAGGAGCAATCCTTGGAGGAACAGCAAATACCGTCCTTTTTGTAGACGAGAAGCGATCCGCACACGGGGCACGTCCTGTCGGGGACCGGCTTGTTCCACATGACGAAGCTGCAATCCGGATAATTCGAGCATCCGTAGAAGAACGTCTTCGCGCCCTTTTTCCTTACGATATGACCCGTTTTGCAGCTCGGGCAGGCGATACCGGTATCCTCGTTATAAGGCTTAGTGTAATCGCAGGAGGCGGGATGGTTCACGCAGGCGAGATATTCGCCGTATCTGCTGCGTTTTCTGACGACGGCGCCGCCGCACTTCGGACAGACCTCGCCCTCGACGACGACGGGCGCCTCCTTCTTTTTCGGAACGCCGTGCTCGTCGGTGGGGATGATGTTCCTGCATTCCGGATAATTCGTGCAGCCGGCGAAATAACCGAAGCGGCTCCTTCTGAGCACCATGGGAGCGCCGCACTTGTCGCAGACAAGATCGAGCTTCTGCTCCTCGTATCTGAGCTTTTCCTCGCCGAGCTCCTTTTCCGCCTTTTCAAGAAGCGATTCGAGCTGTTTGTAGAACTCGTCCACGACCGTGACGTAATTTTTCTCGCCGTCGGCGATATCGTCGAGCTCGTTTTCGAGGGTGGCGGTGTATTTGTAATCCATAATCGGGCTGAAGAAGTCGAGCATGAGCTGGGTCGTAACCTCTCCGAGACTCGTGGGAACGAGGAACTTGTTCTTTCTCACCACGTATCCGCGGGAGATTATCAGCGTTATCGTCGCGGCGAACGTGCTCGGACGTCCGATGCCGCGTTCCTCGAGAGCCTTTACGAGCGTTCCTTCGGAATATCTCAGCGGAGGCTGAGTGAAATTCTGAGTGGGAACGATGCTTTTCGCGGTGACGCGCTGACCCTCGGCAAGCTCGGGCAGACGGGCGTTTTTCGTTTCGGAGCTGTCCTTGTCCTGAGGATCCTCGGACGCGTCGTCGTAAGCGGCGAGGAAGCCGGGGAAGGCGACCGTGTCGCCGGAAGCGCGGAAGACGGGATTGTCGTCGCCGCCCTTTTCGCCTTTTTCGGGCACGGCTTCGATGGTGACGGTGCAGGTGTCAATTTTAGCGCTCGCCATCTGGCTTGAAATGAATCTGTCCCAGATGAGCTTGTAAAGCTTGAACTGATCGGGCGTAAGGAACGAGCGGATCAACTCGGGAACGTATGCGAGGCTTACCGGACGGATCGCCTCGTGAGCGTCCTGGGTGCGGGAGCGCGACTTGTATTCTCTCGGAACGTCGGGACAGTACTCGGCGCCGTATTTGTTCTTTATATATTCAGCCGCGGAGGCGGAAGCCTCCTCGGATATCCTGACGGAGTCGGTCCTCATGTAGGTGATGAGACCGTGCTGACCGTGCTTTCCGAGAGAAAGGCCCTCGTAAAGCTCCTGAGCGGTCATCATCGTTTTCTGAGACGAAAATCCGAGCTTGCGGTACGCGTCCTGCTGGAGAAGGGACGTGGTGAACGGAGAAGACGGGTTGCGGGTCTTTTCGGAGCGGCAGACGCTCTTCACGAAATAAGAGGCGTTTTCGAGGCGCGCGACCGTGGAGGACGCCGTATCGCCGTCGCTTATGGCAAGGCGCGTTTTTCCGAGACCGTAGAATCTCGCCTTGAAGCTCCTGCCTTTTTCCGGCGTGAAGGTGCCGTCGATGATCCAGTATTCCTCGCCCTTGAACGCTCTTATCTCATTCTCCCTGTCGACGATCATCCTCGTCGCCACGGACTGGACCCTTCCGGCGGAAAGACCGCTCTTTATGCGCTTCCAGAGGATGGGGCTGATCTTATAGCCGACGAGACGGTCAAGGAGCCTGCGCGCCTGCTGGGAATTCACGAGATCCATGTTGATCTTTCCGGGATGGGCGACGGCGTCTCTTACCGCGGATTTTGAAAGCTCGTTGAATCTGACTCTTTTCAGCTTCGAATCCTCAAGACCGAGCGTCTGGGAAAGATGCCATGCTATGGCTTCTCCCTCGCGGTCGGGGTCCGTTGCGAGAAAGACTTTGTCGGCTTTCTTCGCCGCCTTCCTCAGCTCGCCGAGGATGTCGCCTTTGCCGCGTATGGTGATATATTTCGGCTCGTAGTTGTTGTTCACGTCTATGCCGAGACTGCTCTTGGGGAGATCCCTGAGGTGTCCCTTGCATGCGACTACGTTGTACGATGAGGAAAGATATCCCTTTATCGTGTTTGCCTTTGAAGGCGACTCTATAATAA
>Ga0208297_1002075_pt1 | contig 13399 bp, 17 predicted proteins | sample LMS_cellobiose_e_FD_187367 | JGI IMG/M metagenome (GOLD analysis project Ga0208297, IMG submission 187367) | Rumen-fistulated moose microbial communities from Alaska, USA - LMS_cellobiose_enrichment (SPAdes) (version 2) | ecosystem: Host-associated > Mammals > Digestive system > Stomach > Rumen... | reverse complement strand
GACCTGGACGGACGAAGTGCCGAAGGGGAAGGATGCCGACGACTACACGGTGCAGGTGAAGTACGTAGGCGACGATAACCACGCGGACTTCGAGGGCGATCCGATCGAAGTGACGATCGGGCCGAAGACTGTGATAGTGACGCCGGATGCGGCCGTTTCGAGCAAGGCCTATGGCGAATCGGATCCCGTGGTGTTCACTTACACGGCGACCGGGCTGATTGGAAGCGATTCGTTGGCAGGCAGCTTGAAGCGTGCTGCTGGCGAGGATGTGGGCAGTTATCCGTTTGATGTCAGTGGTTTGACTAATGACAATTATCAGATCGCGCTGGCGTCTGGCGCGGCCTTTACGATCGTGAAAGCTGACCAAGATAAGCCCGACGCCACGGACGAGGACGATATCACGGCGACGACCACCAGCATCACCATCGATCCGACGGTGGCCGGTGACCAGTACATCGTGGTGCCCAAGGGCACGACGCCCACGGAGGAGGATTGGACGAACACGGGCAAGACCTCTGACCATGGCGAGGCGCTGACCTTTGACGGTCTGACGCCGGGCGTGGAATACGATGTGATCAGCCGTTCGCCTGGCGACGATACGCACAATCCGTCCCCGGCCAGCGAACCCACCAAGGTAACCACGCCTAAGGAAACCCAGACCGCGCCTGCTGCGCCCAATGCTGAGGCGGATTCGCCCACCAGCGTTGTTGTAAAGCCTGTGGGCAACGGCGAGGAGTACAGCATCGACGGCGGCAACACCTGGGTCAAGCCCGGTGCAGGACAGGGTGAGGTCCGGTTTGACGGGCTGACTCCGGGCACCGAGTATGAGGTGATCAGCCGGAAGGCTGGCGACGACACGCATTATCCGTCTCCTGCCAGCACTCCGACCGTGGTCACCACGTCCAAGGCGGATCAGGATGCGTCCACTGCTCCCCATGCTGAGGCGGATACACCTTCCAGCATTGTGGTGAAGGTGGAGGACAGCGACGAGGAGTACAGCATCGATGGCGGCAAGACCTGGTCGAAACCCAGTGCAGGGCAGGATGAGGTCCGGTTCACCGGATTGAATCCTGGGACTGAGTATGAGGTAATCAGCCGCAAGGCTGGCGACGATACGCACAATCCGTCCCCGGTCAGCGATCCCGCCAAGGTCACCACGCCCAAGGCAGGGCAAACCGCGCCTGCTGCGCCCAATGCCAAAGCCGACACCCCCACCAGCATCGTGGTGAAGGTGGAGGACAGCGACGAGGAGTACAGCATCGACGGCGGCAAGACCTGGGTCAAGCCCGGCGCAGGACAGGATGAGGTCCGGTTCACCGGATTGACTCCGGGCACCGAGTATGAAGTGATCGCTCGTAAGGCTGGCGATGATACCCACAATCCGTCCCCGGCCAGCAGACCGACCAAGGTCACCACGCCCAAGGCGGATCAGGATGCGCCCATCGCACCCAATGCTGAGGCGGATTCGTCCACCAGCGTTGTGGTGAAGCCGGCGGCTGACGATGAGGAGTACAGCGTCGACGGCGGCAGGACCTGGGTGAAGCCCGGCGAGGGCGACGATGAGGTCCGGTTTGACGATCTGACTCCGGGCACCGAGTATGAGGTGATCAGCCGCAAGGCTGGCAATGGCACCAACGCACCGTCTGCGAACAGTGATCCGACCAAGGTCACCACGCCTAAGGAGGATCAGGATGCGCCGGAAAGCGCGCCCAATGCGGAGGCAGAATCGCCCACCAGCATTGTGGTGAAGCCGGTGGTCGACGGTGAGGAATACAGCATCGATGGCGGCAAGACCTGGGTGAAGCCCGGCGAGGGCGACGACGAGGTCCGGTTCGAGGGTCTGACGCCGGGCGCCGAGTATGAAGTGATCGCTCGCAAGGCTGGCGATGATACCCACAACCCGTCCCCGGCAGGCAAGGCAACCGTCATCACTATGCCCAAGGAGGACCAGGCTGCACCGGAGCAGGCGCCCACGGTCATCGTGGAGTCCGCCACCTCCATCGTGGTCCGGCCCGCCAGCGCCGATGAGGAGTACAGCATCGACGGCGGTAAGACCTGGATCAAGCCGGGCGAAGGACAGGACGAGGTCCGCTTCGACTATCTGACGCCGGGCACCACCTATGAGGTGATCAGCCGCAAGGCGGAGACGGACACGCAGAATGCCTCCGAGCCTTCGAATGCAACGGTGGTCACGACGCCGGAGGAGGAGATCGAAGAACCCCCGGTGCCCAAGACCAGCGGCGAGACGACTGACGGCAAGGGCCACTGGGCGCTGGCCAACCTGTTGCTCTCCATTGGAACGATCCTCATGGCCATCCATATCCTGCTCCGGAAGCGGAAGGATCAGGAGTTGGATGAGCGGATTGTGTCCAAGGCTGTTCGCTTGGCCGGCCTGGCTCCGGCCCTGGCCTCGGCCATCACCTTCCTGCTGACTGAGAAGCTGACCGGCCAGATGAAGATCGTGGACAACTGGACGATCCTGATGGCTGCCTACCTGGCCGTTTCGGGCGTCGTGATGCTGATCAACAAGGGCATCGAAAAGAAGGACGCATAACCGACCTAACCCAAAGCTCCCCCCGACACTGACCGGGGGGAGCTTTTTCTGTCAGGGGAGGGGAAGACCCAAAATGGGACTTCATTTCCCCTTTTTTATGTGATACTATAAACAAAAGCCGTATCAGGATAGTTGACCTGTGCCGAAAATGATTTGTGAGGAAGGATATGGATCGCATCACCAGCCGCACCAATCCCCGCATCCAGCGCATCAAGTCGCTGCGGGAGAGCAAATTCAGAAAGCAGACCGGCTGCCATTTTATCGAGGGGGACAAGCTGGTTCGAGAGGCCCTATCCTCCGGGGCGACCCTGGAGACCGTCTTTGTGCGGGAGGGGTATTCAGGAGCGGTGGACTTCCCCTGCGAAACCATTTTGGTGAGCGATGGCGTCATGGATGCTTTGTGCGCCGCAGGAACGCCCCAAAGCCTGTGTGCCGCGGTGCGGACGCCGGCCTTGGCGCTGCCGGACAGCTTCCGGGGCACGGTGCTACTCCTGGAGGATGTGCAGGATCCGGGGAATGTGGGCACTCTCATCCGCACGGCGGACGCCCTGGGGGCGGCCTGCGTGGTTTTGTCCCCCCACTGCGCCGACCCGTTCTCTCCCAAAACGCTCCGGGCCTCCATGGGATCGGTGTATCATCTGCCCGTATATGTGGCAGAGATCCCCGAAACCCTCTTGAGACTCATTCAGCAGGGCTACACGTGCCTTTGCGGCCATCTAAAGGGGAAAGAGACCTTGCCGCCAAAAACGAAAAAAATGGCCCTTCTGGTGGGCAACGAGGGGAATGGGGTATCAGACATATCCGCCGCGCGCTGCTATCCCTATCGCCTCCCCATGCGGGGCAGGGCTGAATCCCTCAACGCCGCCGTCTTCGGCGCGATCATGCTGTATGAGCTGACCAGATGATAAAACGGGATGGGCAGGCCCATCCTCCGCAGCGCCGAATCGCTTTTGTCACCGTAGGGGACAGGCTTGTCTGTCCCGCAGCAGCAACATATGCCAACCTATCAAAAGCAGGCTGAACGCCTGCTTTCATTCTTCGACTTTTACAATTTCCATCGCCGCATTCAGCAGCAGGTTGATCAATTCGTTTCGGGAGCGGTTGGTGTTTGCCGACAGGGCGTCCAACCGCTCGATCAGCTCGTCCTTCATGCGCACCGATACGATCTTATACCCGTCATCTCCCTTGCGCTGCACTTTCCGTTTGATTTTGATCTCATTCGCCATAAATATCACCTCGTCGCGATTATTGTATCTTGACAGGACTGATATTAGTATACTAATGTTAAGTAATATTATAATAACTACATTAGTGTAGTCTAAAGAGGAGACAGGAAACAGCGTATGTCATCCTGCTTTTTCATCGGCCATCGGGACGCGGCAGAGGAGCTGCTGCCGCGCATCAGCGCGGCTGTGGAGACGCTCATCCATAAGGAGGGCGTGACGGACTTCTATGTGGGCAGCCGGGGTCGTTTCGATCGTTTGGCCGCAGCGGCGGTGCGGAGACTCATGGAGACCTATTCCGAAGTTCGACTGTATCGGGTGCTGGCCTACCTGCCCACGGAGGCGGATGACCGGCTGGCAGAGGGCTTTTCAGGCACCGTCTATCCCGAGGGCCTGGAGCGGGTGCCTCGGCGCTTTGCCGTTCCGCAGGCCAATCGGGCCATGGTGGACGCCTGCGGATTCTTGATCGCCTATGCGCCCCACGCGACGGGCAACGCTCGAAAGGTGGTGGACTATGCCAGGCGGAAGGGGAGAAGGGTGATAGAGGTGAAGGACAGGGGGGTGTGCTGAAAACGAAAAAAAGAGCCCCCCGTGGGAAGCTCTTTCCTGTTTCGTTCGCTTATGCTTTCTTGGCGGCCAGGGCCTTGTCCACCAGGGCCTTGAAGGCGTTCATGTCGGTGACGGCCAGGTCGGCCAGGACCTTCCTGTTCACTTCCACACCGGCCAGCTTCAGACCGTTGATCAGGTTGGAGTAGTTGGTGCCGCAAAGGCGGGCGCCGGCGTTGATACGGGCGATCCAGAGGCGGCGATACTCCCGCTTCTTGTTCTTGCGGCCCACGTAGGCATAGGCCATGGACTTCATCACCTGCTGGGAGGCTGCCCTATACTGCTTGGACTTGGCGCCAAAATAGCCTTTGGCCAGCCGCAGGACCTTGCGGCGCTTCTTGATGGAATTGACGGATCTCTTAATTCTTGCCATGGTTCACATCTCCTTACTTATAGGGAATCAGCTCGCGGATCTTCTTCTGCTCTTCCTCGGCGATATAGCCGGTCTGGCGCAGGCCGCGCAGCCTCTTGGTGGTCTTCTTGGTGAGGATGTGGCTCTTGTAAGCCTTGCCGCGCTTGATTTTGCCGGACTTGGTCACATCAAAACGCTTAGCAGCGCCGCGATGGGTCTTGATCTTTGGCATGTTCTTTCCTCCTGATGAGATTTTAATTCTTTGGTGCCAGCACCATGTACATGTTCCTGCCCTCTTGCTTGGGCGCCCGTTCCTGGGTGGCCTTGTCGGAGACCATGTTGTAGAAGGTGGTCATGACCTCCTCGCCGATGTCGCCCCGGGTGATCTGGCGGCCCCGGAAGCGGATGCTCACCTTCACCTTGTTGCCGTCCTGCAAAAACCGGGAGCAGGCCTTGGCCTTCACTTCCATGTCATGCTGGTCGATGGTGGCGGAGAGGCGGATCTCCTTGATCTCGATGGTCTTCTGGTTCTTCCGTTGCTCCTTTTCCCGCTTCATCATGTCATAGCGGTGCTTGCTGTAGTCCATGAGCTTGCAGGTGGGGGGATTGGCGTTGGAGAGCTTGACCAGATCGAGCTCCCGCTCGTCGGCCAGGCGCTGGGCGGCCCGAACATCCATGATGCCCAGCTGGACGCCGTTCTCGTCGATCAGACGGACCTCCGGATCCCGGATCTCCTCGTTGATAGGCAGTTCTTGGGTAGCGATGGGTCAACACCTCCTAAAAAAATAGCGGACGCAAACGCGCCCACCACGAATAGATCCCATCATACCGTGCCTGATCTCAAAAGGATCGGCAGGTGAGAGGCGGGCGCCTCTGCTTAAGCATTGATATTATAGCGACCGGATGCGCCCCTGTCAAGGACTTTTTCGCAGGTTTCCCGCCTTTTTTCAAGGCAAGGCCCCTTTCAGATAGACATATGCCCCCGCCGCAACATGCAGCAGAAGGAACAACGGCACCAGGATCTTGAACTTCCAATGCTTGGTCTTGTGGCGAAAGAGCTCCATGCCCAGCAGCGCGCCGGCTGAGCCGCCCAAAGCGGCGACGAGCAGGAGCGTGGATTCCCGGATCCGCCAGGTTCCCCGCTTCGCCTTCCGTTTGTCCGCGCCATAGAGAGCGAAGGCGAGCAGGTTCACGGCGCCCAGCAGCAAAAGCAGGATGCGCGTCATACCCTTTCCTCCGGCTGCGGCGGGAGGATCGCCGGCCGGGCCTTGGAAAAGTGTCTGTGGCCCAGGGCTTCCGCCCAATTCTCCGGGTAGCGGGATTCATAAGGGATGCGGCGCTGCGCCCGCTTTTTCACGTTCTGAGGCAGGTTTGCCCAGAGGAAGGAAGGAATGCCCACCGCAAAAAGATACAACGGCCCCAGCAGGGCGGATTGAAAGGTGTGCCCATATTCGTGGGAGAGGAGGGCCGCCTCCCGTTCCGGGCGGAGGCCGCCGGGCACGAAGATGAACATGCCCAATGACACCCCGCCCCAATCACCGTCGTGAAGGGTGGCCACCGCGCCACCCACCCGCTTGCGGGGACAATGGCGATATCTCAGGGCCAGGCACAAGCCCGCCAGGGTTTGGGGCAGCCCCCAGGTCCATTGCCACATCCGATAGAGGATCACTTGCCGTCTTTTCATAGCCCCACTATAGCATGGGCAAAAGATGCCGTCAAGAAAGCATAGAACGAGCGCAGGATGCGTACAATAAGCCTATGGAAAAGAAAAACAACTTTTGGCCCTATGCTGCCTTCATCCTGCTTTCACTCCTGATCGGGGGATTGGCCACCCTGGTGTCCATGGATGGGATGCGGGCGTTTCAAAACCTGCGCCAGTCGTCCCTGACGCCGCCGCCGGTGGTGTTCTCCATCGTCTGGTCCATCCTCTATATCCTCATGGGCATCTCCGCGGCCCTGGTCTATCTGCAGGAGCCCCGAGGCCTGAAAGAGCAGCATCTGCTGTACGCGGCCGCGCTTTTGCTGAACTTCCTGTGGCCGGTGCTCTTCTTTGCGCTGGAGCTGCGCCTGGCCGCGTTGGTGACGCTGCTGGTCATGATCGCGCTGGCCATCGGCACCGTGATCCGCTATCGCCCCATCAGCCGCCCCGCCGCCTATCTGCAGATCCCCTATGCCCTTTGGCTCTGCTTCGCCTTCTATCTCAACCTGGTCACCTATCAGCTGAACGGGTAGGGGAGAGGGCAAAAAAACACGGCCATCCCCGGGCAGGGATCGCCGAGGCGCAGGAGCGCTTTTGAGAATCCTCGCGTTTCTGCCTTCTTGCAAAACCAGTCCTCATGAAAAAAGAAAACCTGACCGGGATCGAGCGTTGACGTTCCGTCATGTGACCCTCCCGGTCGTTTTTTTGTGGTGGCAAAGCACTGCCATCTATGGTAGAATAAATTCAACAAGCCGGGATTCATGGGGGCAATGCAGCTCAAAGAAGGCCAAACAAGGGCATGGTTGACCGAATCCAACGCTTGAATCCGGAGAGAAAGGGCAGGAAAACACAGATGAACAGAGACGAGATCGTGGCGGAGCTGTTCCGAATGCGGGACGAGGGCTACGCCCGCCTGCAGACAAAAATCCTTCCAACTTTGCCCGCCGAAGGGATCATAGGCGTCAGGACGCCGGCCCTTCGCGCCTTTGCAAAAAGCGTAAGCAAAGACAAGGACATAGATGCATTTTTATCAAACCTGCCGCATCGGTATTTCGAGGAAAATCAGCTCCACGCTTTTGTGATATCCCTGGAGAAGGATTTTGACAAATGCATTGCGGAAGTTGAAACCCTTCTTCCCTTTGTGGATAATTGGGCCGCCTGCGACCAGCTTTCGCCAAAGGCATTCAAGAAGGAGCCGGAGAAGCTGCTTCCATACATGCGGACATGGATCAAGTCGGATAAACCCTACACGGTCAGGTTTGCGATCGGGATGCTGATGCAGCATTTTCTGGACGAGCGGTTCGATACAAAGTATACGGATATGGTGGCGGAGATCAGGTCGGAGGAATACTATGTCAACATGATGATCGCCTGGTATTTTGCAACCGCCCTGGCGAAGCAGTATGAGTCGGCCCGGCCGTATCTGGAAGAGAAGAGGCTGGCCGATTGGGCGCATAACAAGGCGATCCAAAAAAGCGTGGAAAGCTATCGGATCACGGATGAACAAAAGGCATATCTGAAGACATTGAAGGTACGAAAGAACGATCCATGCTAAACCAGCCTGCCGATCCGTCGTGGCAAAAGAGCCCCCGGGCATTTGAGGATCGATGGTTTATATTGGCAGAGCACAGCTATCTGTGGTAAGATAAATCAAACAATTCGGGGTTTTCGGAGGTAGGCAGAATGTTGGAAATACTCAGAGCGAGATTTCTGGATCATATGGATCTGCATCCGGATCTGGAATGGTCCGAAGTGGAGCGCCGGTTGCGTGAAAATCCGAGCGCCATGGAGGTTCTGCGGCGAATGGAGGAAAGCGGCGGCGAGCCGGACACCATCGGTTTCGACGCAAAGACGGGGAAGCTCATCTTCTGCGACTGCGCGCAGGAATCGCCTTCCGGACGCAGAAGTCTGTGCTATGACGACGAGGCGCTTCAAAAGCGCACAAAAAATCCGCCGCAGGGCAGCGCCGAACAGAAAGCCCGGGAAATCGGCGTTTCGCTTTTGACAGAGACGCTCTATCGCAGGTTGCAGAGCCGCGGCTCCTTCGATCTGAAAGCATCCAGCTGGATCGCCACACCGGAGGAGATCCGCAGCAAGGGCGGCGCGCTGTTCTGCGAGCGGCGCTATGACACCGTGTTCACGTTTCACAACGGCGCGGATTCCTACTATTCCGTGCGTGGATTCAGGGGGTATATCCTTATCTGAACCTCCGTTTCAGGGGAAATATGTCGTTTGGAAAGCTTCACTTACCTCACATTCGATCCCCGATCAAACGGGCATCGGCGAAAAGGATCCGCAGCGGCAAAACGACCCTTTCAAGGCTCGCCGCCTACGCCGAAGCCATGGGCGCACCCCGCTCTGCCCGGCAGCGGACGACAGGAGCATCTCGAAAGCACCGTCAATCCTGTTTGATTGATCTTGGAAAAGAGCAAACCACCCGTGAAAGCAGCGGGTGGTTTTTGCTTCGCTTGAGGAAGGGCATTCCTCACAGGGGAAAGGCCACGGCGGAATCATAGAGATCTTTCAGAATGTTGATAAACGCGGAAAGGAATGGGCGCTTGTCCTCCTTATGCGTGCAAAGAACGCAGGGGAAGGTCTCCTCGCAGTCGAAGGGGATCCAAGCAAATTGGCCGCTGTGGTCGTTCAAAAAGCCCGGCGCAAGGCAGATGCCCCGTCCGGCGGCCACATTGGTTAGCGTGGTATCGTGGTCGGCACTGTTGAAATACCGAATCCTGTCGGTGGCGATCAGCCGGTGCTGCACGGTTTTCAGGGCCGGGGGCGAACCGCCGCCCACCATCAGCGTGCGTCCGTACAGGTCCTCTGATCTGATGAGATTCTTCTGGGCCAGCGGATCGGTCTTTTGCGCAATCAGATAGATGCGGCTTTCAAACAGGTCGTGGATCCGGATGCCCGGCACCTGGCGCGTCTGATCCTTCAGGGCAAAGACCATATCCGCTTCGCTGCGCAAAAACCGCTCCATGCTGTTCTCATATTGAAACATCGGTGTGACCTGCACCTCGGGATGGCTTTCTGAGAAGATCCGCATGGCCTCGGGCAGAAAATACACGGCCTGCCGCACCATCATGCAGAGGGAGATGCTGTCCCGATAGGTGACGCTGAAATTCTGCCCCTGCTCTATGGCACGCTTCAGATCCTGCCGCATCCCCGTTAGAAACGAGACGAACTGCGCCCCTGCCGGCGTCAGCGCCGCGCCTTTGCCGCTGCGCTCAAAGATCGCAAAGCCGATTTCCTCCTCCAGCAGCCGGATCTGATAGGAAAACGTGGGCTGGCTGACAAACAGGTTGTCCGCCGCTCGACTGAAATTCAGCGTGTGCGCCAATTCAATGCAGTAATCGATCTGTTTTGTGGTCATGTCTATCCTCACTATTGAAATATTAAATCAATTATACACTGTTTCGATTGGACTTTGCAATACATCTCCCAGTATAATACAGACATCAAAAACACGGAGGACAAACCCATGGCAAAGACATTGATCGCATTTTTCTCCCGGGCGGATGAAAACTATTTCGGCGGCGCAATGCGCTACGTGAAGGTCGGCAACACCGAGATCGTGTGTGACCTCATGAAGGATCTCATCGAAGCGGACACCTTCAGGATCGAGATGAAGGAACCCTATTCCCCGGTCTATATGACCTGCATCGAGGAAGCGAAGGCGGACCTTCGCGCCAAAGCCCGGCCTGCCCTCGTTTCTCTGCCCGCATCGATCAACGCATACGACACGATCATCCTTGCTTACCCGAACTACTGGGGCACCATGCCCATGGCCGTGTTCACGTTTCTCGAAGCCTTCGATTTCACCGGCAAGACGATCCTGCCCCTTTGCACCAATGAGGGCAGCGGCATGGGCGGCAGCGAGCGGGACATCAAGCGCACCTGCCCTGGCGCGGTCATAAAGAGCGGGCTGCCGATCAGCGGCAGCAGCGCGGCGAATTCCAAAGGAAGCGTGGGGCGCTGGCTGCAGGCAAACGGGCTGCTGTAAGGATCAAAGCGAATAAAACAAGGAGGCTGTCCTATGGAGCACATGACATTGAACAACGGGATCATCTGCCCGGTCATCGGCATCGGCACCTTTATGCTTTCCCCTGCGGATGCGGAAAACAGCGTGCGGGAGGCGTTGAAGATGGGGTATCGGATGATCGACACGGCCAATGCGTATGTCAACGAGCGCGCCGTCGGCCGCGGCATGAAGAGCAGCGGCGTTGGCCGGGAGAAGATATTCCTCTCTACCAAGCTCTGGCCCAGCGAGTATGAGAACCCAAGCGCCGTGGAGGAGACGCTGAACCGGCTCAGCGTGGATTATGTGGATCTTCTCTATATCCATCAGCCTGCCGGGAATTGGTTTGCCGGCTATCGGCAGCTGGAAAAGGCATATCGCGAAGGCAAGGCGAAGGCCATCGGCATTTCCAACTTTGAGGGAAAATACCTGGCGGAGCTGGAGGCTAAATGGGAGATCGTGCCCCAGTTCATGCAGGCGGAAGCTCATCCCTACTTTCCACAGACCGAGCTCAGGCAGACCCTTGCAAAACACGGCATCCGGCTCATGAGCTGGTATCCCTTGGGCCACGGGGACAAATCGCTGATCCAGGAACCGATCTTCGCGGCCCTGGGGAAAAAGTACGGCAAGAGCCCGGCACAGGTTATCCTTCGCTGGCACACGCAGATGGGCTTTGCGGTCATCCCGGGCAGCAAAAATGTCGACCACATCCGCGACAACCTGGACATCCTCGATTTTGAGCTGACCCCCGACGAGATGACCGAGATTGCAAAGCTCGACAAAAATACCCGGTATTATCACCGCACGGATGAGCAGCTCGTTCAGTTCGCGGCATGGCGTCCCGGCTTTGAAAAGGCGTGATCAGGTCGCCGGACAGGAGGGCAGGGGAGGGAGCTTCGCTCTTTTAGCGGCCCTCACGCTGCTGATGCTTTGCGGCTGCAGCGTACTGAACCTGCAAATCACCCCGGAGCCGACGGCCAAGACATTGATTCCGGAGGATGAAATGACAGCATACGACTTCTCGATCTTTCCGAACGTGGAGATCACCGGCGTTGACCTAACTGCCCTGACAGAGGAACAGCATTCCGTGCTGTATCAGGCGGCGCGGTACTGCGAAGCCATGACGGAAGCGGATATGGACACCATGCGCAAGATCGTTTCGGAGGATATGACCTTTCGCCACATGAGCGGGATGCGGCAGACCCGGGAGGAATACTTTGCGGATGTGGCGGACGGAAGCCTGCGCTACTACACCATCGGCATGGAAAAGCCCATTGTTCGGGTGGATGGCGATCACGCGACCGTGACCTATACATCCGTTCTGAATGCCAATGCCTATGGCGCCCGTGGCACGTTCCGCATGCAGGGCACACACCACTATGAAAAGCGCAACGACGCATGGATCGCGGTGAATCCGTAAAAGCTCGGAACCGGAAAGGAATCTTATGAGAAAACTTGCTTTCCGATGATGATTCTGCTCATATCTGGTAAAAAATGACCATCAAGCGATGGTCACTTTTTTGTCTCCCCAGGTAGGGCTCGAACCTACAACCCTAAACGGGGGCAATGCATAGTTGAAAAGCATGCGCTGTGTGCTTTTCTCCTTGCCTTGCCCGTGCTCCGCTTCGCTGCATCTGCCACAGGCAGCGCTCAGCTGCGCACCAGTGAAGAGCCTTCGGCTGTTTCCCTCGGGTTGCAGGTGAGCTTCCGTGAGGATAAACAAAAAGACCGCCGATGGCGGTCTTTCTGTTTGGCTCCCCAGGTAGGGCTCGAACCTACAACCCTTCGGTTAACAGCCGAATGCTCTGCCATTGAGCTACTGAGGAACGTTCGAGAGGTATTATAGCCAAGTCCGAAAGAAATTGCAAGGGGTATTTTCAAAAAAAGAGAAATTATTTTTTTGGGGGCAGCCGAGGGGGAAGAAAAAACCAGGGCCCCTTCGTTGACGCGGGGCCGGAACTGCGGTACAATATATTCGCTATGGAAGAGACCGTGTATAACGTGATCGTCACCGAGGTGGCGGCCCCGGAAAAGCGATATGTGCGCAGCGAGGGCGCGCTCTATGCGCTGCTGGTCCTGGGCGCCCTGCTTATCATCGGGGCGGGGAACCGGCTCCAGGCGCTGCTGGACCTGCCCCCGGTGCTGGTGCAGGTGGTACTCTATGGGGCGCTGCTGGCCCTGGGCTATTGGGTGCTCCGCTTTCGCCTGACCAGCCATCGATACACCCTGACGGATCGGGCCCTGTTCGTAAGCCGGCTCATGGGCAGGTCCGAAAAGCTGATGGCGGAGGTGCCTCTGGAGGCCATCGAGTATGCCGGCCCCTTCGACGAGGAGAAGCTGAAGGCGCTGGGCTGCCGCATGGGTCCCAACGTGTGGACGGGGAAGCGGGAGGCGACCACCATGCTCATCTATACCGAGGACGGCGTTCGGCGGGTCCTATGCCTCAGCGCCGGCGAAAAACTGAAAGGAAAGCTGACGGAACCATGGAAGAATTGAAACCGATGACGGCGGCGGAGTTTTTTAACGTGACCACCTGCCTGGTGCTGCCGGAGCGGTGCGCCGGATGCCTGCCCACGGCGGATGTGGCGGACGACGGGGGGCAGGTTCTGGTCAAGGCCGGAGCGCGCATCACCGCCGAGCAGCAAAAGGCCATCCTGGCGGCGGCCCGGGAGGGCAGGCTCAGGGGTCTTGAAAAGGGATATCTGAGAGTGGTGCTGGAGTTTTCGGAATGCAGCTGCTGCAATGGCTGAGCTGTCTCAAGGCGGGGAACACGCCCCACGCGGTGTTCCTGGTGGGACCGGCGGGCACGGGAAAAAAAGAATATGCCCGCCAGGCCGCGGCCCTGTATCTGCTGGGAACGGAGGACACGGCAAAGCTGGCGGAATGTCCCTTTTTCCAGGAGCTGCCGGACTATGCCGTCAAAACCGTTCGCGCCTGCTGTGAGGAG